>Ga0256404_1013222_pt1 | contig 10516 bp, 11 predicted proteins | sample RumenRJG_01DNA_FD_185990 | JGI IMG/M metagenome (GOLD analysis project Ga0256404, IMG submission 185990) | Bovine rumen microbial communities from Lethbridge, Alberta, Canada - RJG_01 | ecosystem: Host-associated > Mammals > Digestive system > Stomach > Rumen | place: Canada: Alberta | collected...
TCGGATTTGTAACCGAACAATTGATTAAGCATGCCAATAAAGTGGTTGCGGTTGAACTTGATGAAGATGCAATCAAAGAATTGAAAAAACTTGATGCACCAAATTTGAAAATTATTCACAAAGACATCCTTAAAACAGATATATCCGAATTTTCTGACAAAAAAATTAAAGTTGTCGCAAACATTCCGTACTATATAACAAGCCCTATCATTGCACATCTTTTGGGTGAAATTGACGACTTAACCAACCAAAATCGAAACAGTATAAAGGAAATTATCCTTATGGTTCAAAAAGAAGTTGCTCTAAGAATGGCCGCAAATGAAAATTCACCTGATAAACAATACGGCCCACTAACCATTCTTTCTCAATTTTGGGCGGATGTAGAAATATTTAAGCAAGTCGGTCGAAAATCTTTTTTTCCGGCACCAAAAGTCGATTCTGCATTAGTCAAACTTACCGTGAGAGAAAAACCATTATTGGAATTAAGCGACTACGGACACTTCAGAAGGGTTGTAAAAGCAGCATTTGCTCAACGAAGAAAAAATATCAAAAATTGTCTTGTCGCAGGAGGTTTTGCAAAAGATACAGTGCTTAAAGCTCTTATCGATTTGGGATTAGATGAAAACATCCGCGGAGAAAAACTTTCTATAGAAATGCTTGGCAAGCTTTCAGAAAGGCTTAAAAATGACTAAAATAAAAGTGTGCTGTCCCGCTAAAATTAATCTTTCACTTAAAATATTAAATAAGCGTAACGATGGATTTCATAATATTGAAAGCGTTATGCAGGCAATCAATCTATTTGATTTTTTGACAATTTGTTGTTCAAAGGCCCAAAGTAATGAAATAGTTCTCAATGGAACAAGTGATGAAATTCCCTATAATGAAAAAAATCTGGTTTATAATGCCGCTACATTGTTTTTTGAATCTTGCCCAAACATTGAACCCATAAAAACTGAAATTTTTATCGAAAAAAATATACCTGTAGCAGCAGGTTTGGCAGGCGGAAGCACCGATGCTGCAGGCACTTTATTAGGATTAAATGAAATATTTGAACGCCCGCTTAATAAAACCCAATTGCATAATTTATGTGCGCAACTAGGCTCAGATTTAAATTTTTGCTTAGATGGCGGATGCCAAAAAGCAACAGGCAGAGGAGAAATCTTAGAAAAATTACCGTTTAAAAATTTTTCTATTTCTTTAATTAAACCTAAAAATATCGGTATTAGTGCAGGATTTGCATATAAAAAATTTGCCGAAAAATTTGTCACTGATATGAATGAGCGCAAAAATTTCGTTAATGACCTTGAATGGGCGATTATTGATGAATTTGAAGAACTTAAAAAAATTAAAAACAAATATCCTAATTCAATTATGTCAGGTTCAGGTTCAACATTCTACCTGATAAATGATAAATTTGAACAGGAAGAAAATTTTTTGATTAAAAACGATTTAAAAGCAATTGATTCTGGTATCGAAATCATCTTTTTATGATAAAATAGCAATATGTTTACAGGGATAATAGAAGAATTAGGTAGCATCATTCAGGCTGATATCGTAACAAACGGTATGAATTTGACAATAGAATGTAGCAAAATTTTGGAAGATATAAATTTAGGCGACAGCATTTGTGTAAATGGTTGCTGTCAAACAGTTGTTGATTTTAACAAAAAATGGTTTAAAACTAATTTAAGTCCTGAAACTTTAAAGGTTACAAATTTTTCACAAATTAAATCAGGGCAAAAAGTAAACTTGGAACGCGCAATGAGTGCAAATTCACGATTTGGCGGCCATATAGTTCAAGGCCATATTGACGGAGTCGGGATTTTACAAAATATCAAAAACAATGGCTCATTTTATCAACTTAATTTCAGCGTTGAAAATGACCTTTTAAAATACATCATAAATAAAGGTTCAATAACAATTAACGGAATAAGCCTTACTGTAAGTGAGATTCTTCAAAACGGATTTGAGGTTGTCATAATCCCTCATACATTTGAAAATACAATTTTGCAATTTGCCAAAATTGGTGATAAAATGAACATTGAAACCGATATTATCGGGAGATATGTCGAGAAAATGCTTGGTCAGAAAAATAATGAAAGCAAAATTGATGAAAAATTTTTAAAGGAAAACGGATTTGTGTAATATGGAAGATTTTAAATTTGACACTATAGAAGAAGCAATAGAGGATTTTAAATGCGGCAAACCCCTTTTGGTTGCAGACGATGAAGACAGAGAAAATGAAGGAGATTTAATTTGCTCCGCACAAATGGTTACTCCGGATTTAATAAATTTTATGGCAAAAGAATGCAGAGGTTTAATTTGCCTTGCGCTGTCAAAAGATATGGCGGAAAGGCTTGAGCTTCCTCAAATGGTTGAACATAACACCGAAAGCTCAAAAACTGCATTTACTTTAAGTATTGATGGTGCTGAGAAGTATGGAGTAACAACCGGAATTTCAGCATTTGACAGAGCAAAAACCATTGAAATCGCAACGGCTCCGGATGCTGTACCAACTGATTTGCGACGCCCGGGACACATTTTTCCTTGTGTTGCAAGAGAAGGCGGTGTGTTGGTGAGAACCGGACACACAGAAGCCTCTGTTGATTTGGCAAAACTTGCCGGACACAGAAATGCAGGGGTTATGTGCGAAGTTATGAAAGAAGACGGTCACATGGCTCGTCGTGATGATTTAGTAAAATTTGCAAAAAAACATAATTTAAAGTTTATTACCGTCTCTGATTTAGTCGCATATAGACTTAAATCAGAAAAATTTATTTCAAGGGAAGCAGAAGCAAATTTACCAACTCAATTTGGCGAATTTAAAATTTACGGGTATGTTGACCATCTTCACAATATGGAACAAGTTGCCTTGGTTAAAGACGATGGCTCAGACAAAATTCCACTTATCAGAGTTCACTCAGAATGCATGACAGGTGATATTTTTTCAAGTCTAAGATGCGATTGCAACTATCAACTGCACAGTGCAATGCAAATGATATCAGATTGGGGCAAAGGTGCAATTATCTACATGCGCGGACACGAAGGCAGAGGCATTGGAATTGTTAACAAAATTAAGGCTTATAGTTTACAAGAACAAGGGCAGGATACTGTTGAAGCCAATATTTCCCTGGGTTTTAAACCCGATTTGAGGAATTATGGCATTGGCGCACAAATTATTCGTGATATCGGATTTAAAAAATTCAACTTAATTACAAATAATCCGAAAAAAATCATCGGTTTGGACGGTTACGGATTGACAGTAAATGATATAATTAAGATAGAACCACAAATAAATTCATATAACGAACGCTATATGATGACAAAAAAAGATAAGATGGCACACATGATATAAGGGACAAGATATGGCTGAACTTTTACAGGAAGCAGAATTTTTAAAACCTCAAGACTATGCAGAATTTGAATCACTTTATAATGATTTTAAAACAAGGGCATATTCTGAATATAGATTTGAACTTCAGCCATTGGATTTTGACGATTTTAAAACTTCTGTTGAACAAGGGCTTATTAAATGTATTGTTTTAAAAGAAAACGAAACACCTGTTTCATTTCTTGTTTACACAACAGCAATATCTGAAGCTGTTGAACTCAATATAATTCATAATATAGGAATTGAAAATCGCAATAAACGAGTTGAAACTCTTTTGAAAAAATTTTTAGAACTTACCAAAGATGAACGTAAAAACAGGGTTGTATGTTATCCAATGTTAGGTTCTCAAAAAGAATTGATTTCAGAAGTTGCAAAATTTGGATTCAGATTTATCGGAATAGCAGTTTTAAGATTCTTTTTTGAAGGAACAAATTCAAAAGATATTCTAAAATACATGCCCCCTATCGAAGTTGAAGATTGTTACAAAGTTGTTGAATGGAATCCTGAATATTTTGAAGATGCTGTTTCAATTGTTAGGGAAGCATTTGAAAACAGTTCCGATTCACTTTTTGATCCGAGATTCAAAACCAAAGAAGGAGTTCGCGATATTTTGAGCAAAATTACTCAAGATATCTATGCCGAATTTCTTCCGGAAGCAACTGCTGTAATTTTATGTAATGACATACCTGTTGGTTTCTGTTTTGCAAATGTAACCGGTGGCAGAATTGCAAATATTCCGATTGTTGCTCTAAGCAGAGAGCACCAAGGCAAGGGCTTATCTAAATTTATGTTGAAATTTACCCTTGATAAAATGATAGAATGGGAAGAAAAGGGCGAAAAAGGATTAATAGAAGTTAATACTTGTACAGAAACAAATAACTTCCAGGCACTTAAACTTTATCGCCACATTGGCTTTAAAGAAGATTATAACTATCCTCAAGCATATCTTGCTTAAAAATTAATTGCTAATTACCACTGGATACATTAACCATTGCAGGTCTTAAAACCTTGTCACCAAGTTTATATCCTTTGCGCATTTCACTAATTATCGTATTTTCAGGAACCTCTTCGGATGGTGTCTGCATAACCGCTTCATGGAAATTAGGGTCAAAATTTTCACCTTCTGCCTTGATTTCTTCTAGTCCTAATTTTGTAAGAGTTTCCAAAACTTGTTTATATATGAGTTTGAAACTTTCTTTTACTTTTTCGCAGTCATCAACTGTTTCTAAAGCTTGAATTCCACGTTCAAAATTGTCTAAAACTTCTATCATTTTTGTCAAAGAATTTTCGGCTCCGTATTTTAATAAATCTTCGCGTTCCTGAGCTTGACGTTTTCGATAATTGTCAAAATCAGCAGCAAGCCTTAAATATTGCTGATTTAGTACATCAAACTTTTTTTGAAGCTCAGATTGCTCGTCCATTTGTTCATCAATAGATTCAGGTTGCTCATTCGAATCCAATTCATTTTCAATATTTTTTTGTTCTTCAAGGCTTTCATTCATATCACCCTTAAACGGATTATTTTTATTTTTCATTGGCTTTCCTCTTATATAATATCTATATTATTGATTATAAATTAAACAGCCTCAATTCTTATAAATATTTATTATTTTTTAACAATTAGACAAAAAACTGCGGTTAAAAATAACCGCAGTTTTTTAGATATAATTCAAAATTAATCAAATGTATAGCCGATAATAGAAGCTTCACGAGCACGCTTAATAGCTTTTACTATCATTCTTTGATGTTTTGCACAGTTACCGGTAATTCTTCTTGGAATAATTTTTCCGGCTTCTGTTAAATATCTTCTCAATTTAGAAGCATCTTTGTAATCGATTACTTCCACTTTATCAGCGCAAAGACTACAATTTTTTTTCTTCTTTGCATCTTTAAGTTCTTGTCTTGCCATTGTTTTATTTTGCCTTTCTAGCCTTATTTAATGTGTACTAATTCTTTTAAAACGGGATTTCATCATCGCCAATAAGTTCATTTGCAGAAATATCATCAGATTCAAATTTCACAATATCTTCTTGAGTTCCGTAATTAGAATTTAAAGAACTCGAAGCAGAATTTGAATCTACACCCAAACGTTCAATTGAATTTGCGTCAATTTCTACTATTCTTCTTTCTGCGCCGGTATCGGTCTTCACAGTTGCGGTTTGCAATCTTCCCTCAACAAGAACTTTCTCCCCTTTTTCCAAAGAAGAAACTAAATCGTCTAAGTTTTGGCGCTTAGAGATTATTCTCATGAGCATTTCTTCTCTGTCACCGGCATCAATAACAAATGCCGACACCCCAACATTATTTTGGGTAAAACGTTTTTCCGGAGTTCTATAAACTGTTCCTGTTACAACCGCTTTTGCTAAAGACATTACTTACCTTCCTACTTGCTTAATTCTGCATTTTTTGAAACTTCCATAAACATTGTTCTTAGAATGTTGTCATTCAATCTCAATTGTCTCTTGAATTCAGCAACTTTGTCTGCCGGAATACTTACATTAGCGCAAACGAAAAATCCATCTCTAAATTTTTCAATGTCATAAGCAAGTTTTTTTCTTCCGATTTTGTCTACACTTTCAACCTTACCGTCGAAACCTTCAACAACATCGCTTACTTTCTTAAATGCCTTATCAATTTCTTCAGCATCAAGGTTAGGTTTGAATATTGTCAATAATTCATAAATTTTCATAATCTTAATTTCTCCTTCGGCTTTTATTTTATGCTATGCGAGCATTGTATCATGAAAGAAAAAAAAATTACAAGAAGAAATTTGCATCAAACGAATATTTGGAAGGTCCTGTAAGGAAAATGTCATGTCGCAAATCTCCAATTTTCCCGTTCCATTCGATGTTTACGGGCCCTCCGAGGAGATTAACTTTTATATTACTTTCTGTTAAGTTATTAAAAACGCAAGCTACTAATGTTGCACAAGCACCGGTTCCGCAGGCAAGAGTTATTCCGCATCCCCGTTCATATACACACATATCAACTTCATTTTTAGAGATAATTTTCACAAATTCCGTATTTGTTTTTTCAGGGAAGAAAGGATGGCATTCTACCATAGGTCCATATTTTTTTGCATATTCAAGAGGATTATCATCAACAAAAATTACGCAATGCGGATTACCCATTGAAACAGGAAAAATATCGAATTCTTTATCTAAAATCTTAATTTTTAATTCACCTTTAAACGGAATATTCTCATATTCTAAGATTGGTTTTCCCATATTAACTCTAACCAAACCTTCATCTAATATTTCCGGTTTTATAATTCCTGCTTGAGTTTTCACAGAAAAATTTTTATTTTTAACAAGCCCTTTATCATAAACGTATTTTGCAAAACATCTCATCCCATTGCCACACATTTGAGCGGTTGAACCGTCAGAGTTGTAAAAATACCAACCTATATCGGCATCATTGACATTCAAGTTGGAAATAATCATGCCGTCTGCACCAACTCCAAAATTTCTGTCGCAAACTTTTTTGGAAAATTCTTCCATTGACAGACCTGTTTTATCAAATTCGGATTTTTCCAATATGACAAAATCATTACCGCAACCTTGCATTTTTGTTAATTTTATTGACATAACTCACCTCGTAGTGTAATTGTACCACAAATCAAAGATGATATTTAGTGTATAATAAAAAAGTAATGAGGATTCGATTAAAAGAAATTATAAATAATGAGAATTGGGCAGGATTAATTTTTATTTTACCTGCATTATTAGGGACTTTTATTTTCATAGTAATTCCCGTTATATGTTCATTTGGATTAAGTTTTACGTCTTGGGATTTGTTGAATTCAATAAAATTTGTCGGAATAGCAAATTATAGAGAAATATTCACAGAACCGTTATTTTTAAAAATACTTACAAATACAATTGTTTTTTCATTGACCACATCAATTTTTGGAGTAATAATCCCGTTAATTTTGGCGGATATAATTAATAAGAAAGTTCGTGGCAGCGAATTTTATAAAACAGCATATTTTTTACCTTTTATAACGCCAATGATAGTAATCGGGATAATTTGGCAATGGATATTTGACCCTAATATAGGGATTTTGAATCACATTTTGCATATACATATAAACTGGCTTTATTCAACGAATTTTGCATTACCGGCGCTGATAATTGTTTCTGTGTGGAAATTAATCGGATACAATATGATAATATTTATCTCTGCACTTTCAGGAATTTCCAACAGCCTTTTTGAAGCTGCAAAAATTGATGGTGCAAACCCGATTCAAATTTTCAAAAACGTGACCGTTCCGATGCTTTCACCAACTATATTTTTTGTGGTGATAATAACTGCGATTAGTTCGTTTCAAGTATTTGATTTAATTTATTTGATGACAGAAGGCGGTCCCTTAAACAGTACAAATGTGCTTGTTTATGCGATATATCAAAATGCTTTTGAATTTTTTAATGTCGGAAAAGCTTCCGCAATAGCATACGTTTTGTTTGTAATAATTTTAAGCTTAACACTTATACAATGGCATTTTAGGAAAAAAATCGTATATAATGAAGAATAAAATTAATTTTGCTGAGCACAAGGGGTGTTTGGATCGATATTATTTGCCTTTATAAATGCATCAATTTTTTTATTGTTATTTTTAATTGAGTTAGCAAGAGCCAAAGGAATTGCAGCAAGGGCTAAAGTTACCAAGAACGCAAAGATAATAAATCTAAAAGCCGATTTTAATTTACTTTGAGACTTAACATTTGACAAATCAACCTTATCCAGCAAATCGGAAGAGATTTCATTATTATCTAATATCCCTATCAAAAGCCCTAACACAGGCCATCCTAGAGAAGACAGGTAAGCCTCTTTTTCAGCATTTTTACGTTCTGTCATAATTTCATTAATAGACAAGACACCATCTCTATTTACATCAATATTATTAAAATCAGTTCTATACCATTTATCTAACTTATTTTGTGCTTTTGCTTCATCCCTTGTCATGCCTGCTTGAAGATAACCGCTTGACGTTTTAATAGAATTAATACTATTTATTATCATATATTACTCCTGTTTTTTCTTTAATTTATGTTATACTAAAAAAGCAAAAAAAAAAAATTGCTAATAAATTTTTGTGATATAAAAAATATAGTTGTGAGTCGGGTTGAAAATTGAATATTTTTTATTTGTATAAATGTGTCGGGATGGCGAAATTGGTAGACGCGCATGATTCAGGTTCATGTGGTTAATACCTTGAGGGTTCGAGTCCCTTTCCCGACAATTTTCAACAAGATAGGATAGCAATATTAACAAAAGGGACGAGAATCCGGCTAAGCAAAAGCTTAACTTGTGGTTCAAACACGAGTGAGCTGAATGTGAAGATATATGCGCACAAAAATTCTATTGGTTAAACAATTGCATATACAAACACGCATGATAACTTACTTTTTGTGTTAAATTTGTAAAATTTTATAATATTTTTTTAAATAAATATTTATTAATTGCGAAGTTTTGTAAATTTATTGTTATATTTGTAGTAATTTTATTGCAAAAATTATTTGGATTAAGTATAATAATTACACTTAATATTTAGAAATATTTGGAATTGTAAACAAACTTAAAGTAAATGATTTAAAAAAGTCAATTTTTCAAAGGAAGAATTTTTATAAATATTATGTAGAAAGTTATGAATATAAAGTAGGGATATGGCACTAAGACCGATACAGACTGGTGAGGTAAGAGAAAATAACGCCAAAAATCGCAGTCGAAATAATATGAATAATCCAAGTTTTGCCGGCGGGTTTAATCCGGTAAATGCAACAATGGACGCCATTAACAGTGGTGGTTATATTGCGTCATTTTTTGCACAGGATTGTATCGGAACAATTATCCCGAGAATTTATGAAGGTGCGAATCGTAACCGTGAAGAAACCGGCCAATACAATTGGGCTTTTGCTAAAAAAGAAGCTTTACGTGAGATTTTGAGCGGGCCATTTATGTTTATAATACCTTTTGGGTTGTTTGCAGCGTTGAAAAAGAAAATCGGACCGAGTATAAAAGTTCCGGTTGATAGAATCAACGTTTACGGTGAAAAATTTGGCGAATTTGCTCAAGGTAATAAAGAGTTAATAATGAACGATTCAAAATCCGCCAAAAAAGGATTTTATAAAAAAGTATTTGCAGATATGTTAAATGAATCTTCCGGTGGGAATGCGCCTAAGGAGTTTATTGAAAAGAAAGCCGAAACATTTGCAGAAAAATATATTTTGGCGGAAAATTCAAAATCAAAAGGATTTTTCAAGAAGATTACAAATAAAGCTGTTGCAGGCTCTAAGGAAGATATTATTGAAGAACTTGCAACGGAATATTCAAACTTAAGAAAGGCTTATCTTGCTCCAACGGTTTCCGCATTGGAGGCAGATATTTCGACAAAAGCAGGACAAAAAGCTTCCGGCAATTTCAAATCAATGTTATCAAGTTTGTCTGAATTTACAAATGATGCAATGAAAAATGCGTCAAAGAATTTTAGTAATGCCAAAGACTTAGATATATCAAAACTTATAAAAGACTTTACTAAAAAGCGTATGGGTTCAAGAATTTTGGCAAATTTTGGTATATTTGGCTTGACAGTTGGATTTATGACACAGGTACCTAAGCTTTATAATATGGGTCAAAAGGAAAATCCCGGACTTGCCGGTTTGGATAGTAAAGAAAAAGATGTTGAACCGACATTTACAGGAAAATCCCAAATTCTTGAAAAAACAGCTAATAAAGTTACAAAAACCGGATGGATGAAGAAGCTTTCAGACAAATTTGAATTTGAAGGAGCTTCAATGACTCCTGCACAATGTTTAACATTATTGTTTGCGTTTTGTTTGCCGCCGAGAATTATGAATGCACAAGATAAACATGACAGAAAAGAAATTATCGTACGTGACGTTTCAAGCTTTATTGCAATATTATTTGCAGCAAGAGGATTGTCCAGAGTCTTTTCTCATGCAATGAGCAAGATTTCCGGTCTTGCACTGAATGTTAAACCGGAAAATTTCAAAGAGGCTTCTATATTCAAAAAAGGCTATAATTATGTGACTTCGGGAACAGGGGTTCACGTATTAAAAACAGAAGAACTTGTTGCAAAATATAGCGGAATTGATAAATACAAAG
>Ga0256404_1013223_pt1 | contig 10516 bp, 8 predicted proteins | sample RumenRJG_01DNA_FD_185990 | JGI IMG/M metagenome (GOLD analysis project Ga0256404, IMG submission 185990) | Bovine rumen microbial communities from Lethbridge, Alberta, Canada - RJG_01 | ecosystem: Host-associated > Mammals > Digestive system > Stomach > Rumen | place: Canada: Alberta | collected...
TATAAAAGACCAAAAATCAAAAGATAATTCATTTCTTAACAACGTAGTTGTTCTTTTGAAAAACGCCAAAAAAATAAGTAAAGAAAAAGGCCGTTAAGATTTTTCATTTCTTAACAGCCCCTTTTTGTTTTATTCTGCTTCGATCTCGGAGATTTCCAAGTCCTTGCCCGTCACCGGGAAGAAATTATCTTTCGCTCCGCAATAAGGGCAGGTCTGCTCGTTCTCTTTGATGTAGAACTCGTGGGCGCAAGTGAGACATCTTCCTTTCGCTTTGACGATATGGATTTTCAGCTTGACTTGCTTCCAGTCGGTATCATTTACCGCCGCATCCCAGCAGGTGCGGAAGTAGTCTTGCTCAACCATTGACGCCTCGCCGATCTCCAAGGTAACGGAGATCAGACGGGTAACATCATTGGCCTTGCAGACTTCCTTCAGTTCATCGATGGCCTGAAGGACAAGACCCATTTCATGCATTACTGGAGGGTATCCTTCTTCGCCTTGCTGGCGTGTTCTTCAATACGGTCTTTGGCAACCACTTTGGCTTTGCCTTTGCCTTTGAAGACAATCTTGAGATTGCGGGAGACGATATGTGGGAGGGAATTGCCAACGATCTCTTCGTAAAGTTGGTTATGAACATCAGTTCTACGGACAAGATGGATGGCATCGAATTTACAACGGGTGACACAGAGACCGCAGCCGACGCACATGGTTTCGTCGACGAAGGTACGTCCACATTTTAAGCAACGTTTTGCCTCTGCTTTGACTTGTTCTTCGCTATAGACGACGCGGTCATCTTTCATGACATCATCGACTTTGATGCGTTTGACTTCTTGACGTGGGGTGTTATCCCATCCTTGGACATCAATATTGTTCTTATCCAATTCGTATTTTTGGAGATATGGGTTTTGAACACGACCGACCAAGAGAGATTGTCCTGGGTGGACATAGCGGTGCATCGATTCAGCGCCTTCTTTGCCGGTGGCAATGGCATCGATAGCAAATCTTGCGCCGTGGTAGCAATCACCGCCGACGAAGATATCTGGCTCATCGGTTTGATAGGTTAAGCCATCGGCTTTCATACGGCCATGGTTGACCACGCATTTGGTTCCCTCAAGGAGATTGCCCCATTCAAAGGATTGACCAATCGCGGATAAGAAGAAACTGCAAGGGACGACGATGGTTTGCTTCTCATCGTATTGAGGATTGAAGTGATGTTCTTTATCGAAGACGGCGATGCATTTCTTAAGGACGGCTTCGGTCAAATTGCCGTTTTCATCCTTATGGAATTCTTTGACGCCCCAGCCATTGTTGATCCGGATTCCTTCTTCTTCGGCTTCGGCAATCTCATCTTTGGCGGCTGGCATGATCTCTCTGCTTTCTAAGCAATAGAGGTCGACGGATTCCGCACCCATGCGGATGGCGGTTCTTGCGACGTCCATCGCGACGTTGCCGGCGCCCATCAAGGCCACACGGCCATGAAGTTTGACGTCTTTGCCTTCGTTGACTTGACGTAAGAAGTCAATGCCCGAGATGACGCCCTTGGCATCTTCGCCTTCCACGTCAAGACGACGTCCGCCTTGGGCACCGATGGCGACATAGAAGGCTTGGAAACCCTCTTCTCTTAATTGCTGGATGGTGACATCCTTGCCGACTTCGCAGCCGGTTCTGAATTCAACGCCCATATCCTTAATGACTTGGATTTCAGCATTGACGACATCCTTTTCCAAACGGAAGGAAGGAATGCCAAGAGTCAACATACCGCCGAGTTTCTCTTCTTTTTCAAAGACGGTGACGGTATAGCCTTTCTCGGCAAGATAATAAGCACAGCTTAAGCCAGCTGGGCCAGCGCCGATGACGGCCATCTTGTGGTCGCGGAATTCTGGGTGCTGGACTCTTGGAAGCTTACGGGTGGTGGCATCTAAATCACGTTGGGCGACGAATTTCTTGATTTCGTCGATCGAGACTGGCTGATCCAAAGTGCCACGGGTGCAGGCATCTTCGCAACGCTTGTTGCAAACACGTCCGCAGACGGCTGGGAATGGGTTCTTTTTCTTGATCAAGGCAAGGGCTTCATCATATCTGCCTTCTTTGGCAAGCTCGATATAGCCTTCGATTGAGATGTGGGCAGGGCAAGCGACCTTACATGGGGCCGTACCTGTCTCATTCATGATGTACTGACGGTCGAAACGATAGTCTGGGTTCCAGCGATCGGTTGGCCAGCGGTGGTTGTCGTAGTTGATTGGAAGCTCAATCTTGATTTCTTCTTTGTTCTTCAATCTTTCGCCTAAACGCAACGCGTTCATTGGGCAATCTTCGACACATTCGCCACAGGCAACGCACTTCTCAGGATCGACGTGAGAGATATAGTTGGAACGAACCATCGTAGAAGTATGGAAGTATTCGCCACAACGGAGCGAGAAACAAGAGCAGCCACAGCAGTTGCAGATGGCGTGGGTGTGATCTTTGCCGCCGATGTTTGGCATTTCGTGCATCAAGCCATTGGCTTCGGCTTTGGCAACGATCGCAAAGGCTTCTTCCTTCGTGATCTGTCTGCCATGACCCATCTTGATCAAGTGGCGGGCGCCTTCATCCGTCTGGATGCACATATCTTCTTCTAAGTGGCCACATCCTTCGCCCATCATACGACGGCAGACACGGCAGGAGCATGGACCGACGGAAATGACTTCCGCTTTGTTGAGATAGTAGGAAACTCTTTCGTCATCGTGGAGATTTGGATCATCTTTGACAGTTGATTCGATCGGAAGGACTCTCATGACGCCACGGCCGGTAGGAAGGTTCGTGGAAAGAGGAATGATTCTCTTGATCGTATATTCCGAGAAGGACTTTGGGATGATTGGGTTTGCTTCGCAAAGCTCCGGGTTCATACACAAAGCTTCCATGATGCCAGGAACGAAAATCGGGATACGGTAGGTGACTTGTCTCTTGCCATCGATGACAACGGTTGGGTCGTCTGGGTCGATCGAGATCATGCCAGCCCAGAGCGCGTGCTCTAAGGCTTTGTCGAAACGGTCTTTTGGAAGGCCGGCCATTTTGAAGACTTGGTCATAGGTGTAGTGGACACGGGTCTTCATTTTCATGCCGACTTGGATTTCATCGTCAGATACCCATCCTGCCAAGGCTTTGTATTCTGGATCGCCATATTGGACGATGACGCCTGGCAAGTCTTGGTGTTTGCGGCAGAATTTCAAGACGTTCGGTCTCTTTTTCCAGCCTTCTGGCATCTCGCTTTTGCGGGCGCCGTTACGATAGTAGTCTTCAGCAAAGTGCTGGTCGGTAACTACGTAATCTTTCCTTTTTTCCATAAACTGGTTCCTCTTTTAGTCTTGCTGATACGCTTTGACCGCTTTGACTAAATAGTCGGCGATCGCGTCCATCCCTTCGCCAGTCTTTGCGCTGACTGGGAAGAATTTCGCCTTCGGATTCAATTTCAGGATCCGTTCCTCGGCTTTCTCAAGATCGAAGTCGAAGACCACTTTGGCATCTAATTTGGTGAAGATGACGACATCGGCAACCGAGAACATCAGTGGGTATTTCAGAGGTTTGTCGTCGCCCTCAGGAATGGAAAGGAGTTCAAAGGAGCAAGTTGCTCCGGTATCGAATTCGGCAGGGCAGACCAAGTTTCCGATGTTCTCTAAGAACACGAGATCTAAGCCATCCACGCCAAACCCGGTTAATCCATCATCGACCATCTTGGCATCGAGGTGGCATTCACCAGAAGTGTGGATCTGAATGCTTGGGACGCCGGTTTTCGTGGCGATGGTCTCGGCATCGACGGTGGCGTCGATATCGGCTTCCATGACCCCGATTTTGAGCTGGTCCTTGATGCGGTTGATGAGGTTGACTAAGAAGGTGGTCTTTCCAGAGCCTGGAGAAGACATCACGTTAACCAAGAAAAGTTTCTTTTCTTTTAGTTTCTTACGGGTCTCATCAGCACGCGCGTTGTTGTTGGCAAAAACACTTTGCTTTACTTTAATGATGCGAATTTTATCCATAAAAATTCCCGTATATAAAAACATTGTAAACCTCGTTTGAGAGTTTAGAGTAACTAACTTTTTAATAAATATTATTAAAATATCGGCTAGTGAGATTAATCGATCTTATCTAGACGGGCACGATAGAGCAAAACAAGCCCGATGACGGCGGGAATCGGGGTAATCCAGATAAACCACATATTCCATCCTTGAGGCTGAATGTCGAATCCTAATTCCAGGTATAGCGCGGCGGCAATCGTCCAAACCAAGCAGATCGAGAAAGCAAGGGTCCATTCCCGTTTTCCCCAGCGGTGGGAGAAGTAGGTGGCGACTAAGAAAGAAGCAGTCACGGCCCAGACAAAAGTCATCCACGTATGCCATCCCTGGACTCCGCCAACGAGGAGACTGCAATAGACAACCACGGCAATCGTCCAGACAAAGACAATGGCCAAAACAGAAAGAATTCGCTTATTGCGTTTGATGTCTTTTGGGTCTTTTTCGCCTTGTTTCGCTAACACGTCCTCGGGATGTTCGGTGATTAAAAAATCGATGGTAACCCCATAAAATGAGGCGAGTTCAGACAGCGTTTCTAAATCAGGAAGACCTTCCCCGGTCTCCCATTTAGAAATCGATTTGTCCGAATAAGAAAATCTCTCGGCCAGCTGGCCTTGGGTGATTCCTCTTGCTTTGCGGAGCATCGAAAGGTTCCGTGAGACGATTTTCGTCAAATCCTTCATAGAGTTACATTATACACATTCACAAACCTATTTTTAATGTGCTGGGCAAAATCTTTTAAGTAGTAACTTAAATCTAGGTAGGCTAAAATAAAGCCCAAGGAGGACATAAAAAACCAAACCATATGTACCAAGAGGAAATGAAACCCTCGGCCTTAGCGAAATTTCTTTCTGTTTATCGCTATGTGTTCGTGGATACATGTTCCTTGATGGAAGATTCGTTCCCGAAATTCATGGATAGCCTGACGGCTTCGAAAGAATATTGGAATGAAGGATTGCAGATCATCATCCTTGGGGAATGTATTGAAGAATTAAAAAAGCATTCCAAGAGCAAAGAAGACGCAAACGCAAGAATTTCCGCGACCCGTGCCTTGAAAATCATCCGACACGACAAATGGCACACGAAAGTATTCACAATTATCAAACCTGCCAAAAATTCAATCGCCTTTGCAGACAACGCAATCTTCACCAATGTCTCTTCTCTCAGAATTCAGAACAAGATCCTAGTCATCACACAAGACAAGAAACTGACTACTGATTTATTGAAATTGAATCGGCTTGATTCCCAAAGAGGGCGATATCTCGATGTATATCGCATCAATCATCAGTCTGATCTTGAAGTGAATCCTGGCGAATTACCGGCGAAAACCTACACCAAGAAACATGACGCTTCGTCTTTTCAGAAGTTAGAAAAAGACACCAAAGAGAAAAATAAAACGGCGAATAAAAAGGAAGAGCCCTCTTTTAATGAGGCCCAAAAAGCCGTTTTGGCCAATGACGAAAAATTGATGGCCAATCTATCAAACAGCACCTATAAGGACGAAAACAAAATTCGTGACATTGACGCTCAACTGAAGCGGATCGCATCCCTTCCTTCGAAAGAATTCTCTTCCTTGCAGCTGAAGTTAAGCAAAGTCGATCTTCAAAAGAAGAAAGCAGAGCTGATCCAAAAAGCCCCAATTAAGAAAGAGGAGCCGAAGAAAATTCCAGAAACAAAACCTCTTCCCCAACAAAAAGAGGCCACCCTCTGGCGTGAATTTGGCCAAAAACCATCAGACGCCCTCCGCCAATTGGCAAAGCATTACCATTCTATCGTTAGGGATTCTTCTATTGATTATGTGGCAATGGTCCATGGAGAATTGGATCTTACCGAAGAAGATTTAGCCAAAGTCGACTCTCTTGCTTTCAATGCCCCATCTTTCCGCTACCGCAAAGGAGAACGCACTTATCTTTTCAACAAAGGCAAAGATTTCCAAGTCTCTTTGGAGGAAAATGAACCGATCAAAGAGATAAACAAACCAACGCCTGCCAAGGAAAAACCACAGCCAAAGCAAGAGGAACCTCTTTCTAAAACGGTCGCCAAAAAAGAAACGAAACAAACGGTCCCTGCCCCGAAAAAGGCGGCGAAAAAGTCTGTCTCGCAGGAAAAGAAAGAGCCTGTTGTGGATCCAAACAAGAAATTAAAAGTCAGAAAAGCCAAGAAAAAAACCACCGATAATCAAGAGGTAGTAGACGTTCTTGTCTTAGTCCCTTCTAAACCCGCCTCTAAAAAAGAGACGGCAAAGAAGAAGATCGTTCCTTTAAAAAAGGACAACGATCCGAAAAAAGTGGAAGAAGCCTTGTCGGCAGACAAGGTATTGAATGCTAACGTCCACAACCCAAATTACCCTAAAGATAAAGCCCTTGCTGACGTAAAAGCCCAAATTGCCCGTCTCGCCGCTTTGGATGAAACCGCAATTAAAGGGCTGAGCCTCAAGATGGCAGATTTGAAGAAACTAGAAAAGAGCCTTCATTAACCGAAAGCGTTTCTCTGATTGGGGGAGACGCTTTTTATATAAGAAAAAAAGGAAACCGAAGATACGGCTTCCTTTTCGTTTTTGAAGAAATTAATCAAGCAAGGAGACGGATAAGGTGGCAATTGCTCCATATTCGGCATCTTCAACGATGTCTCTCACACGGACTGAATAATTGCAGGTTTTCGTCTCATCGACGGTGTAATATTGCGTATTGTTGTCTTTCCAACCGACCGTCGTCTTTGCCTTGTTCCAGAGATTGGTTCCCGAAGGCATGAAGGCGTTGGCCCAGGCGCTATTCGGAGAAAGGTTGAAACGATTGCCTTTCTTAAACAACGTGGTTTTGCTGCTGGCGGTGTAATTGGCGTTGTTCGTCCAGTTTTGATCTTGGACGGTGGATTCCATAAGGGAAGTTTCGCAATAATAAGCGTTGTTCCCTGAAGGAAGTTTTCTTGGGCCGCCGACTTTGGCGCCAGGATTCTTCGATGTGATGCTGGCTGGGGCGCTTCCGCCATCTTCCGGCCAGAAGTCAGAATCGATTTTCACGCTCATACGTCCGCCATAAGTGTTGCTGACACGCTCATCGCCGCCTTTGTTACCCAATTCATTTGGGTCGGTGACAGGAACGTCGTGGTTATTTTGATACATACGGGCATCGACGTGAGTGATGCGGATTCCAGGAGTGGTGTAACCAGAGGTGTTAGAATAGCCTGCTTTATAGTCTCTTTCGGCTAAGCCATAAGGACCGACAAGCTCTAACATTAAATATTCATCAAAGGCGGTGCCATTATAATCCGGAGAGGCAAGGACTAAGGCGTCTCCCGATTTGGTTTGAGCGCGGAGAGTGATTTCTGCGGTTTTTCCGCCAGATAAATCTTCTTCTCTGACCACCCATGGATTGATCCATCCATACATGAATTTAGTATAGGCACCATGGTCACCGAGGTTCTGGTCCATATAATCGATGGATCCCATCGGTTTCCAGGTGTTGTTGTAATCATAGAAGTCATTCACGCCGAGCGTATGTCCGGTTTCATGAATGAAAGTATGGGGATCATAGCCATTGAAATCGGCCATAAAGGAAGTGGAAGCCCATGCTAAAGTCATGATTTCTGGAGTCGATTTGTTTGGCTGATTCCCGGTATAGGTGACATAAGCCCACCAGAATGATGTGCTGTTATTGGAATATGGATAAGCATAGACTTGCCAAAGCAAATCGACATATCCATCTTTATCGGTATCGAACTCGCTCCATTCATAGTTCCAATCCGCGCCCAAAGCGCCATGACCTTCTTTTGCATATTCGGCAAGATACCAAGAACGAACATAACTTGACATGCCAACGCCCGCTTGAGAAGTGCTGCTCTCAAATTCCTTTGCCGTTCCTTCGTATTCCACCCAGCAAGGCAAAACAACGACATCAAAGGCTCCTTTGCCAAAGGAAGATTGATTATAGAAAGATTGGACGGAAGTGATAGAAGATCCCGAGAGAGTGGCCAATTCTTCGTCGCTGGCGGTGAAAGTCTTATTGATTTTGGTCAACAAAGCATCGGTTGGCTCAATCCATTTTGGATCAGAAGAATCCGATTTGAAAGAAATTGGGGCGACCAAAAGTTTTTGCTTAATGCCACTATCTGGATGAGAATCGACATGCGGTGCGCCAGAAGAGGCATAAATGCGGGAACGCGTGAGGTTCTTTGTTTCTCCGTTGGTGGTTTGGTAAGTGGTCACGCCTCTGGAAAGATCGTCATTGGTGATGGTGGTGTCTTCCACGCTTACAGAAGGATTTTCGGAAGAGGTGACGCTTGCTTGTTGGCCTTCGGCACTGTTGCAAGCCACTAGGCAGAGCCCGGCGAGCATGCTGGCAAAGAGGATGCTTTTCTTAGACATATTATTCTCCTTTTAATAATTCATCTTGATGATTAATAGAATGATTCCCGTCAAAAGGAAGAGAAGAGAGACAAACAACAACGCCATTAAGGGGGTACGTGGCTTGGAATTCTTCAAAACCTTGTAGTCATAGAAGGTTTTCGGGAAGTTGGTTTCGCGATATTTTGGGCGAAATGTGGTGAGGAAGACAACTTGAATGCCATAGGAGAGCATGTCGAATGCCCCTTTGGTGGCAATCCAGTTGAGACAGAAGAAGGCGATTCCGATTACCCCAGAAATGCCAAACGCATCGACTAAGATGTGGAGAGGCAATTGTTTTGGGGTTGTTACGCCTTCGGCGGTGAGGCTGAAATATTCGATGAGGGCAATCAATCCTGCCGTCAAGGTGATGACGGAGAAGGAAATGATCAAACGGAGGATGAATCCTTTGTTCCAGATCTTTTTCTTTTGTTGCTCCGGGTTTTCTCTTTCCGGATCAACATAAGGGATTTTGCTCATTTCTTGAGTTCTTCCCGATAACGCGCTTCCTCTTCGTCGTTGCAACGAACGAAGTGACCGGGGACGATTTCCCGCCAGGTTGGCCCTTGGAGGGAATAGTCGTGGTCATGGATAGGATCGTAAGAGATTCTTTGACGGTTCTTTTCGATGATGGGATCTGGATAAGGAACGGCACTAAGCAAACTTCTCGTATAAGGGTGCAGCGGATGGGCGAAGAGTTCGTCAGATGTCGCAAGCTCAACTAAATTGCCGTAATACATGACTGCGATACGGTCGCAGAAATATTTAACGACGGAGAGGTTGTGAGCGACGAAGATCAATGTAAGCCCTAAAGAATTCCGGAGATCGTTCAAGAGGTTAATGACCTGCGCTTGAACGGAGACGTCCAAGGCAGAAACCGGTTCATCGGCGACGATTAATTCCGGATTCATGATGATGGCTCGGGCGATACCGATACGCTGTCTTTGACCCCCAGAGAATTCATGAGGGTAACGATTGGCGTGTTCAGGAACCAAACCAACTAATTTCAAGACGCGGGCGACCTCATTATTGATGAATTTCTTATCTTTGACTCCATTGATGATTAAGCCCTCGGCGATGATGTTTCTAACCGTCATGCGAGGATTTAAGGAAGCGATTGGATCCTGGAAGATCATCTGGACTTTGTTGGCCAAAGTGGTGTGTTTGGCTTTATCTAACGCTTTCTTATATTCTGCAATCTGGGCTTCATCGGCAGGGCCAAGTGGAGCGCCTGAATTCACTTTTTCGATGAGTTCCGCGTATTTGGCATTGACCAATTCCACTTCATGGGCAGCGATATTTTTGTTGTAGTTTTTATCATCTGCTTTGGCGGCTTTGATTTTCGCCATCTGTTCGTCATGAACTTGCTTTTGATGGGCTTTGATTTCAAGAATCTGAGCCTCGGCTTCTGCTACTTCGTGGCCTTCAGCGATTTCTTGCTGGAGACGTTTGATTTCGTTACGAGCCTTGATGTTGGTGTATTTGATTTCCTTCTCATTCCAACGGGTCCCTGCCGCAATGCGGACTCCATCAAGGTAAATGTCGCCGCTGGTGATGGGATAGAGTTTTAAGATGTCGCGGCCCGTAGTGGTTTTTCCGCAACCAGATTCTCCGACCAACCCGAAGACCTCTCCTTTGTAAACATCAAAGGAAACATCGTGTACGGCTTTGAGGTATTTAATATCGCCGCCTTTGAAGCGGAAATATTGCTTCACATGCTTTAGCTGAAGGATTTTTTCAGTGTGTTCGTAATCGATGGCTTTGCGGAAGGCATCTGGTTTGACTTCTTCCGGCGTGGGGATGGTCACTTCAGGAGTGGCGGGGGTGAGTTTCTTTTTCTCATTCATTGCCTTTGTCCTCCTTGATGTAATTTAAAACGGAATTTTTCATGTTATCCGCTTTCGGGGTGAATTCTGGATGGGCCTTCAATGCTGCCTTGATTCTTGAAATTACGAGCTTCGGTGCTTGAACCTCTTCCGCCTCTGGATGCAAATTCCAAGTGGCTGCCCTATGAGTAGGGGAGATTTGGAAGAACGGCGGTTGATATAAGGTGTCGATTTCTAAAGCGTCCTTGTTTCTTGGGGCAAAG
>Ga0256404_1013224_pt1 | contig 10516 bp, 11 predicted proteins | sample RumenRJG_01DNA_FD_185990 | JGI IMG/M metagenome (GOLD analysis project Ga0256404, IMG submission 185990) | Bovine rumen microbial communities from Lethbridge, Alberta, Canada - RJG_01 | ecosystem: Host-associated > Mammals > Digestive system > Stomach > Rumen | place: Canada: Alberta | collected...
TTTGTTATCTTTTTCCTTCTTTATTACTATACTTCTTTTTACTGGAAGAAACTCAAATCCCTCTGGTAATACTGGCTTTGGTGAATTGGGGTTATTATATCTACTTTCCTCTGAACTCTTCCTATTTAACTCTCAAAAGTTGTGTCCCCTGTCATTACTCCTTGAAAGTATTGGAATAACTTATGAAAAAGTCTATTTCAGTTCGTCAAAGTTGATTTTTTAACCCTTCTTCAAAATTTATATTTTCCTTTATATTTAAAGGTTTGTCCGTTTTTGGGGTTAAAATATATACCCTCCTATTTTTTATTGTCTATCTTGTAACACTTCTTTTACTTCTTTTTGAACTATTCGAAAATTTTGAATAACTTTATTATCGCCAAATATATTTAATTCTTTATTTATTATTTCATTAAATTTGTTGTATTTTAGTTTAAATGAAATAATTTTTTGAAGAAATTAATTATTTTTTTATAAAAATTTTCTTTTACTTCTATGGGTAAATTTTTGTTATATTCTTCATTTAATTGTTCTGGAATATCTTGACTACTATCATTATCGCTTGTAGTTGTATTTCTATTTCTATTCTTAAAAATGTCATTTGGATTATATTTTTCTCTTTTTTGTCTTTCCCATTCTTCTCTATCTTGATTTTCTTTTTCTATTATTCTAGCCTTTTGATAGTCAGTTGCCCAATAATCTCTAAAGATATTAGCAAGTATTGCCTTTGTTTCTTCTAAAAGTTCTTGTTCTTCAAAAGGTTTTTCAGTATCAATTTGAAAATTATATGTTTTAAGTTGTTCTGCCTCAAACATATCCCTCATTTCTTTAGGTATTTTATTAACACTTTCTTCTGGAACATATTTTAATATTTCAACTATTTCTTTATATGCTTTTGAATAATTATCTTCCATCATTTGTACCTCCCTGACTTCCATTATGATTATGTGGATCTAATTCTTGTGAATTTGTCCTTTCTTCAATTTTTCTATCAACTACACCTTTTGCTATATCTTTCTTTCCTATATGAGCATATATTGATTTCTTTCCAATTTGATTTGGTGTAATTGTATAATCTTGTTCAGTTCTAATTTCTTCTTTTTCTCCTATATTTTGTTCTATACCTCTTGGTTCATAGTTTTCCAAATAATCTAATTCAATACCTTTATCTTCTAATAGTCTTTTTGCAATAATTTCATTGTCTTTTTCTCTTAATGCATCTGGTGTATGAGCATCCATTCCAATTAATGCTTTACAGCCATAAGCTTGAGCAACTTTCCAAAATTCTGGTACAGGATAAGCATAAGATCCGTCTTGCATTTTATCTTTTATTCCAGCTTCAATAGCAGAAATCGAACCCAAATTTACCTCTAATGGTATGTTATTTTTACTAGCTACTTCACATATCATTTGAGTAGCTTTTTTTGCATTTTCTAAATATAAAGCTTTTTCCTCTTCTGGAACTCCATCTCTACCTTCAAGAAAAATATCTGGATGAGCAACATAAGCAAATTTGCCACTTTTAATTGCCTCTACCACTGTCATAGCATAATCTAATGGATATTGACTAGATGTTTTAGATGACATTTCTGGTGGCATTTTTAATTTACCACTTTCATCTCTTTTTAGAGCAAAATGTTGTCCTAAAATCATATAATCTAACTTAGTTTCTGTTTCTTCTCTAAATTTCTTTAATTGTGGGAATTGTTCTCCTTGTTCTCCATAATATTCGCACTCTAATCCAATTTTTAAATTTATTTGGTCTTTATATTTTTCTCTTAATTCTTCTAACATTGGTATATATTGGCTATGGAATTGTTCTAAATTCATACTTTGTTTTGGGTTTCCTTTACCTAATGGATTAGGCATGTGATCCGAAAATCCTAAATCGGTTATTCCACCTTCAATTGCTTTTTTTATATATTCTTCCATTGTACCATCTGCATGTCCACATAAAGAAGTATGTGTGTGATAATTGAATTTTTGTAATTCTACTTCTTTACTAGGTTCATATATTTTTTCATTACAATTTTCATCTAAAATAACTGAAGCATAAACCATCCTTTTACATTTGTCATTCATAAATGACATTTCATCACTTTGAGACCAAACTGTTAATTCTTGTATTCTTCCTTCTTGCACTAACTGAATAAATTTTTCAATTATTCTATTTTGTTTTGTGATTTCTTCTTTTGAAAGAGGATCATCTCCAACCCTCGCTACATCCAGTTCTGTTACTGCAATTGGTAAACCTATTTCTCTTTCAACATCTTCAAAAGCTTTTTCTATATCTTGTGTTTTATCTCCAGTTGTTAAATGAGCCTCAAATCCAATTATATCTATTAATCCTTTTTCGTCTTTTTCTAGCTTTCCTTCTTGTCTATATCTTTCTTCTATTTTTTGTATTTCTTTAACAATTTTTATAATTTCTTGTCTTTTTTCTGAATTTACCCAATTCATATCATTATATGTAAAAGTTGCTTCTGGCATTAGTTTTCTAGCCATTAAAGCCATTTCACATAAATCTTCTATATCTAAATATTTTTGCCAACCTTTTTCTCTAGGATGATAACTACGTTCTTCTTCAAAAATTTCTCTTTGTTCAAGCATATCTGGGTCATATATTAATTCGTTGAAAATATCAACATTTTCTATTCTATCTCCATAATTTTGAGCTAGATGTTCAACATATCTCATTAAACTGCTTTTAACTTTTTCTTTTATATATTGTTGTTGTTCTTTCTCATTTAATCCAGTATTAGATGCCTGTCTTTGCCATACGTATTCCGATATTTTGGGAAAATCAGCATAAAACATAAAAGTATTGACTTTTGATTGCATATTATGTTTTTCTGCAAAACTTACCATTTTTTCTAATCTTTCATCAGCATATGTTTCTCCATCTTTACAAACATACAATGAATACTTTCCTGCATTATCCATTGTCATTCTATCATAAGTTGGAACATCTCCATTAAACATATGTTGATAGAAATTTCTAACCTTATCTGGAGTTAATTCTAAAATACCTTCTTTTCCTTCAAAATCCATATTATTTGTCTGTTTCATTATTAATTCATTAATTTTATAATCAAAACCATTTTCAATTAATTTATGTTCCATTTGATTTGAATCAAAAAGAGACATATCTTCAATTGAAGAATAATATATTTGTTTTATTTCATCAATTCTATCTGCTGGTATTTCATCAATAGAGTCAACAACTTTGTCTATTATAAATCTATATTGTTCAGATCTACCTTTTTCTTTTGCTTTATAATATTCTGTTTGCATTTGTCTTAAACTTTCAATATATTCAGTTATTTGTGCATTTTGTTCTTCAATAGATATATCTTTATCTAATATTGATAATAGATCTACTATTTGAGAATTTAATGTAATTCCTTTTTTACAATCTACACTTTCTAACAACTTTTTTCCTTCACTCATATTTTTCCCCTTACTAATTTAGTATTCTTGCTCTTGTCCTTCAAGTTTTCTTTCTTGCATATTCCTTTGGTATCTTTCTTTTACTTTATCTTTATCAGTTCTTGAAACATTCTGTTGATTTTCCTATTTCTTGTTCTGAAAATATTTTACCTTTATCGTATTGCACAAATCTATCAAAATCATAATATTTTGAATTAAATGTAACTTGTTTATCTCTTTTATTAACAAATCCTATAATATATTTGCTATCAACTATATAGTTTGGTTTTCCATCTAGTCCTTGTAAACTAGAAGGAAAAAAATCAATTTCTTTTTTTTATCAATATCTTGAACTATACTATTTCTTTAAATCTTTTAAATAATAATACATATCAATACATTGTAAATCTCCATCCCATATTTCTTCATTATAATTATCTACAAAGTAATTTTTAATTGTCTTTTCATATTTATCAAAACCTAGCTTAACATAGAATGGAATATTATTCTCACTTGTCCCAACTATCATTTTTTCATATTTTTGTTTGTAGTTGTCAAATAAGTATTTTATCATCTTTTTACCATAGCCTTGTTCACGAAACTTTTCTGTTGTTGCAATGTTTTTTAATTCACATGTAGCATCATTTACTTTTGTAACAACAGCAACACATGCTACTTCGTCTTTATATGTTAATACAAATAATTCTCCATCTTTTAAATATTTTTCTATTACTTCTTTTTCTGGATCCGCTTCTAAAAGTAAATCCATATATTGTTCTTTATTATCTTTTTCTTTTTTTATAACGATGCTTCTGTTTACTGGCAAAAATTTGAAATTATCCGGTAACACTGGCTTGCTTAAATTGGGGTTATTATATCTACTTTCCTCTGCACTTTTTGATTATTACGCTAATTTTTGTCGGTGCATACTGACTAGCTTTATGCCTTTATTTATCAATCAAAAAAGCCTTTTGCCTTATTTTATAAAAGCCTTTAAATTTAGGTAAAAATCAAGTCTTGAAGTTCACTATTTATCTGTATTTCATAACCTCAATATATAAAATTGCGGTTATAATATATACCCTCATTTATGCTTTCATTTTTTTCTAGTTAAATTCATTTCACATTATATCATAATATTATTTTTTATTCTATAAAAACAGAGAGAAAAATTATATTTTCTCTCCCTCATTAATTATTTTCTTCTTATTCTTTATATAATTAAGTAAAAATTCAAACTCATCTTCATATTTAAACTTTATCTTAATCTTCTTTTCTTCATATACATATATATTGTCTATTAGATTATCAATTAGTTCTCTTGATAGTTCATTTACATTTTGAAACTTTGTAAAGTTATCAATCCAACTATCATCTTTAATTGTTTTATCAAGTTCTAACATATCTTTATAATAATTGTTTATATTTTCTTCTATTTTCTTTATTTTGGCTGAATATTCTTCAGTATATTCATTATATTCTACTTCTGAAATCTTCTCTGATTTCCAATCCTCGTAAGCCTCTTGTCTTAATTTCTTCTTTGCTTTGATTTGTTTTTCACATTTTTCTATATTCTTCTCTATTAACTTTTTTCTATTGTCAATTAAATCATTTGATTCTATTTCTGCTCTTATTCTTCTTATATCTGCAACTAATCCTATTTGAACTTTTACTGCTTGTAAAACTGCACTTTCAAGTTCATCATTTCTTATTGAATGTTTTGAGCATTGAGCTCCTGCTGTTCTCATATAAAGTGAACACATATAATGATAATGTTTTCTTGGCTGTCCCTTATACTTTCCTGCAACTTTTTTACTCATTGCTCTTAAACAATCTCCACATTTTATATGCCCTGCAAAAATTGATATTTTACCATTCTCATTCATTCGTGTATCTCTATTGATAATTTCATTTTGTACTTTATCAAATATTTCTCTGCTTATTATTGGCTCATGTGTATCTTCTACAACTATCCACTCACTTTTAGGTAATACAACTCTTTTGTGTATTTTATAACTTATAAGTTTTCCTTTGTGTTGAACTACATCTCCACAATACATTTGATTCATAAGTATTTGTCTAATCGTTGTAATACCCCATGAATATCTTTTATCTCGTCTTTCACTTGCAACAGGAATTTTCATATTAAGTTCTTCAGCTCTGTGTCCTGTTGGATTTAATATTCCTAATTCATTTAATTTTTTTGCTATTGCAGTTCTTGAATAGCCATTTAAAGTCCATTCAAAAATTAATCTTATAATTTTTGCTGCCTCTTCATCAATAATTAGTTTATGCTTATCTTCTGGATCTTTTATATAACCATAAGGAGCATAAGAACCAATATATTCGCCTTTCTTCATTTTCATTTTTTGTACTGCTTTTATTTTATTTGATATATCTCGACAATATTCATCATTTATTAAGTTTTTAAATGGTACTATTAAACTATTAACTGAATCAGGATCTTTCTTGCTATCTATTTGGTCATTAATAGAAATAAACCTTATATTAAAAAGAGGAAATATCTTTTCAATGTAGTTACCAACTTCTATATAATTTCTACCTAGTCTTGATAAATCTTTAACTATAACTGTATTAAATTTCTTTATGTATAAATCATTTAATAATCTTGTAAATCCTGGTCTTTCAAAATCTGTTCCTGTATAACCATCATCAATATAAACATCATATAATTCTATATCAGGACTTTCATTAACAAATTCACTTAACATCATTCTTTGATTTATAACACTATTACTTTCTTCTTTATCTCCATCTTCAACAGATAATCTAATATATAATGCTGCTTTATATTTTGCAGTTTCAGTATCTTCAATTTCTTTGATATATTTGCTAACTCTAGACATTAATATCTCCTCCCTAGTATTGTTCTTCGGCTTTTAACTGCTCATTTAATCTACAATACTTTGACCAAAATTGTTCGTTTTCTTCTCGACTTATTAACCTTTGATAAAGCAAATCATACTTGAATTGCATCTGTCTATAAGGCTTTTCATTTATTATTTTGTTCTTGCTATAATCATACATAATCAATCCTTTCCAACAAAAAAAGAAGCTGATTTTACTCAACTTCTTAATTATTTATTTTTTACCATATATATGGAATAATTTTATATTTAACTTTATTCATATATTCTTTATATCCATTTAACTCGTTTATTAAAATCAATTCTTCATCTTCAATTCTTAACTTTAATATAATTAAAAAAAGAAAAGAAAAAATAATAGCCAGTATACTTCCTAAAACTAATCCCATAGATAAATATATCAATATAACAGATGTATACATAGGATGTCTAATATATTTATAAGGTCCGTTTTGAATAAGATGTTGTTTCACTTCAACTTTAATAGTTGTAAATAGATAATCATTTGTATTAACAACAGAAATAAACAATGTACAACCAAATACTAATATTACAATACTTAAAATATATCTCCAATTTGGCATTAAAAGAATATTAAATCTAAAAGAAATTCCAGATATTATCAGTTCAATAATTATTAGTAAAATTGATAGTGTAATTAATATCAATTCCTTTTTTCTTTTTTCACATTCTAAAATTCTTTTTTTCATTATGTTTTTTTTATTAATAAACATATATATTCCATAAACTATTCCTAAAATAGCTATCTCTATTAACAAGAACCAAGCCTCAAAGTAATTAATTGTCCCTGCTGATACAAAAAGAATAAAAGCCAATCCTACTATATCAATAATGTATTTAAGTATTGCAAATAATACTACTTTATCTTTCATATTTACTCCTTGAATTCATTAGCTAGTTTCTCAATTATTTGTTCTTTATAATAACTTTTATTTTTACTTTTTTCTACACTTTCAATCTTGTATAATATATTGCATTCGTTATCAATTTCTAATAATGGACATCCACCTTTGCACAAATAATAATATTTACATTTTTCTTTACATTTACTTCTTTTATTAATGCTTTTACTAATGATGCTAAAAAATGATTCTGTATTAAATATATCTTTAATTTCTTTTATATCAATACTATCATTCAAACTAATATTATTATTTACAAATGGGCAAATATTAATTTCATTATACTTATTTATAAAAATAGATTTTCCTAAACATGAATTAAACTTGCAACTCTTTGGTTCATTTTCAAAAGCCATTTTAATTATGTCTTCATCAAATGTTTTTTTATCATTACTACTTACAATAAATTTAAGTTTTTTTGTCTTTCTTTTTGCAATTTGAGAGATTTTTCTTTCATTAGAAAATAATATATTTTTTATAATCAAATTCTTAAAAGCACAATATTTCTTTTCAAATCTTAGTATAGAATATATTGAAAAAATAGATATTCTATTGTTATTATAAATCCAATTAAATGATATACAATGCCCATCCAATAGTTCAATATATTTTATGATTCTTTTTTTTGAAATAGTTGGAATTTTACCATGTTTATTAAGCTCAATAAATATATTAAATTCATTCAAAAATTATTCCCTCCCTATTCTCAATATATTTTATTAAAATACTACTTTTTTCAAAAGCATCTTTTCCTAACAAAATATTTTTTGTTACTTTAGAAATCGAATATTTCAAAACATTAAGCATTGTAATATTATTTATTTTTTCTAAATTCATGTTTTTTATATAAGGTCTTAAAAATTCAGATTGCTCTATAGCAAATTTTTCAAGTTCGATAAAGTGTTCTTTTATTAATTCTTCTCTAGTTTTTGCAAATCGAAGAAATGGATTGTATGAACCTGTTTTATAATCTTTATCTAAATCATCTATGGCATCAATAAAATACATCCATTTAGAAACATATTTTATTATTGCATCATCAACTTCTGACTCTCCATATAGTATTTTTTTAGATTCAGTCATAATACTAGCAAATTCATCAGACATCTCATTTATATTCCCATTATTTTTTTCAGTTTTATTCATATGAACAAATTGATCTCTTAAAAAAACATATAGTTCTTTATAATCTTCTCTTGCTTTTTTTATTGATTTTGAAAAAATTTTCATAATAGCTCTTGATAATATTACATGTTCTTTGTCAGTAATATTATCATTTAATTTTTCTGCTACTAATAAAATTGTTAATGCAGCTAATTTTTTCCATTTTTCTTTATCACTTTTAATTTCTTTTTTAAAATAGCATATTGGTTTTTTTTCATCAAAAAAAATCTGAGGTTTAAAATTCAATAATATTGCCATAAATGTCACATCATAACTAAGTAAAAATCTTGCCCTCCAACCATAGTTATTCCAAAGAGAATGGCACAATGAACAATATTGTTGGCGATAGTATTTTCTTATTATAGGAATTGAATTTTCCCTATCTATTCGTAAATATCCATACATTTTATTTCTCCTTGCTTTCTATAGCACCAAATCTACGATTACGATTGTTGTATTGAAGAATGATATTATCTAAATCTTCTTCAGTAAAGTCAGGCCAATACTTTTCAACAAAAAATAGTTCACTATATGCAATTTCCCAAAGCATAAAGTTTGAAAGTCTTTGTTCTCCTCCAGTTCTAATAACAATATCTGGATCTGGAATATTTGCACAATCCAAATTATCTTTTATTAATTCTTCTGAAGCAATTATTTTCTCGTCTTTTTTTGCTAAACAGATTATTTTATCCAATGCTCTAATTATTTCATCTCTTCCTCCATAATTTACAGCAAGATGTATGTTTAGTCCATCATTATTTTTAGTCTTTTCTTCTACTTCATTTATCAATTGAATTATTCTTTCACTAAAATTGTTTCTACTTCCTAATACATCAAGCTTAAATGGAAATTTATCAGCCAAATCAAGACATGATTCTAAATATTTAGAAAACAATTCCATTATTGCATCAACCTCTTGTTGTGGTCTCTTCCAATTTTCTGTTGAAAAAGCATAGACTGTAAAATGTTTTATTCCTTTTTTCGACATAACATCACAAATTTCTTCAAATTTTTTTCTTCCATAAAAATGTCCAACAACTCTTTCTTCTCCTCTTTGTAATGCCCATCTTCCATTTCCATCCATAATTATTGCTATATGTTGTATTTCTTTTATTTCACTCATAATAACACCTCAAATAATATATGATATCAAATTTAAAAAATATCATTATACTATATTTTTTTTAATTCCATTAATGATTCTTTAATGCAATATCCATCTCCTTTAGAATATGGTAAAATACTACTAATAACTATTACAATATTATATATTAAGCCACAAACAACAACAGGAGTCACTCTATTAATTAGCATAATTCCAAATAAAATTACTAATAAAAAACTCATAATTGGTCCAGCACTCATTATAGCAATAACCTTTTTCAAGTTATTAGTATAAAAAGAACAATGTTCACTACTTTTAATATCAATTTTTAAATGATATTTTTGATTTTCATTTATTATTTTAAAAATAAAAAATTTGAATTCTTTTACCTTACATTTAAGTATTATACATATAATTAAATGTGATAGTTCATGCAATATTCCTGAAAGAAGAAAGATAATAGCAATGTAAATAGTATTAATTACTATATTGTTTAAATCCATATACTATCCTCATTCTTTAAAATAAATAATTCAAGGGATTATTGAATGACACAATAAATCTCTTGAATTTTAACAAAAAATACATCAACTTATTGAAAAATTATTGTATTTTCTATATGAATATTGAATATAATTAAAGTCCACAACAACACAAAGCTCCTAAAGTTCCACAACAACATTCTCCCTGTGTTGTATCTGCTAATCTTTTATATGCTACATATAACCTTTCATTATTATTTTCATCTAAATCTTGATTTTCATATTTAGCAATTGCATTTAATACATCTTTTTTATTACTCATGGTAACATTTCCTCCCCTTTAGTTATACTTATGCAAATTATATCAAACTATTTAATTTTAATCAATATTTTTTTGAAAATTTTATGAATATTCTGTGATATGATCACCCTATAAAATTAATTTATGAAAAGTTCACCCTATGATATAATGGAGGTATGAGAACTGTTATGAAAGATAAAGAAGAATTAAAAAAAGCAGTAATAGAA
>Ga0256404_1013228_pt1 | contig 10514 bp, 10 predicted proteins | sample RumenRJG_01DNA_FD_185990 | JGI IMG/M metagenome (GOLD analysis project Ga0256404, IMG submission 185990) | Bovine rumen microbial communities from Lethbridge, Alberta, Canada - RJG_01 | ecosystem: Host-associated > Mammals > Digestive system > Stomach > Rumen | place: Canada: Alberta | collected...
TCGGAACATGCTTCTCCATATGGATCTTAAACTGATCTTCAAAGTGATAGATATCCCGTAAGCGGTTGATGACTTTCACCACCGAGTTTCGCTCATCCGTCGGAATAAAACGCAGATTGGATGTAACTTCCATGGTCGGAGAGAAAGAGATATCAATCGTGTCATAGATATTGATCGGAGCCATGATCATGTTCAGTTCATGGTATCCGTTCTCCATTCTCCGTACGACATCCAGGCCGACATTGATCTTCGCATAGGCATTAACCTTCATATGTCACCTCATACAGCTTTACAAAATCTTCGACAGAAAGGCTTTCTGCCCTCCTATTCTCATCGATTTTACAGTCATTTAGTACTTGAATTGCTTTTTCTTTATCATTAAAGAATTCTTTCAGGTTGTTGTAGAGCGTCTTTCTCCGCTGGGTAAAGCACCCTTTCACAAATTCGTTGAAGCGGTTTAGATCCTTAATCGGATAATCCTTCTTCGGAACAAAGCGAATCACGATGGAGTCCACCTGCGGTTTCGGGATAAAGACCGTCTTTGGAACCTTCATGACGATCTTAATGTCATACAGATACTGTAACAGGACCGAGAGCCCGTTATATTCCTTGGTATTGACTCTGGCATTAAAGCGGTCGGCCATTTCCTTCTGTACCATAACTGTAATGGATTCAAAGTCCGTTTCGCTTTCAATCAAATGGAAAAGAATTGGTGTTGTGACATAATACGGCAGATTGGCACAGATGGCCGTCTTTTCCGCACCGATTTCCTTTAAATCTTCTTTGATGTTACGCTTTAAAACATCCTCAAAGATGATTTTGACGTTATCATACTCTGCCAGCGTGTCTTTTAAGACATCCTGCAGCTTTAAATCAATCTCGTAACAGAGCACCTGTTTGGCCTTTTTGGCCAACTGTTCCGTTAAGGCGCCGATTCCGGGCCCGATTTCCACTGCCGTGGTCGTTTCATCGATGCCGGAGAATTCCGCAATGTGCCGGACAATTTCCGGTTCTATGATAAAGTTCTGCCCGAAGCCTTTCTTGGGATACAGATCATAGGTCTCCATGATCTCCCGGGTTCTGGCAATGGTTGCGATTTCTTTACTCATTGATCTGATCCAATACTTTCTTTATTTCTTCATATGACAGCTTGCGGCTGTTCAGACGCTTATAGAGCGTCTTGGCACTGCCGTGTCCAAGATGGTAATAGTCTTCTAAATAGATCCGTAATCCCTGGGAGCCCTGCTTTCCGCTCAAACCGAGCCGGTTGAACTCTTTTCTGCTCAGGGTCTCTTCCTCATCTTCATAGGTCAGAAGATGGCTCAGGGCGTCTTCAATCTCCTGCCTTGTCGCATGTTCCACCCCAACCAGATTCTTCTTACGGGATTTACTGGTGAGGAAGGCGTTCTTCACGCCGGGTACAGCTTCATTGATCTTCCGGCGAATCTCCTCTCCCGGATGGTCCGGATCGGTAAATACAATGACACCGTGATCCTCATGCGCTGCGCGGATCTCCTCCAGTGTTTCTTTGGAAAGGTGGGTTCCGTTCGTGCGGATAATATCCACCTCATAGATGCTCTTTAAGAGCGTCTCGTCGTCTTTTCCTTCGACGACTATCGTTTCCTTCATTTTCATCATAACTATTTTAACACATTCCCTTAAATCTCCTACGTTAATAGGGAAAATATTCCGATTTCTCATGCCATTTTTGGCTAATCCGAATTCGTACCAATATCTTAAATCCGATTTCGCACCGTTTCTCCCGACAAATCACAAGATTTCCTGTGTCAAAAGGAGCCCTGTTGCGCTATAATGGATACATGAAAAGAAATTATCCTGACTATACATTTGGGCTCATCTTATTCGGAATCGGCCTGTTTATGCTGTTTAAAAACGTGAATGTGAACAGTTTCCACTTCTACACATTCCATTCCGTCAATACCGGAGGAGTCATTATCTTCCTGTTGATTCTGACCAGCGCCTTCTATATTGCGAAGGGGTATGAGATCTTAAAATACGCGATCTATGCGCTGGTGATTCTGTTAGTGATTTCCATCATTCTCGGAATCCATGTCTATCTCAGACCAATGTCTCTCTTCGATCTCATTCTGATCCTGGCACCGATCACCATCGGAATCGGACTCATGTTACAGAGCTGATTGAAACAAAATCATATCGTATACGAGCAGAGGATGCATGACGGCACCTCTGCTTTTTTGTTGTTCAGAACTATTAAATAGAGTGTGGAGTTGATCATATGTATTCTGCAAATGATATTCAATACAGCGTGGGGTGAATTCTGTTTCCTTTCAAAACTATTAAATCAACTGCGGGATGAAATCTGTATCCCTTAAAACTGTGAAATTAACTGAAGGTATAAAATAGTCCACAAGTTATATATAACAAATCTACTAACGAATCCAGATCCAGCAGAGCAGCCGGAGAAGGGAACCTGCTCAGCCAGATATCTCTCTTTATAAGGTTATATCTCATTTAGCTTCCTGTAAGGCCGTAAAGAGAGCAGGGGACACGTTCCGGATATTTGATACCGATATACTTCTATCTATCCTTAGCACCATATCTTAACAATCTCTCGAACGGTTCGTTATTCGACATCGAAATACATCCCTTTATCACAGGAGGTTTCATAAACGCCTAAAAACAAAGCTCCACGGTTCTGCAGCTTTTCCGTATTCCGCTATCAAAAAGCGCTATTTTCTATCTTATCCTAAATAATGAAAGCGGTTTCTTTCTTCCTTACAAAATAACGCATTTCTTACAATATCGGAATTTTATGCATTTTCCCTGCGATTACGCCGTATTTTTGGTACGAAATCGGAAATTGTTATTAGAATACGATTTCGTACCAATTACTTTTCTTTCGGAAACGGTGCTTTTCGAGACAGAGCGGAGCTTTGCGTCCTCCATGCGCTCTGCTTTTGTGCGCAAAAAGAAAAACCGCCCTGCGCAGGCGGTCTCTTATCTTTTTAGGAATATATCAGTTTTGATATAATAATCTCTTGTAATTCTCCATTACAGCTTCTTTCAGCTCCTCTTTGGAGATATTCCGTAGCTCTGCAATGACATCTGCCGTATAAGTAACGTACATCGGCTCGTTCCGTTTGCCGCGGAAGGGTACCGGTGTCATATACGGACAGTCCGTTTCCGTTAACAGACGGTCAAGCGGAACCTTTGCTGCAACTTCTTTCGGCGTAACGGAATTCTTGAAGGTGACCGGCCCGCCTAAAGAGATATAATAACCCAGTTTCATGAATTCCACTGCCATCTCATAGCTGGAACTGTAACAGTGCATGATTCCGGCTCGGTGACACGGATGTTCCTTTAAAATCTGATAGGTATCCTGAGTTGCATCCCGCATATGGATGGAAATCGGCAGATCGAATTTGTTTGCCAGGTCGATCTGCTTCATAAAGAGTTCTTTTTGTTTCTCCTTATTGTCACTGACCCAGTAATAATCGAGGCCGATCTCTCCCAGTACACAAAACTGTCCCGTCTTTAACATCTCTTCAAGTGCATTTAAATCCTCATCCGTCGTCTCATTGGCGTTTTCCGGATGAAATCCGACCGCCAGATCAACTTCCGGGTGCATTTTTTTGATCTCAATAGCTTTTCTGGCCTCATCCAGGGTCACACACATGATCAGGAAGCGTTCCACACCGGCATCTTTTGCCCGCTGAATCACTTCTTCCGTCTCATTTTCGTATGCGGCATCTGCAATGTGGCAATGGGAATCCAAATATCCTGTACTCATAATTACTTCCCTAAGCAGAAATTCGAGAATAGGGCATCTATTAAGTCGTCTCTGCTGACCTCTCCTAAGATTTCTTTCAATGAATTGTAGGCACTTTGGATCTCAACCGTGATCAAATCCGGTTCCACTCCATCCAAAGTCTGCTGTCTGGCCGTTTTTATGCTCAGCAAAGCTGCTTTTGCCAGGCCGATTTGACGGTCATTATTCAGTACATCCCCGTTTACAATCATCTTGGATTCAAAACGGCGCTTGATTTCATCCTTTAATGCATCAATCTCCTTATTCTGGGCACTGATGCTGATACCTCTTGCGTCTTCTGAGATATCATTCTTGTTATAAACAATGATCGGATCCTTATGACGGCATTTTCTCAGAATCTCTTCATCCTCTTCCGTCAGTTCCTTTCCGGCTTCCAGAACACAAATGACCAGATCCGCTTCTTCCAGCGCTTCTTCGCTCTTATTGATGCCGATCTGTTCGATCTTATCATCCGTTTCATGGATTCCGGCTGTATCGATAATCTCTAACGTCAGATCATCCAGGTGGGCAACACCTTCCACCAGGTCTCTTGTAGTACCGGCAATTTCCGTTACGATTGCTTTATCTTTTTGAATCAAGGCATTCAGTAAACTGGACTTTCCGACATTTGGTCTCCCAATGATTACCGTTTTTATACCTTTTAGTAATAATCTGTTGTTTTCTCCTTCTCTGATGATTCGATTTAACTGTGTTTCCCAACTGTCCAGAGAAGGGAGCAAGAGCTCATTGGTCAGCTGTTCAATATCCTCATATTCCGGATAATCGATATTGACTTCAATCTGAGCAATGACTTTTAACATGTCATCCACCAGTGGATTCAGTAAACGCGCCACGCTGCCGTTTAACTGATTCATGGCTGCTTTCGCTCTAAAGTCATTATCCGCATGGATCAGATCGTTGACGGCTTCCGCCTGGGACAGGTCGATTCTGCCGTTCAGGAAGGCCCGTTCCGTGAATTCTCCCGGCATAGCCAGTCTGGCGCCGTGCGCAATACATAAGGAAAGGATCTTCCGCATGATATGGACACCGCCATGGCAGTTAATTTCCACCACATCTTCTTTGGTATAGGTCTTCGGTGCCTTAAAGACACTGATTAAGACCTCATCCACCGGTTCTCCCTGATCCATAATATGTCCATAGGTCACCGTATGGCTCTTTGCCTTTAAAAGATTGCGGTCAAACATCTCATTGACAATGGGAACCGCCTGATCGCCGGTTAAACGGACGATACCGATGGCTCCCTCTGCTAATGGGGTACTGATTACACAAATCGTATCATTTAACATAAGACAATTTTCTCCAACTCTTCCGCATGCCGGATCAGATAATCCGGATGGTTGTTACGAAGTTCCTCTTCAGAACGGAATCCCCACGTCACGGAGCAGACATCGACACCGGCATTCCGTGCCGTTTCAATATCCACGCTGCTGTCTCCGACATAGAGAACATCTTTGTTCTGTAATCCAAATGATTCAATCATTTCCAGCAGAGAAGAAGGATCCGGCTTGCTTTTCCGCCCTGCATCTCCGCCGATAACTTGATCAAATAATCCTAAATAGTAATTTGAAATCATTTCTGTGGCATAATTCTCCGATTTATTGGTGATTATGCCCAGTTTGATTCCTTTCTCCTTTAACTTTGTTAATACTTCCTGAATGTGAGGATAGGGCACTGTTTTATCCGTTTTATGCGCTTCGTAATATGCGTCATAGTACCGCATAAACGTATCCATGTCGGCCTGCGGACCTTTATTCTTTAACACACGTTCCGCCAGTTTAAACTTCCCGTTACCGACTTTTTCCCGGACGGAATCGATGCTCTCTAACGGAAGATCCATTGTTCTTAGAGCGGCATTTACCGCATCCGCCAGATCCTCCAAAGTATTGAGGACCGTACCGTCTAAATCAAATATCACTGCCTGATACATTTCTATCCTTCTTTCACCCGTAAATATCTGTACTGCTTATTCTTTACAAAGAGTAATGTAAAGGATGCTGCCAATGCCAACACCTGTGCCGTCACCGGGGAGAACCAGACCCCGTCCGTTCCGAAGATTCCCGGAAGGATAAAGACGCATCCCACTTCGAACACAAAGGTACGCAGGAAGGAAATCACCGCACTGACCGGTCCGTTTCCCAATGCCGTAAAGAACGACGACATATAGATACCGAAACCGCAGAATAAGTAATAAATACTGTGGATTTTCATCGCATGTGTGGTCAGATCCCACAAGCCTGCGTCATAACTCGTAAAAATTGCTGCGAGCTGTCTCGCAAACAGGCCGGAAATCGCAAACATGATGAGTGCTCCGGCGCTGATGATCACCATGCTTTTCTTTAATATGTTATTGATCTCATATGTATTGTTTGCTCCGTAGTGATAGGCCACGATCGGCGATGAGCCGGAGGCATAGCCCAGGAAGGAAGCCACAAAGACATAATTGAGATAGGAAATCACTCCGTATGCGTCAACACCGTTCTCTCCAAAGTAAGACATCAGTACCATATTATAGATAATGGTAACCAGAGAGAGGGAGATATTGGAGAAGAGTTCCGACACTCCGTTGACACATGTTCGTTTGATAAAACGGAAATCCCACTTGAAACGCGTAAACCGTAACAGGCTGTCATTCTGCCGGGAGAAATAGATAATCGGCAGGATTCCGCCGGTCAGCTGACTGGCAGCCGTTGCTATGGCGGCACCCGTAATTCCCAATTTCATCACGGCAATAAATACCGCATCGCCGATAAAGTTTAGAATACCGGCTAATATTGTAACATATAATCCTAATTTCGGTTTTTCTGCGACAATTAGGAAGCTTTGGAACACATATTGCAAAACATAGAAGGGGACACACAGGAATAAGATCCTACCGTAGATAATGCAGTTATCCAAAACCACTCCCTGTGCTCCTACCAGGATCGCCAGTTGGCGGATGAAGATGAATCCCAGGATGCCAACCGTCAGTGCGAAGGTGCTGGCGACCGCAATCAGTAAGGTAAATGACTGCTGTGCCTCTTCGCTGCGCTTCTCGCCCAGCATCTGTGCCACCAGGGCACTGCCGCCGGTACCGATCATAAATCCGAAGGCTGCCACAAGCTGCGGCAGAGGCCAGATCAGATTCACGGCAGTAAAGGCATCCTTCCCCGCGAAGTTACTGACGAACACTCCGTCAATCACACCGTAGACGGAAATGAAGACCGTCATCGCGATGGAGGGGAAAACAAACTTCAGTAATCTCTGATAGGAGAAATGATCGGACAGCTTAATCCTCGTCTTCACTGTTTTCGGTCTTCTCTTTAAATATGCGGATATATGTCCGGTATCCTTCCAGAAGCTGTTCCGCTTCTTCACCCATGGCATCCACAACTTCGATTTCCTTGTTGATGAGCGGATCGATATACTCACGGATAACGGATCTTCCGCGGTCCGTCAGATAGATATCTTTCCGTCCGTAATTCTCTTCGAGATAGGCATATCTTCCTTCCACCAGTTTCTTCATGGCAGAATTCACGGAAGACTTGCTGTAATGCGTGTAGTCGCAGATTTCCTTCTGCGTTCCGCCTTCTCCGTATAAGGCGATATAGTAGAGAATTTCAAAAATCATATAGGAAATTCCAATCTCATCCGCAGCTTCACGGTACAGACTGTTCAGTTCCTTGAGTTCCCGGTTCAAATCTGTCAGTAAAAGTTCAGCATTCATGCCAAATTCCTCCAGTCCATTTTCGTACTCAAATATGATAGTATGAATTCGTACCGCTGTCAAGGAAGAAAAACCGCATTTTTGCATCAAAAAAGGGCAGCCTTGCGGCCACCCGGTCTTTGTTAGCGTTATTTTGCTTCGAGCCAATCGGCAATATTCATGATCTTAATGCCGTAATAATCGAAGGATTTGCTGCTGGAATTGGTGATCAGATACTTCGGATAGTTGTCCTTGATCTGCAGCAGAGTGCCGATCGCATCGTTGAAGCGTGTCGTGTCGGAGAGGTTTCCGATGACCTGGATGTATTCCTTTTCACCGTTCTTCATCGACATGAAGTCGATCTCCTTTTTATATAATTTACCGACATTGACTTCCTTGCCGCGGCGCAGCAGCTCTAACAGAACGATGTTGGAGAGCATCTTTTCGTCATCGATTTCCGTCGTATTGCGGTAAGCGTAGTTGTACATTAAATCGGCCACGTAGTACTTGCAGTCCTTGCTGAGGTATTTTTCCTCACGGATCTCATAGCGCTGCACTTCAATGAACAGATTGGATTCCACGATCGCGTCGATGAATTTTGAGACCGTTTTATTGTCTGCGGTAATTCCCTTACCGTTCAGGTATTTGGCGATCCCGTAGGCTGAAATCAGCTCGTTGGTGTGATTCATGAGGTAGTCCAGTACGTCATAGAACATATCCCTGTTTCTGATCTTATTGCGCTTTAAGACAACGTCAATGATCTTTTTAAAGATTAATTCCTCACGGACATAGAAGAATCTCTGGTCAATGGATTTCATGCCGTAGACGTCCGGTAAACCGCCGACACGGGAATAGGCCTTAAAGAGGTTGGCAGTGCCCATCTTTTCCACATCCAGATTCTGATAATTAATATATTCGTTGAATCCAAACGGATACATCTTGACCACTTTCACCCGTTTTTCGAGTAAAACATCCAGATCTTTATCGCCTTTCAGTAAAAACGGAGAGGAAACAAAGATTTTATAGACCTTTTTCGCATGAAGTTTTAATAAGCTCTTCTTGAAATCAGGATACTTTTCAATATTGTCCACCAGGATAAAGTTATTTTCTTCACTCTTGTATCTGCTCTCAATATATTTTTCAAATTTCAGCTGGGTATGGTACTTCGCATTCTCTTCCAGGTTCAAATTTAAGCGAATTACGTTAGCCGGTGCATAAACTTCAGTTATGTAGGATTCTAATTCATCAAAAAGGATTGTTTTGCCGCTTCCCTCGACACCACAGATATATTTAATGTCGTCTGTTTCGGCAAGGTCGATCAGCTGATTCAAATATTGGATCTTCATTATATATACCCCTCCTATAAAGTGAATTATAGAACAACCGTATTTTAGAATTCAAGAAACTAAGGATAAATTTCACCGATTTTCTCTTTTTTAAAGACCTAAATATTTATATTATTTATTTAGGCCTTTAATTTATGGTATTTTTGGGCAAAAAGAAAAGCCGATATGCTCGGCTTATAATTCTTCTTCTAAACAATTTAGTAATTCAAGAATCCGGTTCAGATCTTTGTTATCCTTGTAGCTGATCGTGATCTTGTGCTTGGAAACTTCAACGTCTGCCTTGAGTTTATCCTTCAGGGAACTTTCCAGATCCATTAAGAAGATATCCTTTTCTTTCTTCTTCGGCTTAACAGGTTCCTTCTTCTCGTCCTTTAACATCTTTTCCAGATCATGGACGGAGAGCTGCTCATTCACAATGCGCTTGGCCCAGGAAGTGATCTCTTCCGGATCATCCAGTGTTAACAGTGTTCTGACATGGGAACCGCTGAGTTTTCCTTCCACGACCATTTCCTGTACAGCTGTCGGGAGTTTTCTTAAACGCAGCAGGTTGGTGATATAGGTTCTGGATTTTCCCAGTCTCTGTGCCAGCTGTTCCTGTGTGTAATTCAGATTGGTCAGAAGCGTATAGTATCCGTTGGCTTCTTCAATCGGATTCAGGTTTTCTCTCTGAATATTTTCCAGCATGGTGACTTCCATCATCTGGCTGTCATCCATCTCGAGAATAATGGCCGGAATGGTTTCCAGACCTGCGATCTTGCAGGCTCTTAACCGGCGTTCCCCGGCAATCAGTTCATAGCCGTTAATGGCCTTTCTGACCAGAATCGGAGTAAAGACACCATGTTCCTTAATGGACTCTGCCAGTTCGTTCAGTTTCTCCTTATCGAACTGAACACGTGGCTGATACGGGTTGGCACGGATCTCCGTTACCTTGATCTCATGCTTAATACTGGTCTCGTCATTCTGAATCTCATCCAGAACTCTTGTCAGATCTTCACCGAAGATCTGATCCAAACCTTTTCCTAATCCCATTATTTTCTGCTCCTTTCATTCGCGGCAAGAATCTCTCTTACCACAGCAGCGTATGCTTTGGACCCTTCACCGCGGACATCATACTGGAAGATGGATTCCCCGCGGGACGGCGCTTCCGCGAAACGGACCGTTCTCGGAATATGTGTCTTGTAGACGATTTCCTTGAAATACTTCCGGACTTCGGCGGACACTTCCTTGCTTAAATTCGTATGTGCATCGAACATCGTTAAAAGAACGCCTTCGATTTTCAACTTGTTGTTAAAGAGTTTATTGACCAGACGGATCGTGCTTAATAACTGGGTCAGACCTTCCAGGGCATAGTATTCGCATTGGACCGGAATGATGACCGTATCCGAAGCCGTCAGGGCATTGGTATTTAATAAACCCAGAGAAGGGGGACAGTCGATGATAATGTAATCGTACTGATCGCGGACCGCATCCAGATGTTTCTTCAGGAAGCGTTCTCTGCCGGTCTTATATTCCGACATCTGCAGATCGGCACCGGCCAGATCGATGGTTGCCGGCAGTAAGTCCAACGGCGGTTCCTTCAGATGCTGGACCGTCTGATCAAAGGTCGACTGATCCATAATCAGATCGTAGACACTGTAGGTAACGGAATACTTCGGCGCATAACAGCCCAGACCCT
>Ga0256404_1013229_pt1 | contig 10514 bp, 11 predicted proteins | sample RumenRJG_01DNA_FD_185990 | JGI IMG/M metagenome (GOLD analysis project Ga0256404, IMG submission 185990) | Bovine rumen microbial communities from Lethbridge, Alberta, Canada - RJG_01 | ecosystem: Host-associated > Mammals > Digestive system > Stomach > Rumen | place: Canada: Alberta | collected...
GGGCCGCCGCCGGGGGCCTGCCGCCCGCCCGGGGCACACCGCCCGCCGGGGCCCGCCGCCGCCCGCGCCGCGCCGCCCGAGGCACACCGCCGCCGGGGGCCAGCCCGCCCGCCGGGGCCCGCCCGCGCCCGCCGGGGCACACCGCCGGAAGCCCCGCCGCCCGGGGCTTTTGCCCGCCGGATGCCCGCCCGCGGGGCCCGTCGCCGCCCGCGCCGCGCCGCCGCCCGGGGCCCGCCGCCCGCGGGGCGCACCGCCGCCGGGGCCCGCGTCGCCCGCCGGGGCCGCCGCCCGGGGCCGCCCGCGTCCGCCGGGGCACACCGCCACCCGGGGCCCGCCGCCCGGGGCCGCCGCCGGGGGCCCGCCCGGGGGGATTCCCCGCCCCGCCGCCGCCCGCCGGGGTGTGCCGGGGAAGGGGGGATCAAATCCCTACCGATGTATAACTGGGGACCGCCGCCCCCAATCGTGAAATATTTCGCAAAACTCAAGCGATTTTTGGAGAGACCGGATGGCGGCGTGAGTGTACAGAATAAAAAAAGAGGCCCGGCAAATCGCCGGACCGTAGAATGAGGTAAAGAGGTATAGGGAGGTCCCATGAATACAGCTTTGAAGGTACGAAAAATCCCGGTGGAAATGTTGAAACCGGCCAAATACAATCCCCGAATCGACCTGCAGCCCGGGGACCCTGCCTACGAGAAGATCAAAAGAAGTTTGAATGAGTACGGCTACGTTGACCCGCTGATCTGGAATGAGGTCACCGGCAATATCGTCGGCGGCCATCAGCGCTACAAGATACTGGTGGCGGAGGGCGCGACGGAGATCGACTGCGTGGTCGTTCACATCGAGAATCCGCAGGAAGAGAAGGCTCTGAATATTGCTCTGAACAAGGCTGTCGGTGAGTGGGAGGATCAATCCCTAGCGTCGCTGCTGTTGGATCTGCAGGAGTCGGGCTACAACATGGGACTGACGGGCTTTGATGAAGAAGAGATCGACGAACTGCTGGGGCGAAAAGATGTCGACGAAATTGGTGACGATGAAACCGATCTGGATGCCGAAACCGATCTGGATGCCGAAACCATAAAACCCTTCGTCCAAAAGGGTGATCTGTGGATGCTCGGCCCGCACCGCCTCCTGTGCGGTGATGCGACATCGCCTGATGACCTGGACAGGCTCATGGACGGTATGAAAGCGAACCTCATCCTCACGGACCCGCCCTACAATGTCTCATATGAATCTGCGGATGGAAAGTCCATACAGAATGACAGCATGGAAGACAGGAAGTTCCATGCTTTTCTTTATGCCGCTTTCAAAAACTGGGTGCCGCACCTGGCCGAAGGAGCGTCTGCGTACATCTTCCACGCGGACACGGAGGGCCTGAACTTCCGGACGGCTTTTCAGGAGGCCGGTTTTGCCATGGCGGGGGTATGTATATGGGCGAAGAACAGCATGGTGCTGGGCAGGTCGCCTTATCAGTGGCAGCATGAGCCTGTGCTGTTCGGCTGGCTGCCCAACGGCCAGCACCGGTGGTTTGCGGGAAAGAATCAGAGCAGCGTCTGGAACTATGACAAGCCGAAGCGCTCCAAGGATCATCCGACGATGAAGCCCATCCCACTGCTGGCCTATCCGCTCCAGAACAGCACAGCACCGAACGCCATCGTGCTGGACACCTTCGGCGGCTCGGGAAGCACGATGATCGCCTGCGAACAGACCAGCCGGATCTGCTACATGATGGAGCTGGACGAACGGTATGCTTCGGTGATCGTGCAGAGATACATTGACCTGGTGGAGACAAGCGAAGAAGTGTCTGTCCTGAGAAATGGGCAGACATTTTCATATGAAGAAGTCATGGGATGAAAAAAGCGACCATCGCTGTGGTCGCTGAAAAGGTCAGTTTTTGTAGAGGTCAGGGTTGTTGAGAATCTCTTCCATCTCTTCCTCGAACTTGCCGTCGTCCCAAGCGGTGTCGGGAAGATGGTCTTCAAAACGCTCAATGTTGTCATCCTCGGGGACAGGCTCGTCGTCAAGGATGACGGTTTTGCGCGGGTCTTTGTCGACCCTTGGGACGATGACCTCCGCCTTTTCTTCGAGGAATCCATATCCGCGGAGCGCCATCATGAACATGCCCGTCAGGTCGGAGTGATAGTCATCGTCGATGTACAAATCATAGTTGTCCAGAAGATGTACATGTTCCTTGAGGGTGAACGGAGTGTATTGAACGCCGTCCTCGACAAAACCATCTGGACCCGCGGCGGCAACGTAGCAGGCATAGACGGCATCCCGCAGCTCGGCGGCTCTGTACACCGTATCGTTGAAGCGAATGACCATGGCAACATCCCCCCTGAAAAGTACATCCATTATACCACATGCCAGCCAAAATGAACAGGAGGCGCGGATGAAAACTGAACTGATTATGAAACGGCTGCCGGTCGGTCAGTTGAAACCGGCTAAATACAATCCCCGAAAAGACCTGAAGCCCGGGGACCCCGCCTATGAGAAGATCAGGCGGAGCCTGCATGACTTTGGATATGTGGACCCCATCGTATGGAACGAGGTCACTGGCAACATCGTCGGCGGGCATCAGCGCTACAAGGTTCTGGTGAATGAAGGCGCGACGGAAGTGGACTGTGTCGTGGTTCACATCGAGAACCCACAGGATGAAAAAGCTCTGAACATCGCGCTGAACAAGGCGACCGGCGACTGGGAGCCCACGGCCCTGGCCGATCTGCTGCAGGACCTGCAGCTCTCCGGCTATGACGTGACGGCCACCGGCTTTGACGTGGCCGAAGTGGACGACCTGTTTTCCAAGGTGCATGACCGGGAAGTCAAGGATGATGACTGCGAGTCAGATCCAGAGACCATCACGCCCTTCGTGAAGCGAGGCGACATTTGGATCCTGGGGAAGCACACCATGATGTGCGGGGACAGCACCAGCGAGGAGGACGTGGCCCGGCTCATGGGCGATGTTCGTGCCAACCTCGTGGTCACCGACCCGCCCTACAATGTGTCCTACGAATCCGCTGACGGCAAGACCATCCAGAACGACAGCATGGGCGACGAGCAGTTCTTCAATTTTCTGCTGACGGCTTTCAAAAACATGGCGGCGTTCATGGCGGAGGGCGGCAGCGCCTACATTTTCCACGCGGACATGGAGGGCATCAACTTCAGGCGGGCATTCAAGGAGGCTGGCTTTCACATCAGCGGCGTTTGCATCTGGGTGAAGAACAGCTTGACCATCGGGCGCTCGCCTTATCAATGGCAGCATGAACCTGTCCTCTTCGGCTGGCTGCCCAACGGGAAGCACCGTTGGTATGCGGACCGGAAGCAGACCACGATCTGGAACTACGATAAGCCCAAGAAAAATGCGGAGCACCCGACCATGAAGCCGGTTCCGTTGGTGGCTTATCCCATCAAGAACAGCTCCGCGCCGAACGGCGTGGTAATGGATCTGTTTGGCGGCTCCGGCAGCACGCTCATAGCCTGTGAACAGACAGATCGCATTTGCAAGATGATGGAGTTGGACGAGCGGTATGCTTCTGTGATTGTGGACAGGTTCATCCAGTTTCAGGGTGGCGAAAGTCAAAATGTAAATGTGCTGCGGGATGGAGTGAAGCTTTCTTATAGTGAAGTGATAAATCAAACGAACGGGGCCAGATAGTCCTGACTGAGAATGGATAGGGTGATGCACGATGGCGAAGACTGGTCGCAAACCAAAGCCTACGGCCCTCAAGCGGCTGGAAGGTAATCCTGGGAAGCGCCCATTGAATGAATTTGAACCGGTGCCACCAACTGTGTCGCTCCCCTGTCCGAAATATCTGCTGCCAGAGGCAAAAAAGGAATGGAAAAGGCTGGCACCGGTTTTGATGAACATGGGGCTTTTGACCGCGGCAGACGCTGTGCCTTTTGCTGCGTATTGCACTGCCTATGCCCGATGGCGGGAGGCGGAAGATGAGATCACGCGGCACGGGTCTATATACAAGGACAACGAAGGCCGCATCCGCCCAAATCCCTATATCGCAATCGCCAATCAACAGCTGAGAGAAATAAAATCCTTCGCGGCGGAATTCGGACTGACACCATCCAATCGCAGTGCGATGATCGCCAACGTAATGACGGCGATGAAGGAGAGGGTGGACCCGATGGAAGCTATTCTACTGTCGGATGAGGATGAAGATATGCAGATCATCGGCGGCAGTAACTTTTTAGAGGACACAGAATGAACGACGACATTACATGGAGGGCTTTGCTATTGGAATATGAAATCGACAGAGAATAAAAAAACGGTATATCAGCCGACACGGTTCATGCTGCCGACCAGTTATTATGACAAGAAGAAAGCAAATCGCGCTGTGTCTTTTATACAGGGTCTGAAGCACACGAAAGGCATTTGGTCAGGAAAACCGTTCATTCTCTTTCCCTGGCAGGAACAGATCATACGAGACATCTTCGGAACGATCAAGAATAACGGTTATCGGCAGTTTAATACAGCTTTCGTTGAAATCTGTAAAAAGGCTGGAAAGAGTGAGCTTGCAGCTGCCGTTGCCCTCTATATGCTATGCGCGGATCATGAAGAAGGCGCTGAGGTCTACGGATGCGCAAATGATCGTCAGCAGGCCAGCATCGTTTTTGATGTTGCACGAGATATGGTCGCGCAATCTCCCGTTCTTCGGGAGCGCATCAAGGTCATAGAATCCCAGAAGCGTCTGGTATATATGCCGACAAGAAGCATCTACCAGGCGCTTTCAAGCGATGTCGCATCCAAGTACGGCTATAACGTCCATGCCTGTATCTTCGACGAATTGCTCGGCCAGAGCAACCGAAAGCTATACGAGACCATGACGCAGGGCTCCGGCGCGGCGAGAAAGCAACCGCTCAACTTTGTCATCACCACGGCGGGTTCTGATCGCACGACGATTTGCTATGAAGTCCATCAAAAGGCGATGGACCAGCTGGCAGGCAGGAAGTTTGATGCGACCTTTTATCCTGTGGTTTACAGTGCCCCTGACACTGCCGACTGGACAGATCCGGAGGTGTGGAAGAGAGCTAATCCTTCTCTCGGCAGAACCGTGGATCTGGAATACTATGAACAACGCTGTCAAAGCGCCCGTGAGAACCCTGCTGAAGAAATACAGTTTCGACAATTTCACCTTTGTCAGTGGACCAATACGTCGGTGCGCTGGATGCCAATGGATAAATGGGACGCTTGTGCTGGAAATGTAGATGAATACGAATTGGAAGGCCGGGCCTGTTACGGTGGTCTTGACCTTTCCAGTACGTCGGACCTCACAACGTTGGTACTGGTGTTCCCTCCGTTGGATGAATCTGAACCGTATATCATACTGCCGTTCTTCTGGCTGCCGGACGAAACGCTTTCACTGCGTGTTCGGCGCGATCACGTTATGTATGACGTGTGGGAGAAGCAAGGCTTCCTCAAAACCACGGAGGGCAACGTTGTCCACTACGGATTCATTGAAAAGTTCATCGTCGAGCTGGGCGAACGCTTCAACATCCGGGAGATCGGCTATGACCGGTGGAACGCCAGTATGATGGTCCAGGCACTGGAGGAAGATGGCTTTACCATGGTTCCCTTCGGTCAGGGCTTCAGGGATATGAGTGCTCCTACCAAGGAGCTGATGCGCCTGGTGCTGGAGCATCGTATCAATCACGGCGGACACCCGGTACTTCGCTGGAATATGGACAACGCCTTCGTTCGGACGGACCCGGCGGGCAACATCAAGATCGACAAGGAGAAATCCACGGAGAAAGTAGACGGAGCTGTGGCTATGGTGATGGCGCTGGATCGCGCCATGAAGAACCAGAATGGCGGCTCTGTCTATGACACCCGCGGGCTCCTCATATTGGGTTGACGGAGGTGATGTGAAGGTATGATGCTTTGGTCAATACGCCAGAGTGAAAACCTGGACAAAGCCGTCTTCCCGGGTGTCGGGAAGTATGACATACCCCGTATCCTCCCCATGGAGGTGGAACAGCCGGTCGAAATGATCGGCTTTAACTTTGCCGCGAAGTACAAGCATCCGGAGCGCGTTGGTATCCATTTCTTCCTGAAGGACTATCAGTTCTCCAGACTATGGACATCCCCGGACATGTACACCGGCATGCTCAGGAGATTCCGCTTTGTATGCACCCCTGACTTCTCCATGTACACCGACTTTCCGCTGGCGCTGCAAATCAACAGCCATTACAGGAAACACTGGCTCGGCGCTTACTGGCAGAGCAAGGGCATCACCGTCATTACGACGATCTGCTGGTCAGATGAGCGCAGCTTTGAGTGGTGCTTTGACGGTGAACCGGAAAAAAGCACTGTTGCGATCTCCTCTGTGGGAACACAGCTCAATGAACGCTCGAAAAGGCTCTTTTTGCTTGGATATCAGCAGATGATGAGCAGACTACAGCCCAAAATAGTGCTGTTTCATGGACGAATACCTGCTGAAATCACTGCGAAAATGGGTGGCACAAACGGCGAAAACAGCCCGATTATCGTACCTGTTCCAGCCTATCAGGAGCGCCTTCAGAAGATAGAAATGGGGGTGACCTGATGGGCGGACGCGGAGGAAAAGGACTTAAGCCTGGCGGCGGTGGCGGAGGCGGCCCCGGCGGCGGAGGTGGCCCCGGAGGGGGCGGTGGTGGCGGCGTCGGTGGCCGAGGTCGGGTTCCCGGAGGGGGCGGCGGCGTCGGCGGCGCTGGGGGCAACGTGGGCCCAGGACAGGGCCTCCCCGGCAGCGGCGGCGCTCCGCCTCCCGTTCAGGGGCGGTTTGAGCGGATAGAAGGACCGCTTCCCGCTTTATATCGGCGGCAACTGGAGAAAAAGTTCCAATCAGGCATAGATGTCGCAAAGCGTGTGTATGACGCAGTAATTCCCAGAGGCGGCGCGGTATCAAACGGAAACCGCGAAGATACAGCTCACTATCGGCCTTTCTATAACGACGTTGAGATGAGCTTCCATAAGGACTCCTACAGTACCGGCAAAGAAGCCGGTTCTACATGGTATCACGAACACGGGCACTATGTGGATCACAACACATCACTGCCAAGCCGGAACATGGTTTTCTTCAATGCGATAGAGCGCGACATTATAGCTTTTGAGGATCGCTGGCTCAGTGAACACGGTATGAGCAGAAGTGATATTTCTGTCAAGGATCTGCGATACAGAATCGGGCGTGAAATTGTCCGGTATGGCAGTAACCTAACGCATGGCATCCAGGATATCTATGGCGGCGTCTACAAGGAATATAACGCTCATTCGGGCGGCGGTACCATGTGGGGCCACACCTGGGATTACTGGACCCGAGGCAATCGAAGCTTTGAGGTCACCTCTGAGGCATGGGCGAACATGTTCGACGCGGCCTTCAGCCCGAAGGCGCAGGCGGCAATGAAGGAGTTCCTGCCCACTGCCTGGGAATGGTTTGAACGAAGATTGGGAGGTTTGAGATAAAATGAGCGACGAAATGATCATGGCCTATGAAGAGGCATTCCCGGAATCAAAGCTGTGCTTCCTCTCTCCGAGTGGGGACATGACCGCGGTTGATCTGGATAACAACAAGGAATATGTGAAGCCCTTCGAAGAGACCGAGGAAGTCTTCATGGACAGGATTCGCCGCAGTCAGGAGCAGGGGCGAAATCTTTTCTTTGAGGAATGGCCGCTATACGTTCATGAATGGGAAACCGAACCCGACGTGATTCTGTAACAGGAGACGCACATGCCGCACAAACCAAAACGTCCGTGCCGCTATCCTGGCTGCCCGAATCTTTGCGAAACAGGAACATACTGCGAAGTGCATCGGAAGGAATGGTCGCCTGAGTCATTGCGCGGAAACGCCGCAGCCAGGGGATATGATACGAAATGGCGGGAAGCGCGAAAGTTGTTCCTTCAACTATATCCGCTGTGCCAGCAGTGCCTGAAGCACGGTAAGTTAACCCCGGCGACGGTGGTGGACCACATCGTGCCTCACCGCGGCGACCAGTATCTGTTCTGGGATCAGGATAACTGGCAAGCCCTCTGCAAGGGATGCCACGATCAGAAGACAGGCCATGGCCTGTAAGACAGCCCGAGAAGTCTGAAAGAATAGTTTTCTGTACTTGCGCAAATGCCTGAACAATGATAGAATAGAGTTAGAGAGAATCTCAGGAGGTCCGTTGCGTATGGATAGTACCAGGGATGCACTATTGCAGGAGAGGTATCACGAGGAAGACCTGCAAAGGCTGCGTGGATTTCGTCCTATAGACGACACGTTTATGCGCTGCCTGTTCCGCGATAATCTTCCTCTGGCACAGATGGTATTGCGAATCATTACCGGAAAGCGGGACCTGGTGCTGACCCGAGAGGAAACACAAAAGGACCTGAAGCGTCTGTTGGGTGCGCGTTCACTATGCCTTGATGTACATGGCGTTGACAGTGAAGACCGTGAATATGATTTAGAGGTTCAGCGAGCAGACCGGGGCGCAAGGCCGGAACGGGCGAGATACCACTCTGCAGCTATGGATATCGAAGCGCTGGATGCGGGGCAGGAATTCGAGGAGCTTCCTGAGACCTATACAATATTTGTCACTGAGAACGACTTCTTCGGCCATGGCGCGGGGCTCTATCCCATCGAGCGCATGAATACGGTAACCAACGCTCCGTTCAATGATCGGGAACATATCCTGTACGTGAACGGTCAATATGATGGGGACGACGAGTTGGGCTGGCTAATGCACGATTTTCTGTGCAACGATCCTGACGAAATGCACTACGAATTGTTGGCTGAGAGGTCACGCTATTACAAGGAGGACCCGAAGGGGGTAAGTGAAATGTGCAAGGCGATGGAGGATATGCGCAATGAAGCGCTGGAGAGAGGCCGCATGGAAGGCCGTACAGAAGGACATCTGAACACCCTGATTGAATCCGTGCGCAGCCTGAAGGCCAAGCTGGGCCTTTCGGATCAGCAGGTCAAGGATGTCCTGAACATCACCAATGAGGATTGGGAACAGATTGCCATCAGGGTATAAAGCTAAAAGCTCGATACAAGGCAGCGCCTCTGTGGTGGGGCGCTGTTTAAAGTGGGGGAACATCGGTGAAAAACCATGTGAGAGTAGACGGCAGGCTGCTTCAGACCAACAAAACATGGGGCCATCTGAAGAGAAAACAGCAGGAATGGATTTACCGGGTGGCACGTGAGCGATACGAAGCCTTTATTGAAAAGCGGGGCAAACTGCCTGTCGAAGGCAGTAAGAAACAACTCATCGAGGAGATATACTCCATCATTCAGGGCAGGGAAATATGGATTCCGTATGGTGAAGTGTATCGCGTATTGTGCCATCGCATTGCGCACTGGAACCGCCAGCAGGAGACTATGAAACAGGCAGAGAAGGAAAACAGGGTATCTCTGAACGAGACCAACGAATAGCGTATAGGAGTATTATAATATAGGCAGTGAGCATCTCGAAAGAGGTGCTTTTTTAATGTGGAAATGGAGGAAAACATGAGAAATCCCTTCACAAGGCTTTTTCGGGCGCGGGACAAGCCCAAGGATGTAGTCAGCGCTGCGACGACCTTCTCCTTCGGCGGCAGCAGCGCGGGTAAGTCGGTCACACCGAGGAACGCGATCCAGGTGTCTGTCGTGTATGCCTGTGTGCGCGTCATCGCGGAGACCATCGCCAGCCTGCCGTTTGCCGTGTATGAGGAGACGGATAAGGGCTCCGTCAAGGCACCTGACCATCCGCTGTATCGAATTATCCACGATGAGCCGAACAGTGAGATGACGTCTTTCGTCTGGCGGGAGGCCATGCTCACGCACCTTCTACTCTGGGGAAATTCCTACAGCCAGATCATCCGGAGCGGTCGAGGGAAGGTCATTGGTCTGTATCCCCTGCTGCCGGACCACATGGAAGTGGATCGGGACGACAAGACCGGGAAGCTGACCTACACCTACTCCACGACCAAAGGTGAGACTGTGCGCCTCCGGCCCGAGGATGTGCTGCACATCCCAGGGCTCGGCTTTGACGGCATCATGGGCTACAGTCCCATTGCTATCGAGAAGAATGCCATCGGCCTGGGAATCGCCGCAGAGGAGTACGGCAGCAAGTTCTTCTCCAACGGCGCGACGCCCAGCGGCATCCTGACACACCCGAACACGGTGAAAAATCCGAAGGCGCTGCGGGAAGCGTGGATGGAAGCCTACGGCGGTTCGTCCAATGCCAATCGCGTGGCGATCCTGGAGGAGGGCATGACGTTCACGCGAATCTCCATGCCCAACAACGAGGCGCAGTTCCTGGAGACACGCAAATTTCAGGTGTCGGAGATCTGCCGAATCTACCGTGTGCCTCCCCACATGATCGGCGACCTGGACAGGGCTACATTCTCGAATATTGAGAATCAGTCAATCTCGTTTGCGGTGCACACCATCCGGCCCTGGCTGGTAAGAATTGAACAGGCGATGAATCGCGCTCTTTTTCCTGAAAAGGAGAAGGGCGTTTTCTATGTCCGCTTCAACATGGACGGCCTGATGCGTGGTGACTACAAG
>Ga0256404_1013230_pt1 | contig 10513 bp, 10 predicted proteins | sample RumenRJG_01DNA_FD_185990 | JGI IMG/M metagenome (GOLD analysis project Ga0256404, IMG submission 185990) | Bovine rumen microbial communities from Lethbridge, Alberta, Canada - RJG_01 | ecosystem: Host-associated > Mammals > Digestive system > Stomach > Rumen | place: Canada: Alberta | collected...
GACTGACCTGAAATCCAGCGCAGCGTGCCATCGTTGTAGAGCACACGGGTATTGTGCCCGAGAAAGGAGAGAATGGGACAAAGAAGCGTCATGACCTGATGTTGAGCTACAGGGTCAACGCCATCAATCAATGTCCGCGAGAATGGGTCAATGTCTTCGGGCACGGGCTTGCTCTCCAGCAGATTCTTCATACTCCAGTCTTTGGGGTCGGCAGGCAGGCCCGATTTCTCGGGCTCTGCTGCCTGCGGTGCGACTGGCGTGGCTTCTTTCGCAGCCTGCTTCGCCTGCTGCTCCGCCATCATCTGATTGATGACCGGTCCGACGGAGGTCAAGCGCAGCCGGGCTCTTTCCTTAGGCGAAGCGGCATTTATGCTATTGTTACTCATAACTATACATCTTTCATTTTTCAATTGTCAATTGTCAATTGTCAATTGCTCTGTCCTCCTTCCAGGATGTCTATATACACGGTGGGAGTGCAAACCTCCATCTTCGTTTCTCTCAGCTCGCCCGACGTCGGGTCTTCTGCCATCATGTTGCGCGTGAAGCGGCGATAGGCGGGCTTGAAGCGCACGGGGATGACGTCGCCCAGTTTGCGTCCGGCATAGACGAAGTTGTCTATCTTCTCGTCGCGCAGCTCCAGCAGACTGGTCCACTGGGTGTTTTCGCGGTTGTCCTTGGGACGAATCCACACATGCTGCAGGCGGTGTATTGAGCCGTCGTTGTACTTCTGAGTCAGCTCGGCATCAATCTGAATTATTTCACAATTTACTATCATTTTTCTAATTGATAATTGATAATTGATAATTGACAATTAATTCTTCACTTTGAGCGCGGCGCGAATAGCGCAGCGGTTAGACTCCTCGCACTCAAGCAGCTCAGCGACTCTCTTCTCCTCGCTGCGATCATAGGCTTTCTTGTCACGGTTGTAGCTCTTGGCGAGGTCGTCGGCTTCGCTGCGGAAGTCGCGGTCTTTCAGCTCTTGGGCAACGGCGATTTTGTCACTGGCTTCTTCGATGGCAGTCAGCAACCCCAACACGTCGCGACACTCCGTATGGATGTGAATGGCGCAGATGCGTCCTTTGTCAAGCACCACGCTGACTTTGCCGCTAGGGAAATCCGAACTGTGGAGCGACTTGGAGCGGCGGCCGCAGTAGAAGTTCTTTTTGATCTCCTTGGAGACAATAATCTCGCCATGACCCATCTCCAGAGTGGCATTCTCTACTTTGACGTGAGGCAGTTCCACGCCCTCTTCTGTGTGAACGGTCAAGGTGCCGTTCTGGGTGATGCTCATGTCCTTGAGGTCGTTCTGACCGCAAACGATTGTATCTTTGATAATAGTTTTCATTTTGATTTAATTATTAAAAGGTGATTGATTAAAGATTAGTTATTTACCAGTTCTCTCTTACTTCTTTCGGACTATAGATCTCGTCGTGTCTGTAGTCTTCAATGAGTTTTCTCTCGTACTCGGTGGGTATCAGCGGAATATCTCCCGCAAATCTGTTCTCACGCATAGCGTTTTTGAGGTTTTCACTTTCCAGGGTTTGCAGCGCGTCGGGAAGCCCCACTTCGTAGCGGTTGAAGCGGATGCGGATCTCTGTCTCTTCAATGCCGCTCTTAACCACGTCGATATAGACGGGCACCGTCCTTTTGTCTGAGTGGTTCTGTTTCGATGCCGGATGAGGCACGTCGAATGACGTCTTCAGGCACTCGCGGCCGAGACAGGTCTCAGTCTTTCTGATTTCTTCAGGTTCCATGACTTTACTTTTTAGTATTCGGTTTCATCCCAATAATTCTCCACCCATTCTATGATAAGATAGAAGACTGCGATAAGCTTCAGCCAGGGCAACGACAATTCAGAGAATTGCCAAAGCTCTTCAATTGACCTCAAGACTCTCTTGGGTTGTTTGTCAAAGAAATAAAAGATGTCTGCCGGCAGACCTCCCTGCACTTCACGGAGTCTCTCTTTTGCAAAAAAATACTTCTCCTCACGGTCGCCTTCATCGGAGTCTTTGAGTTCCTGCAACTGACCTCTCCACAAGCGTTCATGCTTGACCGCGTTTAACCACGTTCCGAAGGATTGATAATCCTCGCGTTTATTACTTTTCATCATACCTTTGTAGAATTTTTAATTATTAATTTTAATCGTATCGCAATCGGCCGAATTGCGCTGCAAAGGTATGGCACAAAAAAAGCCCCGACAAAAATGGTCGGAGCTTTAAGAACATTAAGAACTCTTTTAAGAACTTAAGAACTCTTTTAAGAACTCGCTAAGAACTCGTTAAGAACATTAAGAACTGGCTTTTGTATCAATTACTTTATCAGGTTGTCTAATTCCAAAAGCAGAGCTGAGCCTAATTTTTCAAATTGTTGAGGAGCGCCCTTGGCTACCCATGTATCAGGATTACCAGAAAGGAATCCTTTGCATGTTGGCTTTTGTATGGCATCGTAGTTGCAATTAAACTCCCAGTCTATTCCCCAACTGTTCACATCGCGTGCGAACTGCGAGAATCCGTTCATGTAACCTTTAATTTGGCATATACGATACACCACCGACCAAGATCTGCTGCTCCACCATAGTCCTTGTCGTATGGTGGATTTCACGGCCTGTTTAACTTCCTCCCACAGCTGGAATGAAATATCCTGCTCTTTGTGGGGCGATGTTGTCTCCTGCACGGCCGTCTCATCTTCATAGGGTATGTCATTCAGCACCTCTTCGGGGCGCTTATTGGTTCTTACATAGACGTTATTGCCGAGAATTATGTAGTCTTTAGGGGGCATAGATCGCCTTGACGACTTTAAGCCGTCTTTCATATAAGTCATTTAACTTTAGTTATTTGTCCCCTCTCGGAGACGGGTTAAAAATTTGTTGAGGAGGAAAAACGTAAGCCAACACTTGCCCACAGAAAATCCACTCGCGGATATTGCCTACCTTGACGAACTTTCACGTTGAACAAGTGAGGCTTACGCGGTAGTTTTTCATCTACGCGCAAGCGCCACTTGTCGCTCGTTAAGTCTGCGTCCGTCTATTTTCTTAATTTGGCAATTTTCGAGTGGATCAGAGAAACGCGCTACCTATATTGGCGACTTGCTTTTCGACTGTCTATAGGGGCAGCCACCTTTTATATATATCTTCTTTCTGTTTCTTGTTTGTGTGTTTAGAGGATGAATACTTGATTTCGTCTGCAAAGGTACGAAAAAGGCATTATCCAACCAAATATTTTTCTCATTATTTTTTTGCCGATAGGGGGAGCGTCACACCCACGGGGGGTGACGGTGAAAGCCTTGAAGTCTAATCTATCACTCTCATCATGAGCGCAATGCGCTCGTTTTGAAAATTTTTAAGAAAGAAATAAATAAGGAGGCCGTTTTTTCATTTTCAGGCCTCGTTTGCTTTTGGCTTGCGTCCTCTCGTCTCTTTCACCACCTCCCATGTGGTGTCGGGGAATCGACGCATATAGATTTCGAAGTCTCTGGCCGGAACCAGCTTCAGCGTGAACTCATTATGCTCCACCTCTTTCTGGCTGTGGTGTATCGGCAAGGTGCGGATATAGTGCGCATCTTCCTCGCTCGCGTGTACGAGGATTTTTTTCGGCTTATCGCCCATGTGGCAATATACGCCGAAGAAGGGTTCGAAGAAAGTATCGGCATCGAAGCCTTTGAGCAACTCTAAGCGTCTGCGCGTCATGCTGACGTTCAACATGCGATCAAGAGCGAACGACTGCAGTCCGTAGCCCTTGTAGCCTAAGGGCATGCTTTTTATTTCACTCTCGCTCATCCACTTCACAGCGAAGAGATACCAGCGGCCCTCAAAGATTTTCAGCGCGTGTGGCGCGAGGATGCAGTCATAGGGCTCGATGTCGCTGAACTTTTGATAGGTGACGCGTATGAGTTTGTTCTTGCTCATTGCTTCACCTATCGGGAGCAGGAAGTTGCTGCCATGAGGTCGCGCATAAGGCTGAATACGTGCGCCCAAATCCCTATATGTTTGCAGAAACTCTACTTCAAGCATGGTTGATGCCATTAGAGCAGAAAGACCGCGCGGCCTTCCTGGGTTATCGTTCAGGCGATAGCGAAAAGATGTGCCGCCGAGATGATCGACGGCAATATTCAGGTTGTGTTTGGTTCGGAATGCGGTGAAATACTTGAAGAGGCGACGACGATCTACGGGCTCTTCACCATTCTTTTGTAGTACCTCGTTGATTTGGTCTCGTGAGACTCCTTCGGGATTGAGAAGGAGTGTCTCTAAAATAAGTCTTGCTCTGTTGCTGAGTTTCATGTATATGGTTTAAGGGGTTATATTAAATCAATATCCAAAGTAGTGCGGTATCTGGACAATAAATTCGATGGCATAGATAGCTGCAACGATGAATGCGGCAAATGATTCGAGGGCCACAAAATCCTTTGGCGTCGGCCATCGGTCATATTTCCATACATATATGGTGAGGGCACATCCGGCAACGCCTTGCACATAAACAAGCGCTGCCAGTATTTCAAAGTATATTTCGACGAGGGACATGAGGATTTATTTTAGTTTATCTATTTCTGCGAATACTTCTTCTATCTTCGCCACTATGCGTTTTTGTTCGGCAACAGGGGGGAGAGGAATGATAATGGATTTTAAAGCTGATGCCGACAATCCTTGTATACCGATTCCTTTTCCACCTATTAATCCCACACTTTTATAAAACCACATGATATAGAAAACAAAAATGGTATATCTATTATCATATGGACGCAGTCTGTGTACGTGATTCTGTAAGCATATATTGTAGTCGTATGACCATATAGCAGAACGTCCAATGTCGCCACCTTCACACACAAGTAAGTCGCCCTTTTGTGCAGAACATTTTTCTATTTCAGAGTCTTTATAGTACATGGATTTAAGCTCGTTAAGTTCAAATTTTCCCCAATAAAGATTAGAAGTCGTAATATACTCTCGTAAAGTGCCTTCAGTATCAGATGCTCTTAATTGTTTTCCGCTTGAATGCTCAAAAATATCTGCCAACCTTACCCACTCCCAACTCTCAGGAATCTCAAAAGGTATTTCGTCCTCGGAGATTGGTGTTTCTTCGAGGTCTTTCTTTTTGAGTTTACCGGCCTTTACGAGTCGCTTCTTTTCCTCACGAATGCACTCCAGCAATACGCTTGCAGGCTCTTCATTAGAATCCTGTGGAACTAACTTTCCCATTATGGCTTCTTGGAGGATGCTCTTTTTTAGACGTTCGGGTATATTGCTTATCAAATCCGAGAGGATGGTACACGGATTCTTGAATGGTAGAATAGTATTTTTAGATTTATTACCCTCCAAAATAGTTTCAACATTTAAAACAATATTTTCTATTTCCTCATTTAAAGTATCCTTTAAGTTATGATATTGCTTCAGTAACTCCTCAGGGCGAAGCACTTCTTCTTCGTCCTTGGGGAACTTACATTGGTCGAGGTTGTATTGCAGGTCAACAAGCTCTTGCGCCGTGAAGCAACGAGACTTCTCATCGCCATTTTCTTCGTCAACAATTTCCTTTCGGTCATTCCACCAATCACGAATAGGCTGACAATGTTCTGACTTCATCGGTTTGGTCTTGGAGAAGTGTTTGTAGCCTTCTGGCATATCCATGCGATAGAACCACGTTTCCTTGGTACTAAAGCCCGTCTTGGCTCCTTCTGCCTTGGTATTGTCGAAGAAGATAATATTGGTTGCAATTGGTGTGTATGGTGCAAAGACGCTGCCTGGCAAGCGGATGATGGTGTGGAGATTGAACTCTCTCAAGAGTTTCTCCTTAATAGCTCGCTTGGGGCCGTCTGTGCCAAAGAGGAAGCCGTCCGGCAAGATGACAGCAGCCTTGCCGTCTTTTGCCAAACGATACATGATGACAACCATAAAGAGGTCTGCCGTCTCGCTTGCGGCAAGGTCGGATGGGAAATGACGTTTAACGTCATTCTTCTCGTTACCGCCATAAGGAGGATTCATCAGTATGACATTAAACTTGTCCTCATCAGTATAGTTCAGCACATCCTTTGTCAATGAGTTGTCGTGCATCACTTTGGGGGAGTCAACGTCATGCAAGAGCATGTTGGTGACACAAAGCATATAAGGGAATTGCTTTTTCTCAATGCCGTAGATGGAATCTGCATACTGTTCTCTGTCTTCTGCCGTCTGCACCTTCTTGTCAAGCTCCTTTAGCCATGAAGTTAAGAAGCCACCAGTACCGCAAGCGAAGTCTGCCATCTTCTGACCTATCTGAGGTTGTATAATCTCAGCCATGAAATCAGTAAGGGCGCGAGGCGTGTAGAACTCGCCAGCAGTGCCTGCGGACTGCATTTCCTTAAGGATGGTTTCGTAGATCTCGCCAAAGGCGTGACTCTCTTCATAATTGCTGAGATCAAGGTCGTCAATGACATTGATGACCTGACGCAGCAGCACACCATCCTTCATATATTGATTGGCGTCTTCAAAGGTTGCGCGAACGATGGCACTACGCATGGGAGTCTGTGGCGTAACCTCAAGCGACTTGAGTGTGGGGAATAAGGTATCGTTGACAAAGTTCAGCAGAGGATCTGCAGTTAATGCTTCTCCATCTCCTTCATCATGCGCCCAATTGCGCCATCGACAGTTCTCCGGAATGAAGGATTTATAATCATCCTCATTGAACTCCCAATCGTTCTCTTTTTCGTCATATATCTTCAGGAATAACATCCAGGCAATCTGCTCTATGCGCTGAGCATCGCCATTGATGCCGGCATCATTGCGCATGATGTTTCTGATACTTTTTACAAAGTTTGTTAGTGCCATATTTGTTTTATGCTATTTCGTCATATATCATTGATTCCAGTTCCTTCACGGCCTCAACATATTGTTTGTTACCGCCAAAAAGCTTTGCAATGCTGGCAGGAGAACCCATCTTTCGGAAGGGGTCAAGAGTTAATACTTTCCTGTTCTCTAATTGGCTGATACCCTCGTTCATATACATGTCAAGCAGAGCATCAATTACCTTTTGTGCTTGGGGTCCATACTTGCTGAAAATATCACGCTTCTTCACATTGTTGGCTCTTTCGCGTCTGGTGAGAGGCTTGCGCCCAAAAGCGAGATGGCAGATAAAGTCAAAATCATCGACGTCCTGCATATTCTGCTCCTGCTTCAGAAGGTGGAGGTCAATGCCGTTTTCACGCAAGAGATTCAGTATTTCCTCTTTTCTTTCTGCGGAATTCCAATGATGGATAAAATCGCTGATGCTTGCATAGGTATTGTTTATCGTCTGCTTGGTATAGTCTGTTATGCTTTCCGTGTGAAGCAGTCTGCCCTTAGAGTCATAAACCGACACCGTCTTACTGATGATTTCAACCCGACATCCATTTTTGTCAACAATAGGGATTTCTCTCGGCACGGAAGGACACTCGCACGGATGTTTTCCACAGACAGGACAAGGGCAAACGCAGGGATTCTGGCCGCAAACAGGACAAGGTTCTCCTTTGGGCTTTGGCTTTGGAGGGTAGTCATCGTCCACTTCGATGGGACCATCCCAATCCGGATCTGCAAACAAACGTGTGACGTTTCTGCAGTCCATTATGTGGAAAGAGAGTTTCCCTGCCTTTTCCTGAATACGCGTTCCACGACCAAGAATCTGCTTGAACTCCGTCATGGAGTTGATTATCTGGTCGAGAACAATGAGCTTCACGGTCTTGCAGTTGACACCCGTAGAAAGCAGTTTGCTCGTTGTTGCGATAACAGGATATTCGGATGAGACAGACCTGAAATAATCAAGTTGGCTCTTGCCATAATCATCAGAGCCGGTGATGCGGACAACGTAGTTTTTGTTTTTCTTACACATATCCGCATTTTCGTTGACTAACGCAATGCGCATGTTTTCCGCATGTTGTTCGTTGGCGCAGAAGACAATAGTCTTGTTCATTCTGCCCGTCTGCTTCAGGTATGTAGTTATCTCATGTGCTACTTCGCGGATACGGTCTTCGATGACAATATTGTAGTCGTAGTCCGTGTTGTTGTATTCACGGTCTTCAATTGGATTGCCAAACTTATCAAGCTGTCCGGCCGTTGGTCTCCATCTGTCCCCAATATTTGTTTTTATATTGATGACCTTAAAGGGAGCCAGGAAGCCGTCATCAATGCCTTCCTTCAAGCTGTACTTATAGAGAGGTTCGCCAAAATAAGTGATGTTGGACTGATACTTCGTCTCCTTGGGTGTTGCCGTCATACCAATCTGAACGGCTCCCGTAAAGTACTCCAGTATCTCGCGCCAGTTGCTATCGTCTTTAGCGCTGCCTCTGTGGCACTCGTCCACAATAACCAAATCAAAGAAATTCGGCTTGAAAAGTTCTCTATAATGTTGAGCCCCACCTTCGCCAATTAATTGCTGATAGAGCGAAAAATAAACAATATGAGCCGTGTCGGGCTTTTCGGAATCTCGCGAATAATTTACTTTGTGAATGACATTGTTGAGAGGTCTGAAATCTTCTTCTATCGACTGGTCAACAAGTACATTGCGGTCTGCAAGATAGAGCACCTTGTTTACGACACCCGCCTTAATCAAGCGATAAACGATTTGAAAAGCCGTATAGGTTTTACCCGTGCCTGTTGCCATCACAAGAAGCAATCTCCTTTGACCTCTTGCAATAGCGTTTACGGTGCGGTTAATCGCGTTACGCTGATAATAGCGAGGTGTATTCACACCCTGTCCGGAATAATAAGGCTGGTTGATAACCGTCATTTCCTGGCTTGAGAAGCCTGCGCCGTTATTGCTTTCCTGAAGGAAACGTGCGTAGAGCTCATCTTTTGTCGGAAACTCATCCATCGAGAATGTACGCTCCGTTCCCGTGAGGAAATCATACTCATGAAAGCCGAAGCCATTGGAGCTGAACGCAAAAGGAATATCCATCTTGCCAGCATATTCTTTTGCCTGCTGCATGCCAAAACTGACAGAGTGGTTGGCATCTTTGGCCTCTACAATGGCAATGGGTGTTGCCTTGTTGAAGAAGAGCATATAATCGGCAAACTTAGGCTTTTCGCGGACAACAAAGTTACCCCTGTTGTTAATCTTGCCGTCCGTGAGTTTAACCTTGGCCTCCATCGAAATATCCGTAACAGACCATCCCTTTCCCGTAATGGCCGGAGTGATGTATCTCAGCTTGATGTCCTCTTCGCTCAGAAGGAGATCTTCGGCGGTTGGTTTTGTGTTTGCCATAGTGTTCTCCCAATTACCTACCACATACGGCACTAGAAAAGCCTGCGAACAGAGAAAATTTCTCCACATCCGCAGGCTGACGCAGCATAAAGGAAAAGGGTGAACCGGAAGATTTACCCCCCCCCCATTCATACTATTTTGGTGCAGAAATGCCGTCATGGAATAGCTGGTTTATACTTAAATTTATACTTTTTCGCGCCAAAAATACGAAAAAAAGCTGAAACAACATCCATTTTACATTTAACATTTCACATTTTTCCGTACCTTTGCCCATGCAAACGTTCCGGCAGCCATCTTTCCCGAATGCCGGACGTAGGCACGACAAAATTGTTTTAACATTAATGCGTCCGCTCCGCCTGAGACAGGTAGAGCGGATTTTTTTGCAAAAACACCCTCATAGACCAAAATATATTCAACTTTATCCCTCTGCTGCATAAAATTGTTCTACCTTTGCGCCGTGTTCAACTTATGTTTGGTTGAACATGGTTTGATCTGGAGTCCGCCTTGCTCGTGAGAGTAGGGCGGTTTTTTTGTTTGTAAACTGGGGAAGATTTTCGCATTTTCGCATTTTCGCATCTAAAAGAAAGAGAGAAAGGGCAGAAGAGAAGAAAGAAAAGAATAAAGAAAAGAAGTTTATAGTTAACTCTTTCCTACTAACGTAGTAAATAGTTCCCTATAAACTGAGAAAAAGCCATTTTGCGAAAATCAATTACTGGGCCTGGGCGTAGCGCATGCGCTCCGCAATTTTATTTTTATGTCAAATTTTGCGCGTCGCATACGGCTACGATACGCGTAGGCAGGTTATTATATAACGCATATGCGAAAATGCGAAAATGCGAAGATGCGAAAACCGCCAAACCAATTTCTTCGATTGTTATATTTCGCTGATTTACATAGGGGTTACAAGAAGAGTTGCCGATTTCATTTTTTTAGTGTCGTACCTTTGCACCGTCAAAAGACAAAAACGAGGTCAGCGGACCTCCAAAACAGCCGCAAAGCCGCCGTTGAGTTGCCGTTGAGTTGCCAAATGCGGGTGCTGATGTAAAGATGTCTGATGGCTGAAGTAAGAAGTAAGAAGTAAGAAAGTGCGCACAATTTTCAACATTGCGATTAAGCGAGAGCAGAGTCAAGCTTGTTTGAGCTATGCCGAGCGTGAGCAATGTCTATGGAGCGAATGCTTCATGAATTATCAATTATCAATTATCAATTAACTAAAAACCTCACGATGTACAGGTAATCGTCTCAAAAACTATGGCAAATGTAAGACCTATGTGGCTCACCGGCGGTATGTCGGGACGTGCAGACCGCACCAGCAA
>Ga0256404_1013231_pt1 | contig 10511 bp, 10 predicted proteins | sample RumenRJG_01DNA_FD_185990 | JGI IMG/M metagenome (GOLD analysis project Ga0256404, IMG submission 185990) | Bovine rumen microbial communities from Lethbridge, Alberta, Canada - RJG_01 | ecosystem: Host-associated > Mammals > Digestive system > Stomach > Rumen | place: Canada: Alberta | collected...
TTTTCTGAGAGAAATCTTTCCACAAAGCCTCCCTGCCGTCAGCATGGCCGTGAAATGGCTGCTTCAGCATTTTTCTTGAGTTAAAAACGCTGAGCCGTAACACTTTTCTGTGGTTTGAAATGCAGATATGCAGCACTTTTCTTTGGTTAAGAATAGATGATCTGCAGGACCGTTTCAAAGGCCTCTTTATAAAAGCTGCAGCAATGCCGGATGGGGGAGCGCAAAAGTTCCGGCCGGAACAGCGCAAAAATACCGATTGAAATACCGCAAAAGTTCCGGTTTTCTGAATTATCCTTCCTTATATCAGCGCATTGCCCGTAAAATACTGACGGGTTCCGGATGCCTGAAAACCGCTGGGCGGATGGCAGGGTATTGTCTGATTGCTCCGGCGCAGTGCCGACTGATGGGCGGCAGGATCCCGGGTATTATTGGATCAATTGCGCCCTGCAGCCTGGAGATTTCTGTGCCGGGCCGGTTTATTCTGAGGGGCATTGGCCGGCAAAATGAAGACCGGGCATTCCTGAAGAGGAGGTGAGCCTCGGTGAGCATTCGTCCCCTGAGCCTCTGGGAGTCGCACGAGTCAACTGGCGAGATATCCCTGCGGGAGCTCTTTGAGAATCCTCATCTGGATCTTGACGGCAGGACCTCGGAAATGGGCCTTGAGGACCTGATCTTCGCCGCCTGCCGCGGAGGCTGGCCGGAATCGCTCTCTCCGGGTACGCGGAAGGCGCAGCTGCAGGCGGCCCGGGACCGTGTGAGCGCCGTGTGCCTCGAGGACATTTCCCGCATCGACGGGAAAAGTCGCGATGGGAAACTTGCCGAGAGGATCCTCCGCTCATATGCGCGGCACATCTCTTCCTTTGCCTCCAACAGGGCCATGCTCGCTGATGTCACATCATCAGGCGTGAGCTGCTCCATGGACACCTTTGAGGACTATACCGGCGCGCTGCGGCGCCTCTCCGTCATTGATGACACTGAGGCATGGTGCCCGCCCGTAAGGAGCAGGACAGCCATCCGCAGATCTGCGAGGCGGGGATTCTCTGATCCGTCTCTTGCCGCGGCACTTCTCGGCCTCTCGCCTGGGGATCTCGAGCTTGGGATGAAGACCTTCGGCCTCATGTTCCTTCAGATGTGCATCCGTGACCTTAAGGCATATACCGCGGGAGAGAAGGGCCGCATAGCCTCATTACATGACCGTTACGGCCTGGAGGCTGACATCGTCCTGCACCTCGATGACGGACGGTACGCGCTCATAGAATGCAGGCTTGGAGGCTCCGGTATTGAAAAGGGAGCAGGGCAGCTCATTAAGATCAGGGACCTGATCCGAAAGCACAGCAGAGAGGATGCGCAGGATCAGATCCGTGAGCCTGACCTCCTTATTGTTCTGACCGGAGGGGAAATGGCCTATACGCGCCTGGACGGCGTGAAAGTCATTCCCCTCGGCTGCCTCAGGGACTGAGCAGGTCTTCAGCGGCCTCCGGCAGGAACAGACTGCTCTCAGACAGGGGCGAACGGATCATTCCCGGGATCGCTGTTCCAGACGTACTCCATGGCGTCTGCGATCTCGCGCGCCTTCTCCTCACCGAAGCGCTCGCTGATGAAGCCCAGCGCCATGTCAATTCCTGCGGATACTCCCGAGGAGCTGTAGTACTTTCCGTCCTTTGCCCATCTCGCGCGGCGCTGCCATCCCACGCTGGGATTTACCGACACTGCCCAGTCAAAGGCGCGCTTGTTCGATGTGGCGGCGAGGCCGTCGAGAAGGCCGGTTTTCGCGAGGAGCGCGGATCCGGTGCAGACCGTAAGGCAGTACGCCGACTCCTCCGCGGCCTTCCGGAGCGCGCTGATGAAAGCCCCGTCATTCACGAGTTTCCTGGTGCCGAACCCGCCGGGCACAAGGAGGATCCCAGGAGTTATTGCCGCCATCGGCTCAGTTTCTACAGTTAGCCCTTTGCCGTTCCCGACACTGCCGCCCGCCATTGAGAAGTACCTTACGCGGTACCCGTCAAGGCGCTGCAGGGCCTCAATAGGCCCGATGAAGTCGAGTGAGGTGAACCCTTCAAAGAGAATGACGCTGACATCCATGCTGAGCTTTCCTTTCAGGGCGATGCTGCCCCTGCGTGATGATAATCCATAAGGGGAGCCGCTGCATGCGCGGCGTCAGAGCGGGGCATTCGCGTGAGGCTCGATGCCTTTGCCTTTGATCACCGGCACAGTCCGGCAGATGACACTTTGTGCGCAGGCGGGATAACTGCTAAGATCCTCCTGAGGATGCCGGGATTCAGGGCAGCGCGCTGCCGTGATAAAGCCTGAGAGGCTCTCTCTCCCGGACGGGATCCTCTGGAGAAACGGAATGAATAGATTTGCCACTGCGGCCGCCGCGCTCCTGCTGGCGGCTGCCCCCGTGACTGCGACAGCGCATGTCAGCGGCACTGACATCCTGATGTGGCTTGACGGCATCGACATCGACGGCACGCTGCCTGAGAGCTTCGGGCGCGGCGCGGCAGAGGGAGTGAGGCCGGGCGCCCGTCAGGGTGAGAAGAAGGTGAGGACGGGCGACATCACCGAGGCGCCCGTGCAGAACTATCTGGGAGATCAGTACTACTACGGCGAGGGAGTGGGGAAGGATCTCAAAAAGGCCGAGGAGTGGTACCGGAAGGCCGCGGAGCAGGGGCACGCCGGCGCGCAGTTCCACCTGGGCTTCCTCTATCAGCATGACAGAAATGACAGCGCTGAGGCAGCGAAGTGGTACCGGAAGGCGGCGGATCAGGGCTACGCGAGGGCGGAGGTTAGCCTTGCCGTGATGCACGCGGAGGGGGACGGAGTGCCGAAGGACTATGGCAGGGCCATAGCGCTTCTCCGTTCGGCCGCCGCGAAGGGCGATGAGTACGGCGAGTCGCTCCTTGGCAGGATGTACTACGATGGGAAGGGAGTTCCGAGGGATTGCGCCGAGGCCGCGAAATGGTACCGGAAGGCCGCGGATCAGGGGCATGCCGCCGCGCTGGGGCAGCTTGGCTACATGTACTCGGAAGGCGAGTGCGTCAGGCAGGACTATGGGGAGGCGCTCAGGCTCTTCCGCCTTTCGGCAGAGAAGGGGAACATCACCGCGGAGAACAACCTTGGCTACATGTACATGAAAGGGAGGGGCGTCAGGCAGGACTATGGGGAGGCTCTGCGGCTCTTCCGCTCGGCGGCCGATAAGGGGAGCGCTGACGCCTGGGCCAACCTCGGCTCCATGTACGAGAACGGGCGGGGAGTGGCGCAGGATTTCGCGGAGGCCCTGAGATGGTACCGCAAGGCCGCGGATAAAGGCGTCCACGAGGCGGAGTCAGACCTTGGGATCATGTACCTTACCGGGCGGGGCGTCAGCCGGGACTGCGCGGAGGCCGAGAAGTGGCTCAGGAAGGCCTCCCTTGGCGGGCTCGCCGAGGCGGAGTCGGACCTTGGCATGGTTTACCTCTTCGGCTCCTGCGGGAAAACCGATTACCCTGAGGCGCTGAGGCTCCTCCAGAGCGCCGCGGCGAAGGGGAACCCCAATGCGGAGAACAGCCTCGGCGTGATGTATCTCGCCGGTCTCGGAACGAAGAAGGACTATGCGGCGGCGCAGGATCTCTTCCGGAAGGCCGCGGAGCAGGGCGTCGCCAACGCCTTCACGAACCTCGGTACCATCTATGAGGGCGGACTTGGAGTAAAGCAGGCGCCTGCCGCTGCTATCCGGCTCTACACAAGAGGCGCGGAGCTCGGGGACCGGGACGCCGAGTGGCGCCTTGGCATCCTGTACCTCACGGGCACGGGAACCAGGCGGGACTACGGAAGGGCCCTTGAGTGGCTCAGGAAAGGCGCGGAGCACGGGAGCGCCGGGGCGCAGGCGGGGCTTGGCCATATGTACCGGAACGGCCTTGGCGTCGGGAAAAATTACCAGGAGGCGCTCCGCTGGTACCGGATGGCGGCTGAGAAGAGGAACGCAGACGCGGAGTACAGCCTGGGCCTCATGTACGCGAACGGCGAGGGCACCCCAAGGGACAGCGCCGGGGCGGTGAGGTGGCTGAGGCTTTCCCGCTCGCACGGTGACAGCCGTGCAGGAGAGGCGCTCTCCGCCATCAGTGAAAGGCGCTGAGCACGCCTGGACGCTGCCGCGCCCTGGGTGCGGAAAATACTGGCTTTCATGGAAGCTGCCGGAAGGTGCCGGCTGCCTCTGCCGGAGTTCCGGGAGATGAGGAAGGGAACGGGAATGAGAAGACTTGCAGCGATCGCGCTTGCCGCCGTGATGGCAGCGGCCGCGCCTCACGCGCTGGCGAAAACCAGCGAGGAGGACATCCTGCTGTGGCTTGACGGGCTCGACATCGGCGGGCCTCTCCCGGAGGCATCTGCCGTAACGGCCGCGCGGGGAGAGGGCGGTGAGGTCGCTCCCGGGGCGGCAGATGATGAAGGGGACATCAGCGATCCTGCGGCGCAGAACTATCTGGGAGAGCAATACTGTTTCGGGAAGGGGGCGGGGAAGGATCCAGGGAAGGCTGAGGAGTGGTTCCGGAAGGCCGCCGCGCAGGGGCACGCAGGGGCGCAGTTCCATCTGGGATATATCTCTCTCTTTGAGAGGAAGGACTACCCTGAGGCCATTAAATGGCTCCGGAAATCCTCGGATCAGGGCTACACCAGGGCGATGGTCTCCCTTGCCGTGATGCACGCGGAGGGGCTGGGCACTCCGCGGGATTACGGCAAGGCACTGAGTCTCCTGAGGACTGCAGCGGATAAGGGCGATGAGTTTGCTGAGGCAGTGCTCGGGAGCGTGTACTACAGAGGGCTCGGCGTTCAGCGGGATTACGCCGCTGCGGCGGAGTGGTACCGGAAGGCCGCTGACAAAGGGCACGCGGCGGCGGAGGCGGCGCTCGGCCTCATGCACCTCACGGGAAAAGGCGTCAGGCAGGACTTCGGGAAGGCGCTTGAGCTCCTCAAAAGCGCCTCTGAGAGAGGGAACTCCGACGCGGAGGCGGGGCTTGCCCTGATGTACGCGGAGGGAAAGGGCGTCCAGCGGGATTACGGTAAGGCGCTCGCGCTCTTCCAAAGCGCTGCTGAGAAAGGCAACGCCGGCGCGGTGTACGGGCTCGGGACCATGCACGAGAACGGGCTCGGCGTCAGGCAGGACTATGCAGAGGCTCTGAGGCTCTACCAGAGGGCCGCTGATCTCGGGAGCTCTGACGCCGAGTGGCGGCTTGGCTACATGTACAAGACCGGGACCGGAGTCCGGCAGGACGGAGCGGAGGCCCTTAAGTGGCTCAGGATGGGAGCGGAGCACGGGAGCGCGGACGCAGAGAACAGCCTTGCCCTTATGTATGTTGCTGGCACAGGAGTGCCGCAGGACTACGGCGAGGCCCGGAAATGGTTCCTTAAGGCCGCGGAGCAGGGGAACGCCCCCGCGGAGAACAACCTCGGGTACATGTACCAGGAGGGCTTCGGCGTCCGGAAGGACTACGGGGAGGCGCTCCGCTGGTACACGCTCTCCGCGGAACAGGGGAACCCGGACGCGGAGTACAGCCTTGGCGTGATGTACCTCAATGGGCAGGGCGTCAGGAAGGATTTGGCGGAGGCCCTTAAATGGCTACGCCGTGCCGCCGGGCACGGGCAGAAGGACGCCGCGCGGGAGCTCGTGCGCATCACTGGAGGGCGCTGAGGCGCCATCCGCTCCTATCTCTGTGTTCAGGGCGCTCAGGGCACTGCAGATGGCTCCGGAGAGAGCCTTTGGAGATGGAGAGGTGCAGCTCCGGGAACTGGGCGGCCGCGTTCCGGGAGATCCGGGATGCGGGCATTCATCGCCGGGAGAGTCCGGCTGCCTCTCCCGGAGGCATGTGGCGCCTCTGGGGCAGGATTGTTTTCCGCATTGCGGAGGGAAGTGAAGGAGACGGTTATGGGAACAGGGCTTCGGGCCGCGTCCGCGGCGCTTCTGGCAGCAGTGTCTCTGTCAGCGGGGGCAGCTGACTGCGACATTTCAGCAATAAACGAGGGCACCGCGGCAGAGGTGTTCAGGGCCTGCACCGAGGCCGCGGAGTCGGGCGATACAGGGGCTGAGCTTAATCTTGCCTACATCTACGCCATCGGGAAGAGGTACCAGGATGCGGCGAGGTGGTTCCGTAAGGCCGCTGAGCACGGGAATCCCGACGCGCAGTACCTCCTGGGGACGCTCTCCCTTGAGGGGAAGGGCGTCGCGAGGAGCCCCTCCGAGGCCGCGAGGTGGCTCCGTAAGGCCGCCGAGCAGGGGCACTCCGGGGCGCAGCACAGCCTGGGGACGCTTTACGCGGGCGGCATCGGAGTCGGGCGGAGCATGTCCGAGGCGGTGAGGTGGTACCGTAAGGCCGCGGAGCAGGGCAACGCCGAGGCCATGAACAACCTGGGGAGCGCCTACTGCGCGGGAAGCGGGGTGCCGCAGAGCCTCAGTGAGTGCGCGAGGCTCTTCAGGAAGTCAGCGGAGCTCGGGAACGACACCGCCATGTTCAACCTGGGGCTCATGTTCGAGAACGGGAGGGGAGTCCCGCAGGACTACCGCGAGGCGGTGAAGTGGCACCGGATGGCCGCGGATCACGGAAACGCCAGGGCGGAATCCAACCTCGCGGCGCTTTACGCGGAAGGGCGGGGCGTACCGGTGAGCTATACGGAGGCGAGGAGTCTCTATGAGAGCGCTGCCGCGAAGGGCTACGCGCCCGCCTGCTTCAGCCTTGGCGTCATGTACCAGTTCGGGCGCCCCGGAGTGTCCGCGAGCATCCCCGCTGCCGTGAAATGGTACCGGAAGGCGGCGGATCTGGGCTCTTCTCAGGCGATGGTGAACCTCGGGAGCCTTTACGAGAACGGGCAGAGCGTTGCGAGAAGCTACGGCGAGGCGGCGCGCCTGTACCGGAAGGCCGCGGAGCAGGGGTTCGCCCTAGGGGAGAGCAACCTTGGCTCCATGTACCAGAGGGGGCTCGGCGTCTCAAGGAACTACTCTGAGGCCGTGAGGTGGTTCAGGAAGGCCGCCGAGCAGGGATCTCCCGAGGGGCAGTACAACCTGGGGCTCATGTACCGGCAGGGGCTCGGCGTCCAGAGGAATGAGCGGGAGGCGGAGAAGTGGCTGAGGCTTGCCGCTGCTCAGGGCTATGCCGCAGCGCTTCAGGCTCTGGGCATGCAGAGGCCGTGAGCTCTCCGGGAGCCGGAGGGCTTATCTCCGGTCTGCGTAATTGCAGATCTGCATGGGAACGCCGTCTTCCATGATCTTAAAGCCGAAGCGCTCGTAGAACGCGGCGTTTTTGCTCTCCTCGGGCATGACCTCAAGGTAGAGGAAGTTTCTGTACTTCTCCTTCACCATCCCGATCATGTGCCCGGCGATGCCGTGCCCGTGGTACTCCGGATCGACAAGGACATAGTGCATATAGGCGACCATCTCGCTGTCATCGATGACGCGGCAGAGCCCCACGAGCCTCGCGCCGTCCCAGGCGGTGATGACGGTCTGGGAGTGCATCAGGGCTTTGTGGAGCCTCTCCGGGTACTCGGCCGATATCCAGTGCACGGAGCGGAACAGGCGCTGCACCTCATCCTTTGTGAACCTCTTCTCCTCAGTGTAGGTGATGTCCATAGGTCCTCCTCTCTTATGTTCAATGGCCGGAGCGGTGGAAGTCGCACTTCTGGCACTGCGCCATGAGGTGCTCACTGTCATCCTGCCTCTGGAATATCCCGGCCCACATGCAGATCCCACGGAGTATCGGGACAACCGAGCGGCCGGAGTCCGTGAGGCTGTACTAGACGCGGGGCGGGATCTCGTCATAGGACTTCCGTGCGACGAGCCCGTGGGTGATGAGCTTCCTGAGCGTCGCGGAGAGCACAGCGTCCGTAACGTTCATCATCTCCTTCCTGATCTCGCTGTAGCGGAGTACCTTCTTCTCATTGAGGACGCAGATGACCCGGGAGTCCCACTTCCCTCCGAAAATCTCCAGCCCGTACTCTAGCGGGCAGCGGATGTCCGGCTCACGTTTCTTCTGGTACATCAGCGCTTACAGTTCCTTTTTGTTGCTGGGGCCTGGTGAGGTGACGATAACCTTTTCAGGGGTGATGATCAACGCTCCTTTTGCTGTCGCGGCACCGCTGAACATCTTCTCCACCATCGCCCTGTACTCATCGACGACCTTCCCTTCGGTTACATGCACTGCGGTGCCCTTAATCTGATAGCCCTCGAATTTTGCCGCGTCATAGACGGAGATCGCGATCCTGCCGCCGTTCTCCTCAAGGTTCCTGAGAGTCGTCTCCAGGAATACGTCGCCAACGGTGAGAGTGCAGCCGTCCAGAATGCCCTTGAAGGTTACCGGGACGACATTGGGCTCCCCGTCTCTGGAGCAGGTCGCAAGATCCCAGAGGCTGCGCTCAGGCACCCTCCTTACAGCAGCGTTAATCATTTTTATCCTCCATCGTGCTTTCAGTTCATGGGCAGCTCTCCCTGCTCACGGAACTGAATGTTAGCCGTGCGGCGCGGTGAAAGGAAGATATGGAGAAATTTATGAGCTGCTAATAAATTTCATAGCATCAGGCGCCGGGGTATAAATGAAGGGCTGGTCTTTAAGGAGGAGAGAGAATGAAAAGTGCTTCAGCGGGAGCTCACAGCGATGTGTCAGATCCGAAGGGGCTCTTCGTTGTCGGGGTGGATCTTGCCTCAAGGAGCATCCGGCTCTGCAGTGAGGATCCCGGCACCGGGGAAATCCTGAACAGGGAGGTCTCAAGGGAGGAATTTGAGGGGCTCATAAGGAAGCGGGGCGGTCCTTCGATGAGGCTCGTCATGGAGGCCTGCGGCTCCTCGAATTACTGGGGGAGCATCGCAGAGATGAACGGACATGCGCCGGTCATTGTGCCGGCGAGGTTCGTGCACGGCTGCAGCAGCGGGAGCAAGGATGACGCAAGGGACGCGGAATGCATCTGGCAGATGGGATATGTCCCGAAGATTAAGAGCGTAAGGCTCAGAGGCGCTGAGAGCAGGATGGCGCTGGCGCTTCTCCGCTTCCGCGAGTCAGTCCTTAAGGGTATGGGAGGGCTCGCAAACCGCATAAGGGCACTCTCATACGAGCTGGGCTCTGTCTCAGGGAAGGGAGCCCCGGCGGCAGTCGGCGCGCTCGATAAGCTCTGTGAGGAAACGGAGAGGGAGGCGCCGGGAAGCGTGATGTCTGAAAACCTCGCGGCAGTATCATCAGCCGCATGCGGCCTGATGAAGGCTATAACGAAGGCAGAGCAGGCCATTGACGAGCGCGTCATGTCGCTCGCTGAGTCAGACGGGAGGTGCAGGCTCCTCATGACCATCCCCTGCGTCGGCCCGGTCGCGGCTGTGGCCATCTCGGCATTCATGGAGGATCCGGCCTCTTACAGGAACGGCAGGCAGTTCGCGGCCCGCTGCTGCGCCGTGCCGCTCCACACCGGATCCGGAGGCAAAATAACCATCCTCGGGATCCCGCCCAGGGGCGGCATGTTCATCAGGCGCATCCTGTTCGAGGCGGCGATGGGGATGTACAACCGGGTAATGCGACAGCAGAAGGATGGCAGGGAGGGGAAAGGCGAGGTGCCGAAGGCGCTCTCGGAGTGGATTGTCTCGCTTGCCGGGCGGATGCCGGTCAAAAAGGCGGTGAGCGCCATAGTGAACAAGCTCTGCAGGATTTCCTGGGCAGTGCTCAGGAGCGGCAGGCCGTACGATCAGGAGAAGTCGAGCCTTGTTCCGCCATCTGCCATGGGCCCTGATGGGAAGGTGAGGAACGCGAGGGCGATGAGGAAGTCTGCCGCCAGGAAATTACTGCAGGCTGTTGGGAAACTGGAGTCCTTCCTTGAGCGGAGGAAAGGGCAGATTCCGGCAGGAGATGACACTGCCAGAGGGAGAGGTTCAGAGGCGGATGACAAGGGATCAGAAGGGAGGCACGGAAATGCCGGAAAAGATGGATTAAAGTAGGACATGCCCCAGGCCGGATCCGCCTGGAGGCTGAGTGAAAAGCGGTGGGCAGGCTGGCGCCCGGCGCAGAGACAGACTGCCGCGTGGAAGCCGATATATTCCAGGTCCCAAAGAGACCGTTAATGAAACTGGCTCAGCGCGGCATCCTGTCAGGAGTGCGAAGAAAGTAGGAGGTACTTTCGGAAGAGAGAAAGAGCGGGAACTGAGGACATCACGGCAGCATGAGAGCTGCAATCCCAAAGACGCCAAAAATGGTGCCTCAGGGAGCTTTTTGCTTTCTGCCGGCCGGACGGCCTTTGTTTCAGATGGGAAAACGCCTGCAGTACAGGCGGGTAACGCAAAATGTATTGATGATCTCTCAGAAGGAGATCACCAATGGATGCTCTTCTCATGTCTTAATCCTTGTTCTGCTGGAAGACGCGGGGTACGCATCTGAAGACACTGAGAATACTCTGCAGTTTTTGACTTAATCCTTGTTCTGGTGGATGCTGCTCCAATGCTTCAGCTGAAGCTTCAGGAGGCATAGGCAACTAACTGGTCTTAATCCTTGTTCTAATGGAATATGGTCTCTGAC
>Ga0256404_1013232_pt1 | contig 10511 bp, 4 predicted proteins | sample RumenRJG_01DNA_FD_185990 | JGI IMG/M metagenome (GOLD analysis project Ga0256404, IMG submission 185990) | Bovine rumen microbial communities from Lethbridge, Alberta, Canada - RJG_01 | ecosystem: Host-associated > Mammals > Digestive system > Stomach > Rumen | place: Canada: Alberta | collected...
CAAGCGTCTCCACACCAAGCGCAAGATCAGCTTCTGGTACGGCGCGCGCTCGCTCTCCGAGATGTTCTACACCGACGACTTCAACAAGCTTGCCGAGGAGTTCCCGAACTTCACCTGGCACGTTGCCCTGTCCGATCCTCAGCCTGAGGACAAGTGGACCGGTCCTACCGGATTTATCAGTGACGTTCTCTGCGAGATGTACCTGAAGAACCACAAGAATCCTGAGGACTGTGAGTACTACATGTGCGGACCTCCGATGATGAGCAAGGCAGCTGTCAAGATGCTGCACAGCCTTGGCGTCGAGGATGACAACATTCTCTATGATAACTTTGGCGGCTAATCTGAAGAGAGTTCGGACTTAGCAAAATGAGCGGGCCGCGGGCAGGAAATCTTCCTCCCCACGGCCTTTTTGTTTCCATAAACAGATTGTGGCAGTTTTTGTAAATGCTATTACATGACATGGTCAGGATTTGACGCACAGTTAGCTTCACGTCATCTATGTTTTGCGTTGCGCTTAACACTTTATAAGAAATTGTTTTCCCTGTCAGGCAGACAATTTTGAATAATGCAAGTGACACTGTCATCTTTCTCACTGAATAATTTTGCTGCCAAATGGATGCACATCAGATAATCAGCAGTTTTAGCTCATTTCTTCATGAGTCCTCGCTTTCCCTCGCGGACTGGCTTAACGGCCTGCTGCCAAAGACAGGCAAGGACTGGTGGGAAGACTGCGTCCTCGGCAGCCTGAGTCCCGCGCAGCGTGATGCTGCGGTTTCGAATGGTTTTGGCAGATTGTCTGATCTCGATTTTGCTGCGCTGCTCAGAGTTGCCAGCAAGTCCTGGTATGACCTCAGCACTGCAGCTACGCTTCCGAGCATGGGACGGGAGACTGTCAGGGAAATGATGTACATCTTTGACAGCTGGTCGCACTGCAGTTCTGATATTCCTGACAGGAATTCAATAGTTCATGATCTTTTCACTATCAGGAAATTCCTTGGAATGATCGGAGGACGCCAGTCGGTATGCGAGGAGATTGAAAAACTTGCACTCGATATTGATCGGACCGGCATTGCTGCAATGCCAGGAGCGGAACGCTATTCTGCAGAAGAAAAAACTGCAGGACAAAACAAGGATGCAGAGATCCATGAGAACAGCCTTGTTTACCTTGTCGCCTCTCCTGAGACAAGGGGCATTGTTGTTTCGATAAAGAATATCGGATCAATAGTTAAGTATGGCGTTTTTGTTAATAACTCAGTCCAGACCTATTTTACCGGGCAGATTGCTCCTGTTGAGGAGGGGACTGGGTATAACTGGGTCGGAATTGACAAGGTCAGGAGTTTTCTGACCGCGTATCAGATTAACAATCCTTCATCCCAGAACCTCTATTCACTGAATTCCGCAAGGATTGACTTTGTTCCGTACCAGTTCCGTCCTGCACTCAAAATGATACATGCCGATGAGCCACGCATACTGATTGCTGACAGCGTGGGAGTTGGAAAGACCATAGAGGCAGGCCTTGTGATCAAGGAACTTGAGGCCCGCACTGATCTGAACCGTGTCGTTGTAATTTGTCCGAGACCTCTGGTTGCCGAGCGTAAATGGGAACTGGAGATGAAGCGATTTGATGAGGAGTTTGTTCCGCTGGATGGTTCAGGGCTCCGGCAGATAATCTCGGATACAGACCGTGACGGAGAATGGCCGGCACGTTATGGCAAGGTGATTATTCCTTATTCAATCCTTGATGCAAGAGCATACAACGGGCAGAAGGAAAAAAAGTTCAGAACATTCGGCCTTTCTGAGCTTGATCCAGACCCCCATTTCGATCTGGTGATAGTTGATGAGGCTCATCACATCAGAAACGGCAGCATGGATAAGGAAAAAGCATTTGCCTACAAATGCACCAAGTATTTCTGTGATCATGCTGATGCCGTGATTATGCTTACCGCCACTCCTATCCAGACCAGCGATAATGATCTGTTCACCATTCTCAATGTCCTCCGTCCTGACATTGTCATAGATCAGAACACGTTTAAGATGATGTCCGAGCCGAATGCATACATATCAAAATCGGTACATCTGATAAGGGCTGCCGGAGATGGATGGGCCGGAAAGGCTGCTGCTGCGCTTCGCAGAGTGCAGAAAACCCAATGGGGCAGCAATGTCATTGCCGAAAATCCGCTCTATGACGATATCCTGAGGAGGCTTGAGGCCTCCGAGATCGGCAGGGAGGAGAGGATAAGACTCATTTCTGATATTGAATCGCTTCACAGCTTTGCCACGATGCTGAGCCGTACCAGGAGGAGGGATATCCAGGATTTCTGTGTTAGGCGGACCCATACTGTTTCTGTCGAGTTCACCGGCTACCAGCAGATTCTTTATGATGAACTCCTGAATTTTGAGAGTGAGGTTCTTTCGACCCTGCATGATACCGATAATGTCAGGTTCATGATGAGCACCATCACCAGACAGGCTGCAAGCTGCGTCTTTGGCCTTGCGCCTCATATAAAGGACATCATAGACCATCGGATCCAGCAGGTATATGACGATCCTGAAGTTGATTTATCTGTTTTTGGAGGCGAGGCCGGCAATGCAATATCCGCGATGGCGAAAAAGCTTCTAGATATGGCTGGCAGGCTGCCTGACGAGGATCCGAAATTCGACGAGACGCTGAAGATCATCCATCAGAAGCAGGAAATGCAGAACAACAAAATCATGCTGTTCAGCACATTCAGGCATACGCTCGGCTATCTGAGGAGCAAGCTTACAAAACTTGGATTCCGCGTTGAGCAGATTGACGGAAGCGTAAAGGATGAGGATCGCTACAGACTAAAAGCCAGATTTGAGCTGCCGAAGGATAATCCTGATGCCATCGATATTCTGCTTTTTACGGAGGTTGGCTCTGAGGGCCTGGATTATCAGTTCTGCGACATGATGATTAACTATGACCTTCCATGGAATCCGATGAGGATAGAGCAGCGCATCGGACGAATAGATAGGCACGGGCAGCAGAGTGATGTCGTCAATATTTACAATGTTGTAACCGAGGGGACTGTTGACGCAGAAATATACCACCGCTGCCTGATGCGCATAGGGGTGTTTGAGAGGAATATAGGTGACTGCGAGAAAATACTCGGAGAAATGGCAGATGGTATTGAGTCGATCGCTTTCAATACTGCTTTGACAGAGGAAGAGAGAAAGGAAAAGCTTGAGCAGATTGCCGACAATGAGGTCAGAAAGGTACAGGAGCTCAACCGCCTTGAGGACGAGGAAAAGGAGCTGTTCGGATTCGACTTTACCGAATTCACTGTTTCGCAGGAGATTCGAAAGGCTGAAAGCCCTTGGATTTCACAGCACAGCCTGCAAAAGCTGGTAGAAAATTATCTGACTGAGCTGGCAGGACAGGGAACTTATATTATAGGTGACGGTGCCATGAAAAACCTGCGCCTCTCAGCCAGAGTGCGCAGCCTGCTGAAAGATGAGCTTCGCAGGCTTCCGGGCGGGAAAAATGCACTGAGGCGCGAATGGGAGAACTATCTCTGCGGAACAAAGCCTAACCATCCATTGACTTTCGATCCTGATGCGGCAAAGGAACATCGTGATAGCTTTTTCATAACGGCAATGCACCCCCTTGCGAGGCAGGCATCAATTTATTTTTCAGACGGTGAGACATCATATTTTCACCTCCGCCATTTTACCCATGAAATTCCTCCTGGAGATTACGTCTTTTCTGTATATGCATGGAAATATACCGGACTGAAAACGTACACCAGGCTTGTTACAGTTTGTACGAATGAAACTCTTGAGAAAGAACTGCCGTCTATTATGGAGTCAGCCTGTGACAATGACTGCATCATGAAAGGCGGAAACTTCGACTGGTCGTCTCTGGAGGACATTCATGCTCAAAGATGGATCACGGAAAAGAAAAAGTACCGGACTGAAGTAAATAACGCGGTTGCATTCAGGCTTGAGAGCCTGGCGAATTCTCACGAAGGCAGAGTCAGGACACTGAACCAGCATATTGAACATACGTCTGATGAAAATATCAAAACAATGCGTAAAAGTCAGCTTGAGAAAGTTGACGCAAGATACGAAAAAGATGTTGCCGCAGTAAAAGAAACGTCGCAGAAGGCTGATATATATACGACTCTGCTGGTGAACGGAGTTGTTACTGTCAGGGAGGGCTGATTATGAGCAGACTTCAGAAATTGCAGGAAGAGTACGGAAGTGTGGATTGCCGTGATCTCTGTTCAAGACAGCTTGAACAGTTCCGTAATGGGCTCAAGGGCATCGCCCCAGACGAAGTATCATCAGCTGAAGAAGGTAAATCCTATATCGAGCTTCTAAAAAAGTTCAGGGAAGCCATCGCCGAAAATGACAAGCTGCATGGTTCAAACTACCTTGAACGTATCAATTCAATTCTTAGAGTCGGTGGACTGTATTCTAATAGCTTGCACTTTCTTTTTGACCTTATCCAAAATATTGATGACTGTGAATTCGAGTCTCACGATGACTGCAAACTTGATATGCGTTTTGATTTTAACGAACAAAAGATCATCCTGACTTATAACGAAACAGGATTCACCACGTTTAATGTTTTCGCCATAACCGATATTGGCATAACTGGTATCGTTGAGGCTGTCAAAAACATCTTATTGGCAAAACATCAGATAGGAGAGAAGGGCATCGGTTTCAAGTCTGTATTCGGAGTTTCGGACAAGGTCCTTATCAGGAGTGGTTGGTTCTCGTTTGAACTCTACAAAGACAATTTCACAATCCCGATCCCGTACTATGAAAATCAGGAATACTGTCATGGGACGCAGATGACTCTGTTTGTTGCAAAGGGCAATGGCGGAGCAAAATATATCTACGATGAAGTAAAAAAACAGTACTGCGATGAGGAGGCACTTTTCAGTAAAAATCCCCTGCTGTTTCTCAACAAGCTGACTTCCCTTAAGATGTATTTTGATGAATGTAAGTGCATGGAGTTTCATGTGTCGCGGTTTGTAAAGCAAGGGCCGAACATTGAACAAGCATATTGAACATACGCCTGATGAAAATATCAAAACAATGCATAAAAGTCAGCTGGAGAAAGTTGACGCAAGATACGAAAAAGATGTTGCCGCAGTAAAAGAAACGTCTAAGAAGGATGATATATACACGACTCTGCTGGTGAACGGAGTTGTTACTGTCTTGGAGGGCTGATTATGAGCAGACTTAAGAAATTGCAGGAAGAATACGGAAGTTTAGATTGCCGTGATCTGAGTCCAAGACTGTCCAAACAATTGCGGAACGGACTTAAGGAAATTACCCAGGATGAAATCTCATCTTCTGAGGACGGTAAATCATACATAGAGCTTCTGAAAAAGTTCAGAGAAGCTATCGCCGAAATGGATAAGAATAACGGAGAGAACTATCTTGAACGGATGAGGCAGATTCTCACTAATGGCAATGATGGCCTGTATTCTGATAGTCTGCGCTTCATTTTTGAGCTCATTCAGAATGTTGATGACTGCGATTTCCTGTCGCCCGAAGACTGCAGGCTGGACATGAAATTTGATCTTAATAACAACAGAATCATTCTGACCTACAACGAGACCGGATTCACCCCGTTTAATGTTTTTGCCATAACCGGTATCGCCGAGGCAGCCAAAAATATATCGTCGGTCCAAAATCAGATCGGAGAGAAGGGCATCGGCTTCAAGTCAGTATTCGGAGTTTCGGACAAGGTTCTTATCCGAAGCGGTTGGTTCTCATTCGAGCTGTACAGGGAAAACTTTACGATTCCGGTGCCGGCCTATGACAGCAATGAGTATTGCCATGGAACACAGATGACTCTGTTTGTTGCCAAGGGCAACGGAGGGGCAAAATATATTTACGATGAAATTAAAAGGCAGTACTGCGATGAGGAGGCGCTCTTCAGTAAAAATCCTCTTCTGTTTCTCAATAAGCTGACATCCCTCAAGATGTATTTTGATGAATGCAGATGCATGGAGTTTCATGTGTCACGTTCTGAGCTTTCATCTGAACCAGGCATCAAGGTGGAACCTGATGTTGAGATTTCCGTAAATCTTCATGGCTCTGACAGTGAGACCGGTAAGAATGTTGATGTTACAGACAAGAAGATTAAGTGTACCCGCTACTCGTATCCGGTGGTGTTCAGCCGAGAGGCCTGCAAGTCGCGGTACGGAGAGTATACAGAGGTTGGCAAGCCGGACGGAAAGCCAATGGTTTTGCGTTTGATAATGCCGCATCCTGAGTACGTCAAAGATGTCGGAAATGGCGCCCTCTATTCGTTCCTGCCTACTCAGCTGAAGCTCTCAGTTCCTATTGTCTGCCACGTCCCGTTCAAGCTTGACGCATCAAGGGAGTTTGTAGATCCGCAGGGTGAGAATTTGTGGTTTACTGAGGCGCTTCGTTATCTTTCCGTACTGACAGACAAGGCATACGATGATTGGAAAACAGTAGTCAAGGAAGAAATTGTCCGGTATCTCCCGGGTTTCAGTGAGTACCTGTTTGACATTGACAGAAACAACAGCAAGGAGTGGTGCCTCAGGAAAGATGACTTTTCAGGAAGCCACTATCTGAGTCTGCCCTTGTTTCTTGCTGTTGATGGTAACTATCACAGAGCAGCAGATGTTTTCTGCTTTGATCAGAAAGAGCAGGTTTCCGAGCAGGAAAAAGTCAGCAGTATGATGGGATTCAGGAACCTGCTGTTTGTTACATCATATCCTGTCAGTAAGCTGCACATTAAAACTGAGAGGAATATAAAGAACCGGCTTTTCACAAGGGCTCTGTCCGAGCCTTCTGTTACTGCAGAAATACTGGATTATCTGGACTCGGCAAAATACAGCTATCCTGATGAACTTGAGCAGGACAGTCTGTCCTTTACTGCTGAGCAAATTGAGATTTTTTTCAGGCATCCAAAACTTGCCGGGCTGCTTAAGTCAATTGGCTGCCGTTCTATCAATAATAATAAACAGCCTCCGTTTATGGTTAAGTCCCTTTTGCTTCTGAAGGACATAGGAGACGTGCTGTACGATGGTTTTGAATTGGCCGAAACTCCGCGCAGAATAGAAAATTATATGAAGTCATGCGGCAGCAAATGCATCTGTCTTGATATTGATAATGATGCTTTCCTGCCGTGCCGCAACGCTGTTATCCTCTCGGATAGAAGCACTCAGTCGTCCTTTGCCTCTCTGTGTTATGCAATAGACAAAAGAGACACTTTTGCAATTCGCATAAAGCTGCGGGAAGCTTCAAAGCAGCTGGATCAGTCTGTAGAAAGTGAGGAAGGAACTGCATCTGACTACCTGCGCAATCTTGGTAATGTCAGGCGTGCGATCAAGGATGCCCTGGGGAATGACGGGTACCGGAGCTATATAGACTTGATTCTCAGATCCGGAACTGACAAAGGCCGCTTCATTCAGGAAATTCTTCAGAATGCCGATGACTGTGATTACCCTGATGGTGCTGTTCCGTCATTTTCGTTGATCCGTAAGGGAAATATTGTTGTTACTGAATACAATGAGACCGGTTTCAGCAGAGCAAATGTCCGTGCAATCACTGCTATCGGCGAGTCAACCAAAAAGAGACTTGTCGACGGAAACCTTAAGGTCATCGGTGAAAAGGGAGTCGGATTTAAAACTATATTCGCAGTTGCCTCAGAAGTCAGAATATACAGTGGGGAATACTCTTTCTCCCTGAGCGACCAAGAGCCGACTATTCCTAAGATGATAAAGTCTCCGGAAAGTGAGGCATCTGCCGGAACAAGAATGGAGGTTATTCTAAGAAGACCGAACTCCTTCCCCTCTTATGATGAGAAAACCATCCTGAAGTTATGTTTGTGTCTTCGCAGACTGAGGTCTATTAAGATTGGAGATCATGGAGTCTCAATTGAGGATACTGAAAGGCAGAGATTCATAACAATTGACGGTAAAAAGCATATATTCGAGCGGTTTGCTCATGTATTTACTGTTTCCGACGAGCGGGCGCTGGAGGAGCGCAGTAATGGATCGCGTGCAGTCTCACCGGAGCAGATCATTACGTGCTTTGTCCCTCCAGAGACAGACATACTCAAGGAATATCACCTTTATAACGGTCTGCCTACAAGACATAAAATGGAAATACCACTGGTAGTTGATGCTCCGTTCGCACTGACAACCTCACGTGAGGAAATCGAGACAGACAGCTCTTCCTGGAATGATATTGTCCGCAGGGAACTTTATTATGCAGTAATCGAAGTAATCGATTCTCTGAAGGAAAAGGAACGCGATAGAGTATTCCGGTTCATGAGATTCAGTCATAACGGCAGGTCTTTTGAAAATGAAATTTCAGACTGTCATTATCTCAACGCATCAATCGATTTTCTGAGTGCGCTTAAATCCAGAGAGATACTGCCGACATTTGACCGAGAAGTGTTCAGAATACCAGAGAGTAAACTTGCCTCCAGATATCCGGAGGTGGCAAATATCCTCTTCAGGAAAAATGAATTTGCCGGCATTAAACCGTGGGCCATCATCGACGTGAAAAGCCGGTCCTATGATATGGCGCTCAATGCGCTTGAGTGTGAAAAAGCGCCATTCAAAGATGTCTTTGCGATTGTTTCAAACTACGCAAAACAGTTCATAGATGAACAGGAATTCCGCACTGAGCTCTATAAATTTCTGAAAAATACTCCACATGAACTTAAAGAACAGGCAAGGCAACTGGCCATTATTCCTGTTTTCGGAAACACAGAAGGAAGCCATGAGTATATCAGCTGGACTAATGGACGCATTTTCGTAAAGCCTGGGACCAAAGTCTCGACAGGGAATTACTCTGTGCTGGACGAAAATCTGCTGTCTAAAGCAGATTGTGAGGAAATTTTCTCAGTTAATATCAACGAAATGAATGAGGATTATGAGCGCAACCAATACGAACAACAGTTGAAAAAAATCCTGCAGACCGGAGATCTCGCAGACATATACAGTTTCATTCTCAGTGAGTATCAGTCTGGAAGGCTGGATAGATACGATGCGTTCTGGACACTGCGCGGTGCTGACAAACTGCCGCTGAAGAACGGCTTGGATGAAATTGTGAACATCATGGATTCTCCGCTGTTTATGTGTAATTGTGCTGATTATTTCCCTGTTCACATGATCCAGAGAGTGATTATTAATGATGAATGCAAAAGTTTTGCTGAACGTATTGGTAAATTCCATGATCTAAGTGAAATTCATCCTGAAGATTTCCATTATCAGGAAAAGCTGACAGCTGATGATGTGGAAATGCTCATGGCGCCGTCAGAATACAATGATAAAGAACCTTACTTTAAGAACTGGCAGGAAATACTGCGGTACTTTTACCGGTCTGAACTTTTGTCTGATGAACTTATTGAGATATATGACCTTGGATTTGTAAGATATTTTCGGATAGACGGCAAAGAAACTGCCAATTATGAATTTCCTTCTGATCCAGCCGGTGACAGAAACGCTCTCAGAAACCATGTGCGCAGGCAATGTCAGAACCCTGTAAAGATCGTCTCTGTAGAAGTCAAGAGAACCGTTCAGAGAGGACAGAACCAGGACGGTTCGACTTTTGACCTTGGCAGAGATGACGCCAGACAGGGAGCATTGCGTATTTATTCACCAATTGAAGAACCTAAGCTTTGCTTTTGCCAAATGTGTGGCAAGGTCAAACCGCAAAAACTTATTGAGGTGAACAATATTCAGTCATTGCCAAAATACTATTTCCCGCAGCTCAGAATTGCTCTATGTCTCGAATGCAGCAAGCGTTTTGAATCATTGAGAGGCAATCAGACTATAAGAGAAAAGTTCCTGGAAGCTATAAAGGATGCTGAAATATGTGATGAGGGTACAGTAGAGATTCCTATAGAGCATGACGATACGAAAAAGTTTACAGGCAAGATAGGGCATGACGATACGATAAAGTTTACAGGCAAGCATCTGGCGGAGATCCAGGAAATTCTGAAGCAAATGCCAGAATAACTCAGAACAATGCCTTTAGACGAGCTCTTATGTTTTTACCCAGGCATCACGGCGCTCATTTAGGTGCGTATAGGCATTTGATCGCAAGTGTGACCTTGACTGCGCCGCATTCCTCATATGCTTGATGAACTGCGGCGAATGGGGTATTTTGTGATCAGCGGCCGGAGCAGACGGTCACTGTCTCGGACGGCGCACAGCTCGGACGGCAGGCACACGGATGTCTCCCAGGAGGTTTCATGAAAGCTCATTATTCTTCATTTCTGTCAGCGATCTGGAAGAGGCCCACGGCTGCGGCGGCGAAGGCCATTCCTGCCGTCATTCTCTCCCTCTCATGCCTTGCCCTCGCTTCCTGCGGTGACGGGGGAGGGAAGGAGCTCCTCTCAGGCGAGCTCACCACGGACGGCTCCATGAACATCGGCGGGACGACCGTCAGCGTCCACAAGGGGATAGTGAGGGCAGGGCGCGTCTCCTACGGCCTGGTGCCCCGCGGCTCCAGGGTTTTCGCCAAGAAAATGAATGACGGCT
>Ga0256404_1013234_pt1 | contig 10509 bp, 8 predicted proteins | sample RumenRJG_01DNA_FD_185990 | JGI IMG/M metagenome (GOLD analysis project Ga0256404, IMG submission 185990) | Bovine rumen microbial communities from Lethbridge, Alberta, Canada - RJG_01 | ecosystem: Host-associated > Mammals > Digestive system > Stomach > Rumen | place: Canada: Alberta | collected...
ATTTCTGGGCAAGGAACTGGAACAGGGCGTTGGCTATTCCGAGGTTGCCTTCCGAATTTTCGAAATCTATCGGATTCACCTTGTGCGGCATCGCACTTGAACCCACCTCACCTGCCTTGATTTTCTGCTTGAAATAGTCTTCTGAGATATACATCCAGAAGTCACGGTCGAGGTCGAGGATGATTGTGTTGACACGGCGCAGAGCGTCGAACAATGCGCCCAGATTGTCGTAATTGCTGATTTGCGTAGTATATTCCTCGCGCTCAATGCCTAACCGCTCGCTGAGAAACTTGTTGGAGAACGCGCTCCAGTCATATTGCGGATACGCCACATGGTGGGCGTTGAAGTTACCGGTCGCACCGCCGAACTTCCCGGAAATCGGACACGCACGCAACTGTGCCAACTGGGTCTTCAGGCGATAGACATACACCATCACTTCCTTGCCGAGCCGCGTCGGAGATGCCGGCTGACCGTGTGTCCGCGCCAGCATCGGGATGTCTTTCCACTCCTCGGCAAGACTCTGCAGACAGGCTGTCAGCTCTTCCACCTGTGGCAGATACACCTCGTTCAAGGCATCTTTCACTGACAGTGGCACGCTCGTGTTGTTGATGTCCTGCGAGGTCAGTCCGAAGTGGATAAACTCCTTGTAGGCATCCAGTCCGCCGATGGCGTCAAAACGCTCCTTGATGAAATATTCAACGGCTTTCACGTCGTGATTCGTCGTCTGTTCTATCTCCTTCACACGACGGGCATCATCCACCGAAAAGTCCTTATAAATATGGCGCAGGTCGCCAAACAGACTATGGTCGAATGTGGAAAGCTGAGGCAACGGCAATTCGCACAAGGCAATGAAATATTCTATCTCCACCTGAACACGATACCGGATAAGGGCATATTCCGAAAAATAGTTTGCCAATGGCTCTACTTTACTACGATAACGGCCGTCGATGGGCGAAATTGCTGTTAAATCCTCCATTTTCATTTGTCAATATTCTTTGTAGGGGTGCAAATGTACTAAATTTATTCTGAAAACCATCTTTTTGTACATTTTTTAACGCTCTCCCACGTTTTTAACACAAAATCCGAACATCCGCCACCCCACCCCTAAGAATTAAAAATTAAGAATGATGATTAGAGGGTGACAGGGTTTCCCTTTCAGCAATTTTTGCCTTCTCCCGTACGGCGGATTTCCAATCCGCCCCTACGACGGGGTTCGGTTTGGCTTAAATTCTCATTCAGCCAACCTTCTCAGCAATTCAAGGAACACCTTCCAGATGTCGTCAATCGTTGACAGCTCCACACGTTCGTTGGTTGAATGGGGCTCGACGATGCGCGGACCGATGCTCGCCATCTCTATGCCTGGATATTTCTGCACGAAGAAGCCGGCTTCGAGCACGAAGTGCATGGCTACCTTGTGCGGATGCCATCCCAGCACGTCGTTGAACGTGTCTGAAACCATATTGATGAAGTCGGAGTGTTGGTTCTCCTGCCATGCCGGTGCCGACATGATGAGTTCCGAACTTCCGCCGTTCTCACCGAACACCTTCTTAATCTCTTCTCCCAGGGCAATCATGTCGGCATCGATGAAACTCCGCGTGTGGGTCGATACGAACAGGTGGTCGCTTTCCGTAACGATTCGCCCCACGTTGTTCGATGTCTCCACCGTCCCTTCCATCGTCTCGCTCATCTTCACCACGCCCTGCGGAACCTGTTCCAGACAGAGCATCAGTGCCTCCATCGCCTTCCGCTCGATGACGGTGTCTTGCTTCTCACATTTCTCTATCACGCAGTGCACGCCGGGGTCGTTCTCGCCGTATTCTTCCCGAATCCATTGGTTGAGACTGTCTTGCTGCGCCTTGACAAACTCCGCCGCCTCGCCGGAGGGCACACACACCACCACTTCTGCCGTCGAGGCGATGGACGCATTTGCCTCGCCCACCTGAATCGACGCCACGTCGAAGTCGTAGTCGTTGTATATCGCTGCCAGAAGCGCCCACGTCAGCACGACGGCACTCGCCCGTCCCTTGTTGATGTCCACGCCTGAGTGTCCGCCCTGTCCGCCTTCGATGCGCAGCCGGTACCACCGCCGTTTGCCTCCCGGTGCCGCTTGCCGGCGGAAGGGGATGCGGTGGAACTGCAGGTAGGCGCCTGCCGCCCCTGTCGTGATGGTGTTGTAGTCTTCCGAATCGAGGTTAATCACCTTCCGTCCTTTGATGAAGTCCGGGGAGAGGTGGGCTGCTCCCGACATGCCGTCTTCCTCGTTCGTGGTCGTCATCACCTCGAGCGGTCCGTGCACGATATTCTTGTCTTCCAGCACTGCCAGCGCCATCGACAGACCAATACCGTTGTCGGCACCGAGCGACGTACCGCGCGCCTTCATCCAGCCATTTTCCTCGTATGCCTCGATGGGTGTATGGAGCGGGTCGTCCATTCCCACGCACACCATATCCATGTGGTTCAGTATCACGATGGGGGTCGCTCCCTCGCAACCGGGTGTCGCCGGCTTTCTAATCACTACGCAGTTCTGCTCGTCGCGATCATATTCCAGCCCCAGCCGCTTGGCAAAGTCACACAGAAAGTCTGCCACTTTCTCCTCGTGGTGCGACGGACGGGGCACCGCATTCAACTGTTTGAAAATCTCAAAAACGCGTTTTGTTGTACACATATCTTTATTTGCTTTTAATTTGTTACACTCCTGTTTCTCATCCTCCCATCTACCTCCTACCTGACTCCTATGCAACTCCTACCTTTCAATTCGTAAGCAAACGGGCTATTCCTCACTTTTCTTCCTGAATCCGAACATCCACCGGAGGGAATCTATCTGTTCGGCGCGGCGAATGATATCACCGATGATCGGCAGCCCGCGAAGACCATACAGGCGCACCCTGTTGACCTCGTCGGGGAGCACTTGCGTGATGGCAGCACTGACCTGCTGCCGCACCTGACTCTTCGCCGCTTCTGCCGCTGCTGTTTTTGCAGTGTTTTTCCGCTGGTCTGCGATGATTTCGTCTTTCGTCTTCTCCTCACCATCAATGAGGACTTTGGCATACGTCGAGCAACTCGCCACCAACTGGTTGTATTCTTCACCCAACCCCGTTGTCAGCAGCTGCTGTTCAAACTGCCCCTGGTCAGCACATTCGGCGGCAAGGGCATCCATCCGTGCGAAGAGGTCGTCAGCACGCCGCTGCGCCTCTTCCGGCAGATTGTAATAATCGGTCAATGTCCGTTTGCGGACATCCGTCCAAGTTGTATTTCCCATCGTCATTCTATCATTTAAATGCTTCCTTTTCTTATCACACAGGAGCAAACCGGCGTACCCACCCACATGCAAAGACAGGACTTGCCTCCTCCCATTCACTTGCCTTCTCCCGTTCACTTGCCTTCTCTCGTACGGCGGATTTCCAATCCGCCCTCTCCCCTTAAAACATCCCGAAAAAGAAGAAGACTGCCGCCCACTCTTTCTTTATTCCCCGCGCATATCCAATGGTGGCGTTCGAACTGTTGCGCACCGTCCCGTCGCTCTCAATCCTTCCTATCATCGCGTTTGAACCGTTACGCACTGTCCCGTCTCTCTCAATTCTTCCTATCATGGCATTTGAACTGTTGCGCACTGTCCCGTCGCTCTCAATCCTCCCTACCATGGCGTTTGAACTGTTGCGCACTGTCCCGTTACTTTCAATCCTTCCTATCATGGCGTTCGAACTGTTGCGCACCGTCCCGTTACTTTCTATTTTCCCTATCGTTGCGTTCGATGCGTTGCGCACCGTCTGTGCCGTCGCTCCTACCGACAGGAACGCCGACAACACCATCATTAAAAACAGTTTTCTTCTCATCATCTCATTCATTTAAATATTCATCAATCGACTTTCCCCAGTCCACGTCGTGTTTCAAATCGATGAAGTTGTCGATATACCATTTCCCTCGCTCAAAGACCATCTCCAGGCGCACGGGGATGTCCGACATATTGTGAAGGAGCAGCTCCACCACCGCCGTCCGCTCGTCCATCTTCACCACCTTGATTTCCTTTGCGTGAGGGTTGTCATAATCTTGTCCCATCACCCAGTAGTCGGCATCAAAAAACACCATTTCATCGGGATTTTGGGCATCTTTCTCCACTACTGCCCGGCACCGTTCGTTCCACGATTCCGAGCAGAAATCCTTGTCTAGGTCAACGCTGGGAACCGGCGTCTCTTCTCCCGGATTGCTGTGATAGGCAGCACTCATCGCGTCGTAAATCTCCTTCACGCGCCGCTCCACATCGGCAGCCGTCTGTTTTTGTTCCTCAACCGCCGCAGGTGTCGTGTCCGCCGGAGCCACACCCTGCGACTCCTCCTGCCGCTCCCCCTTCTGATGACCGGGCGCACACCCTGCCAGCCAAAACGCAAACAGCAACGCACCTATCCAAACCGTTCCCCTTGCAGTCATATTCATATCCATTTACTTTCCGCAAAGATAAACAAAATTCCCGAAACCATCGGCATTTTCACCACAAATTGCACTCTTCGCACTTAACACGGGTGAATTATGAATTAAGAATTAACCGCAGATTACACAGATTATTTTCAGATAGAAAACCCCTAACCATATTTATCAATTGTCAATTATCAATTAGCGCAGCGTCTCCTCCTTTTGGGAGGGGTTGGGGGTGGGTTTAAGGTTAGCGAAAAACGGCGTATGAATATACGGTTGAACTTTCGTTTTCCAAAAGTTGAAGTTTTGCGCTCTAAAAGTTCAACTTTCACCGCCTAAAAGTTCAACTTTTGCAAGCTAAAAGTTGAACTTTTGGAACACCCATCTTAACACACTGATTTGCAACCGTTTACAAACAGCAATCCAAAACATCCTCCCATGCATAAATATACAAAACCCAGGGTGATAAAAAACACACCTACACATTATTATATATAGGGAGCCCCACCCTAACCCTCTCCCAAATGGGGTGGGGTTTAAGGGTTAGGGAGGGGCTTCTTTCAGGCGATTTTATTAACCGCAGATTGCGCTGTTCTCAAATTTATTTATTACCTTTGCACCCGAAAAGTTGGGATGCCCCCAACAAGGGAGCATACACGAAGGCGCCTGTGGCGGAATTGGCAGACGCGCTAGACTTAGGATCTAGTGTCTTACGACGTGCAGGTTCGATTCCTGTCAGGCGCACCACTTATGACAAAGAGAAAACATCTTCGGAGTTTTCTCTTTTTATTTTCTTTTCACAAAACGAATAACAGAAGATGAAAGTACTGAGATAGTATGGAAAAGGTCGGTCACAACAAGACCGACCTTATGGATGCTAAGACAATCGACATCAACTAATCTACATCATAACGAAGTTCTACATCATAACGAAGTTTTATTGTACCATTGAGTGTATATGAGTTACTCTCTGTTTTGCATTTAAAATTCTTAAACTCCATTGTTATATGATCGTCATCACTAACAGATTTAACAATAGCAGAACCACTTTCGTAAACAGCATATAAATATAAGTCGGCATTTAGTGAAATCTTTATATTTATATTGGGATAGTCTGCTAAATTTATGTCTTTCACAGGTTTGTTAATTCCATTACACTCAATGTAATAAACATAAGGATATCTTATTTCATCGCCAAATTTAACCATAGGGAAGAAAGGAAAACTGATTATCAAATTTCCATTCGTCCATCTAGAATAAAGTGAAAAAGGCGAATTATAATCCCAACAGGCGTAGTTTTCCCCATTGATATTAATTAGCCCATACTTATCCTTTTCCTCATCATTGTCTCCACAGGAAACGAATGTTAGGCTAAAAACAGCCATCATGGCAAATGCCATCAAACTAAAAAACCTTTTCATTGTTTTTGAAAATTAATTTAAACATCTGTGACTCTATGATGTTGATTATTATTAGGTTTTATGGACTGGTCCTTTCTACTGATTCAACAGTTTTTGCGCATATTCAATGATGGTATCTTCGTTTTTAAGCAAGTCTTCTTGCAGAAGGTCCACCTTGTAGTCGGGATCTATTCCAAATTCCGTGATTTGTTTATTGACGTCGTACATCGGACAGGCAGAGAAGCGTACACTCCATCCGCTTGGCAGTTCGCTGGAGAAAGGCATACCGGCACCCCCACCCGTACGGTCGCCAACAACTGTCACGTTCGGACAACACTTCATGTATTTCACAAATTCGTTGGCAGCACTGAACACTGAGCGATTGGTCAGCACACACACTTTCTTATGCCAGCGCAGTCCGCTGGAAGGTTTCAGCCGTTGTTCCTCCATCTTTGAGAAATCATTGTGCCCCTTTCCATTCTTATGCTGCAAATAGCCCACGAGAATTTCCTTGTCGGTAAAGCGTGCTGCGAGTTTCTCAGCAGAAGTAATCATGCCACCACCATTGTTCCGCACATCAATAATCAGTGCGTTACAGGTGAGCATATAATTGATGATATCATCCAAATTGCCCGACCCGAAGTCGTTGGCGAACGACCCGCAATAGATATACCCGATGTTGTCGTCGAGTATCTTGTAGCGCAGTCCCGTCGCTATGAGATAGTCGGTTCCGAGGTAATGGCGTTGGAGGGTGTCGGAGAAGTTCTTGGGATAGTCTTCGTGCCACGACCAGTTACGTGCCATGTCGAAAGAGGAATAGAGATTGACGTGCCCGTCGCGCAGTTCTGAGAGCATATTGCTCAGCACTTCAAACTGCTGATGCTCTGTCATTCCGTCATCGAACTGGCGGGAATAGCGCGCATAGACCTCGTTCCAATCCACGCCCAGCGTTTGCTTTTTATAATCGAAAAAGCAGTAGTGCTCGTCCATGATTTTCCACAACGCTTCGAAATTTCCGTGCGGTGTGTCGGGAAATTCGTCCTCATCGATGCACGAGGCGAGGGGGAAAGTCAGGCATAACAGGAGGTATAGAATCTTTTTCATGGGAGCAGATGGGTTAGGGAGAAGTTTTTGACGATACCGATGACAATCATGTGGCTGTAGTTATGATACTTCAGGTTGTTCACCTTCGCCTGCTGATAGTCGCCGTAGTAGCCGATGCGCACCCATGTCTTTGCCACGGGGAAGTCGAAAGAGAGCATGTGTCGGAACGAGGGTGTGCTCACGATGGTGGTCGGCACGATGTTGTGGTCGTAGTTTCCCTCGTTGAAAATCTCGTAGTAGGACTGTCCGTAGTTGGGTGAGAACATCACGCCGACGAGCGGAAACTGCACGTCGTAGTTCAGATGGCAGTGTTTCTTAAATGCCCACATCTCGTAGCGGATGCCTGCCGATGGTGCGAGATTGACGGAGAGGCGTGCCTGAGCGGGGTTGTTCTGGTTGCGGGTGTTATAGAGGAAGCCGAGACTGGCATCGATGCCACCGCCCGCATGCACCTGCAGCTGATTGCTGAACAGGCTCCAGTTGTAGTGCACGGCATACTGGAAGTTGTACAAGCCACCCAGTTCGTTGTTGTTGTCGGCACGGTTGTGGGTGTAGTTGAATTCCCCCTGATGGACCGTCCGATAGGAGATGTGCTTATGACGGTTACTCTGCCGGTCGGTCATGGAGATATAGCGCAGGTCCAGTCCCTTGTATTTCTCGGGCGAGATGTAGGTATCCAGGATATTTCCCACGCCTATTCCCAACATTTTCACATTGGTTCCGTTGACTACCCGACTGCCCGATGCACCGTGCCAGTCATCGGGATTGCCTTTCTCGCTCTGTGCGAAGGTCCACAGCGGAATGGTGAGCAGCAGAAAAATCCATTTATTCTTCATCAGGGAAAAGACTTAGTTGTGTATTCTGTTCGTTATGTTCACCGTCCGGTTCGTCCGAAACGGGTATGTCCACAGTCTCCTCATCCGCCTCTTCAGCTTCCTCCGCCGGCTGTTCCTCCTGCGCCGGCGGCTCCGGGAAGCGGGTCGGCTCCAGTTCTTCGATATAGTCCACGTTCCAGGCAGTCACACGTTTGCCGTGTGCCTTGAATCCTTTTATGCCGACGAACTGCTCCAACTCTATCTCCATCGGTGTGCGGAACGCATCATTGCCGCCGAAATTCACCCGAATGCGAGGATAGGGACGGTCGCTCAGATAGAGGAGCTTCGACTCAGGATTGTCGCTGAACCAGTTCTGGTGGCGCTTGGTTGCCTCCATCAGGAAGCGCTTGGCATAGAGTTGGTTCTTGTTGTCGGCATCGAACAGAACGGCTGTCCACACCTTGTCCTTATCATATTTCTCGATGCGCTCGATATTGTCTTCATAATGGTTGTTCACATCGAAGTTGGTGATATAGAAGTCGCCGTTCTTCAGGACAACCAGGATGGAGTCGTCCTCGTTGAATTCTCCGAGCAGCAGTCCGTGCTCGTCGTAGTTCAGACGGTTCACGTCGGGGTCATACCACACCTTGCGTCCTCCAAGCGTGGAATGGCCGTGGCTCTTCAGTCCGACGCGTGTCAGCGGATATTTACTCAGTATGTTTCCCTTAGAGATGCGCCCCTTGATGGGAACTTCAGAGAAGTCTTTCAAGACGAACGGGCGCTTGCGATTTGCAGCGGGATCGAAAATGGCCTTGATTACTTCCGCCTCGCCGTTCGGATTGGCGGTCATATAGACGATTTTCGAGCCTGGCGTGCCCTGTGTGACATCGTATTCGCGGTCGCGGGTGATGGACGAGACGAAGAAACGCTTGATGAAATACGTTCCCTGCTTGCCATCGCGATAGACCACGTTGTAGATTGTGCGCTTGTCGTTTTTCTTGAACACCTGCAGATGCACGATGTTTTTCCCAACAAACAGCTTGTCGGCTATGCGCACCACCTTGTATTTTCCGTCCTTATAAAATATAATAATGTCATCAATGTCGGAGCAGTTGCAGACGAACTCGTCGCGTTTGAGCGCCGTTCCGATGAATCCCTCCTGGCGGTTGATGTAGAGTTTTTCATTCGCCTCAACCACCTTCACCGCCTCAATCGTATCGAAATTCTTGAGTTCCGTCTGTCGGGGATGGTCGGCTCCGTATTTCTCCCTGACATATTCGAACCACTTCACCGCCACGTCCGTCATGTGTGCTAGGTCGCGGTTGATGCCCTTCACCTCTGCCTTCATCTTTGCGATGGCTTCGTCAGCCTTGTCGCTGTTGAACTTGAGAATGCGCTGCATCTTGATTTCCAGCAACCGCAGGATATCGTCCTTGGTCACCTCGCGAATCATCTGCGGATAGAACGGTGTCAGCCGCTCATCGATATATTCGCAGGCAGCATCGACGGTCGGTGCGTTTTCGAAAGGTTCGCCTTTATAGATGCGCTCCTCGATGAATATCTTCTCCAATGAAGCGAAATGGAGTTGCTCGAGCAATTCGTCTTTCCGAATCTCCAGTTCGCGCTTGAGGAGCCGCTTTGTCTGTTCTGCCGATTTCTTCAGCACGTCGCTGACAGTCAGGAACTTCGGTTTGTTGTCTTCTATCACGCAGCAGTTCGGCGAGATATTGATTTCGCAGTCGGTGAAGGCATAGAGCGCATCAATCGTTTTGTCGCTCGAGATGCCCGGTGCGAGGTGTATCTGTATCTCGACGCTGGCGGCGGTGAGGTCTTCCACCTTGCGTGCCTTGATTTTACCTTTCTCTATGGCTTTGGTGATGCTCTCTATCAGTGACTCTGACGTTTTCGAGAAAGGTATTTCGCGTATGACGAGTGTCTTCTGGTCGAGTTTTTCTATCTTGGCACGCACCTTCAGACTACCGCCACGCTGTCCGTCATTGTATTTCGACACATCGATAGAACCGCCTGTGGGGAAATCCGGATAGAGTTCAAACTCTTCGCCACGCAGACTTTTAATTGCCGCGTCGCAAAGTTCGTTGAAATTGTGCGGAAGAATCTTAGACGAGAGTCCGACGGCAATGCCTTCGGCTCCCTGAGCCAACAGCAACGGGAACTTCACGGGCAGGGTGATAGGCTCTTTGTTGCGCCCGTCGTACGACATTTTCCAGTCGGTGGTCTTCGGATTGAACACCACGTCCAAAGCGAATTTCGACAGCCGTGCCTCTATGTATCGTGGAGCAGCGGCACTCGAACCCGTCAGGATGTTTCCCCAGTTTCCCTGCGTATCCACCAGCAGGTCTTTCTGTCCCATCTGCACCAAGGCATCGCCTATTGAGGCATCGCCGTGTGGGTGGAACTGCATGGTATGTCCGACGATGTTCGCCACCTTGTTATAGCGCCCGTCATCCATCCGTTTCATCGAATGCAGAATGCGTCGCTGAACGGGTTTCAGTCCGTCGCTGATATGGGGTACGGCACGCTCGAGGATAACGTAACTGGCGTAATCCAAGAACCAAGTCTCATACATTCCACTCAAATGACGGACGGCTGATGCATCAAACTTATTTCCCGGGCGATAATCACTTCTTGCTTCTTCCTCCTGCTGAGGCATTTCTTCTATATTTTCATCCATATTCTTTCTATTTCACAATCTATTACGACGTTACAAAGTTACGATTAAGTGAGCGAAAAACCAAATTTTATTTGAGTTTTTCCGAACG
>Ga0256404_1013235_pt1 | contig 10509 bp, 7 predicted proteins | sample RumenRJG_01DNA_FD_185990 | JGI IMG/M metagenome (GOLD analysis project Ga0256404, IMG submission 185990) | Bovine rumen microbial communities from Lethbridge, Alberta, Canada - RJG_01 | ecosystem: Host-associated > Mammals > Digestive system > Stomach > Rumen | place: Canada: Alberta | collected...
CCTACCAAGAGCAACCTGGGTGCCAACGCCATCCTGGGTGTTTCCCTGGCCGTTGCCAAAGCTGCCGCCGAGTATGTGGGCCTTCCGCTGTATCGCTACATCGGCGGTACCAACGCCTATGTCCTCCCGGTTCCGATGATGAACATCATCAACGGTGGCGCCCACTCCGACGCCCCGATCGCTTTCCAGGAGTTCATGATCCGCCCGGTCGGCGCCGCCAACGAAGCTGAGGCCGTCCGCATGGGTGCTGAGGTGTTCCACGCTCTCCAGAAGGTGCTCAAGGGCCGTGGCCTTTCCACCGCCGTGGGTGACGAGGGTGGTTTCGCTCCGAAGCTCAAAGGTATCGACGATGCCCTGGATTGCATCATCGAGGCTATCAAGAACGCCGGTTTCGAGCCCGGCAAAGATGTTACCATTGCCATGGACTGCGCCGCTTCCGAGTTCTGCTTCAAGGAGGACGGCAAGTTCTACTATGATTACAAGCAGCTGAAGGATGGCAAGAAGAAAGACCCGCGCGGCCGCAAACTTACCACCGACCAGCAGATCAACTACCTCAAGCAGCTGATCACCAAGTATCCGATCGATTCCATCGAGGACGGTCTCTCCGAGGAAGACTGGGAAGGCTGGGTGAAGCTCACGAAGGCCATCGGCGGCCGCTGCCAGCTGGTGGGCGACGATCTTTTCGTCACCAACGTGAAGTACCTGCAGAAGGGTATCGAGATGGGCGCTGGAAACAGCATCCTTATCAAAGTGAACCAGATCGGTTCCCTGACCGAGACCCTCGATGCCATTGAAATGGCCCACCGTCACGGTTATACCACTGTTACGAGCCACCGTTCCGGTGAAACCGAGGACACCACCATCGCCGACATCGCCGTTGCTACCAACAGCGGTCAGATCAAGACCGGTTCCCTGAGCCGTACTGACCGTATCGCCAAGTACAACCGCCTGATGAAAATTGAAATCGAACTCGGTGACGAAGCTCGCTACGGTTACAAGAAACTCCGCTAATCCAGCGAAATGTGATTTCTCACAGGCTCCGGGTCTCTCCGGAGCTTTTTTTTAGGATTATTATTTATACCTTTATCATTGTTTTGCTTGAATGATGCGAAAGTATTTGTTTTTCATACTTGTTCTGGTTCTTACAGGATGCATTCGCGAACAGCGGGAGGACAGTTATGCTATCCAGCCCGGAGACCGGCTGCCGGATTTTCAGGTGCAGATGGCAGACGGGTCTTACCTCTCCTCGGCGAGCCTCATCGGTTCCCCATGTGTTATTGTTTTCTTCCATACCACCTGCGTGGACTGTCAGAAAACACTTCCTGTGATCCAGCAAGCGTTTAGGCAGTATGGAGAGACCGTCCGTTTTGTGGCCATTTCGCGCGCGCAGGCGGCCTCGGAAATCAGTTCCTGGTGGACGGAGAACGGGATTACCCTACCTTTCTCTGCCCAGGAAGACCGCTCTGTTTACCAGCTTTTTGCGTCATCACGCATACCGCGCGTTTACATTTGCAACAGCCGGGGCGTGGTTGTCAAATGCTTTGACGATAACCCTTGCCCTACATTTCAGGACTTGGAACAGGCGTTAAACGGGCTTGAGAAATAGAAAAAACGGGTATTTTCGTAAAAAAAAATTTTTTTTTAGAAATTTTTACCCCCCCCCTAAAACGATTTGGATTTTGCTAAATTATTGATTATAAGCCAGTTGCCATCTTCTGTGCTTAATTTTTCTGGATTTTTTTGATTTTTTTATAACAGAAATGTTACATATCTTTGCAAAAAATTTGGCCTTTATTTGAGGGAATCGCATAATCAAGGTAAGTATGAAAAATAAAAAGATTCTTTTGATCCTGGTTCTAATGGCGTCGTGTATGTTTTCCACAACGCACGCGAATGCGCAAGATGTAGGTATCAAAACCAATCTGCTATATGATGCTACGACAACCATCAACTTGGGCGTTGAGGTTGGCCTTGCTCCCCGGCTCAGCCTGGATCTTTCCGGTAATCTGAATCTATGGACCTGGAAAAACAACATGAAGTGGAAGCACTGGATGGCGCAGCCGGAACTTCGCCTGTGGACTTGCCAGCGCTTCGCCGGCCATTTCTTCGGCGTGCACGCCCTTGCCGGCCAGTTCAATGTGGGCAACATCCCCATTCCGGAAAATGTCCATATCCTGGGAGTCCATTGGGGGACTCTTGCCGACACCCGCTACGAGGGTTGGGGTTTTGGCGCCGGCCTGGCGTATGGCTATGCCCTTCCCATCGGCAAGCACTGGAATATGGAGTTCGAGATTGGTGCGGGAGCCCTCTATATCATCGCGGACAGTTTTGACTGCGATATCTGCAACCGTCCCAAGGAGCAGAATATCAAAAAGCTTCTCCCTACGCTCACGAAGGCGTCTATCAATATTGTGTACCTGTTTTAATTGTTAACGGATATGAGAAGATTTTTAACCCTTACGTTCCTTCTTGCCGCATCCGTTACCGTGATGCAGGCTCAGACGGCCAAAAACGTGTTGTTGGAAAAAGACGGCACCATGATTCACGTAAAGATGGATCTGGACTTGAAAAGTGCCAGACCCCGTGCCAACGAGACCGTTGTGGTGGTTCCGCAGCTCCGCAATGGCAACAACGTGAAAGACTTGCAGCCTCTGGGGCTATACAGCCACAACCAGTGGTACAATTATGCGCGTACCGGCAAGAACGCCAGCGGCGTGGACGCGGAGCGCAAGTACCATGGCCGCATTCCCGCCCAGGCGGAATACGAAACCCGCGTTCCCTTTGAAAACTGGATGCAAGGTGCATCCCTGTATCTGCAGAAATATGTTCAGGGTTGCTGCGGCGAAGACAAAACACGGCTCATCAGCCAGCGTCTTGCCACCCTCACCAAGGAAGACGACATTACTCCCGTGGAAATCATCGTGAAGGAAACCCGCGACACCCTGGTGGTGGAGGTTCCCGTGGTGAAAACCCTGAGCGGCCGCGCCTTCATAGACTTCCAGGTCAACGCTTCGGAGGTGGATCCTAACTACCACTCCAACATGCGTGAGCTGGGCTTCCTGAGGGCCTCTATCGACTCCGTGATTCACGTGCCCGGCGCGCGTATCCGAAAAATCGTCATAAAGGGGTATGCCTCTCCGGAAGGTCCTTACCAGACCAACCAGAAGCTCGCCCTGGCCCGTACCCATGCCGTCAAGGACTACGTGGCGAAGGCATACGGCCTCTCGGATGAGCTCTTTGAACTGGATTGCGAGCCGGAAAACTGGGAAGGTCTGCGTGAGTACGTAGCGAACTCCTCGCTCCCCGACAAGGACAAGATGCTGGAAATCATGGACTCCAACCGTGAACCGGACGTGAAAGAGTGGTTGCTCAAGACGCAGCACGCCGCTGTCTGGGAAATCCTGCGTGCCGAATGCCTGCCGTTCCTGCGTCGTACGGACTATACCATAGAGTACGAAACCTTCTAAGGCTTTTCCTTGGCTGCAAGGCCAATCAACATAGAAACAACAACTTATTATTTTATTAACTTTTTTATTTCACGTATTATGAAATTTAGGTATTTACTTATTGCTGCCCTGGCCGGCCTCGCGCTGGTGGGTTGCAACAAGGAGGAGGGAGGCGAGAATAACGGCTCCGAGCAAATCGACAATGCTCGCTACATGGGCTTCACCATCTCCATGCCTTCGGCTGTTACCAAGGCCGAAACCACTGGTGGCACCGGCAATTATGTTGTTGGTGCGGATTACGAGAACGCTATCAAGTCCATCCACTTCTACTTCTACCGCAAGGGCGCATACGTGTCCTGGGGTTACGGTGATGTTGCAAACAGATTCACTCCTAATGCAAGCACCGGTGACGTTGAGGAAAAGCTTGATAACATTTCCGAGGCCGGCAAGGGCGTAGTTGTTCTGGAATCCACCATGGCCATGCCGGACCAGGTCCTTTGCGTTATCAACTCCCGCAACCCCCAGTGGTACCGCAACAAGTCCCTGGAAACTGTCCAGGCTGCAATCCATTCCGGTACTGCAGAATCCCTTACCGGTAATGTTACAGATTCTTACAAGGATTTTGCCTTCTTAGACGGAGGTAAACCCTATTTTGTGATGTTCACTTCTCCTATGCACGGCACAAAAGCCGGAAGCACAGACAAGGAGGTTAAGTATGTGAACGATATCTTGGTTGAGACTGACGCCGCCGGTAATTTCACCGCCAACTCCTACATCAAGAACAGTCGTCAGGAGGCAATGAACAAGCCCCTGGAGATTTACGTAGAGCGTATGGCCGCCCGCTTCGACATTGACAACCTGACAAAAGTTTCCGCCGGCGGTATCATTGCCGATGCTTCCAACTATGTTGACAAAACCAAGATGGATGCTTCCCTCCTGGACGGCTCCGGCAATCCCCTCTGGGATATCGAGCCCCTTGCATGGAGCGTAACCGCTGTCAACAAGAAAGCCTATTCCCTCAAGCACATTGACCTCAACTGGTTCTCCCAGACTGGTGCCAACCAGCCCTTCAACGGCGGCTGGCTGCAGAGCGGTGACTCTTTTGAGAATCCTGTCAAGACCGGTGAACCGATGCTCACCCGTATCAACTGGACCATGGACCCCAACTATAATGACCCCACTGTCACTAACCGTGATGCATATCCTCACTCTGCCCGTGAGCTTCTTGATGCCAGCCAGCAGAAATACTGGTCAGCTACTGAGGTAAAAGCCAACTACGATGGTGCAGACGAGTCCCAGCTTGATCTCCTCCAGCGCTACAGCTATGAGAACACCTTTGGTCTGGAAGGCCAGGAGTCTCCTCGTATCAACGGTACCATGCTTCTCCTCTATGCCCAGGTAAAGAAGGCCGGTGCTGCAGACTATGAGAATCTCTATGCCTATATGGGCCAGATGCAGACTTCCCAGGAGTATGCCGCACAGCTTCTTTCCACTATGGATGCCCACGACTATACCTTCTACATCAATGATAGTGGCACCTATAAGCCTATTCATAAATCTTCTACTTTAGGAGGAGCTCTTGAAGATTTCAGTAATCTCGCAAATGCTTATCTGGAGGTTGTCCCGGCCACCAAGATCCGTGATTTCTACTCTAGTAACGCGGCCTCTTATCAGGCTGTTGCAGATGCTACTCTTGAGGCCTACCCCGACATGGTTGTAGCCCTTCGCGGTTCCAGTGTCGGTACTGTGCCGTCACTGCAGGCCAAATCGTTTGAGCCCCTCTTCCCCTTAGTTCCCGCTTTCACTGCCACCGATGCAAAAGGCGATGCTGACGGTTATGTAACCCTGGTTCCGAACAAATATGGTGAGACTGGAGGATGTCCTAAGCTTTATGTTGTAGATACTAACAATACTACCAACCCTGCATATGATGCAACTGTTGCCGGCTCCGAATATCGTGAGGCTACTCCTGCAGAGATTGCCAAAGGCTTCCTCAACGGTGTCGTAGAGCCTGCCAACATGTACCGTGATGGTATGATGTACTATGCAATTCCTATCGAGCACTACGGAAAAGCCACTGACACTTCCGCAAATCCTCTGGAAGGTAACTACGGTGTTGTACGTAACAACTTCTACAAGGTGAGCATCGGCACCATCAAGTCCCTTGGTCATGGTATCGACGACGTAGACGAGCCCATCGTTCCCGGCGACCGCAAGAAGCCTTACTACATCGCCGCCAAGATCAATATCCTCTCCTGGCAGCTGGCCACCCAGACTGCAGACCTGGAAGAGTAATCCAGTTTGTTTACGGCTCGGAGGAGGTGAAACTCCTCCGGGTTGCCAAGACGGGCCGGGAATCGGCCTGTAAGAAAAAGTATGAAAGTAAAATTCACCATATCACTGTTGACGGCGCTCCTGCTGGGATTGCTGGTCTCTTCCTGTGACAAATCCATTTACGATGGAGGAGGAGACTGCGAGGTGGCCGTAGGCTTCAAGTTCGACTTCAACCTCAAGTATGCAGACGCCTTCCGCAACGAGGTTACCTCCGTGGCCGTATATGCCTTCGACCAGAGCGGGAAGTTCGTGACCAAGGCAACTGAGTCCGGCGTACCCCTGAGTCAGGAAGGTTATACCCTTACCATTCCCGGCCTGAAGCCGGGCGTGTACGACCTGGTAGCCTGGTGTGGTCTTCAGGACAGCGATTCCTTCATCGTAGACGACCCCGCCACCAAGACGGACCTGATTTGCCGCATCAACACGGCGGTGCGCACCAAAGCCGACGAAACGTACTCTGACCGCATGCTGGGAAACCTCTTCTACGGTTATGTAGAGAAGACGGATTTGAAACACCTGCCGGCAGGAAGCGTGAATACGGTGATTATTCCACTGGTAAAGAACACCAATAATATCCGTGTTCTGTTGCAGTCCATCAACAGTGACATCAACCTTACTCCGGAGCAGTTTGATTTTGCCATTTATGACATCAATGCCCAATTGGGGTGGAACGATGAAATCGTGAATCCGGCCCCCCTCACCTACAATCCCTTCAACACCAAGCAGGGCAGCGTGAAACTGAACGACGGAACCGAGGTGCTCACCGCCGCTGTGGCCGAGTTTTCCGTAGGACGCCTTTTTGCGCGTACGACAGACAAAACCACGCTGGTGATTACCCAGAAATCGACCGGAAAAGAAGTGTTCAATGTTCCGTTGGTAGATTATTTCCTGATGGTGAAAGGGCACTATTCCCGGCCCATGAGCGACCAAGAGTACCTGGACCGTCAGGACGACTATTCCGTGGCCGTGTTCCTGGAGCACAAGGAGGGGCCCGGCGGAGAATTCTATATTGCCGCCCGCATTTACATCAACGGCTGGCAGATTGTTCTTTCCAATCCGGATATCTCCTGGTAAATGAGAAGATACCTGCATATAAGCTTTGTCGTGCTGCTGGGACTCTCCGTCCTGGCCGGTTGCCGCCGTGAGGGAATGCCGGGATCTTCTGCGGAAAGCCCCGAACTCCTGACCAAAGGCCCTGTACAGGTGAATTTCACCATATCCATCCAGGACTTTGACCAGGACGAGGTTATCACCAAGGCGGATTATGTGGATGTGGATGCGGCATACCGCTACGACTACGAAAAGAAGATAAAAGATTTCAAAGTCTTAGTATTTGATGCTACTAAAGCCTATAAAGTTGAGGATGGAAAATACGTCTTTGACCGTACGTTAGCCAAGCGTCTTTCTTCTGATGAAGAGAAGGTTGTACTCAAAACAGATTTGGGAACCAATTGGCAGCGTATAGAGTTAAAGTTGAATGATACTTATAAGTCCTTGGCCGTTATCGTTTTGGCCAATATGGGTGCGACCGTTTATACGGATGCTTCCATTCCGGGAAAGGGTTCTTCTTTACTTGATGTTGTGAATTATTTGAAGAATAAAAACATCGATTTTGAAACCGACCAGACTAAATATCTATCCGGAGAAGTCGCTATTCCTATGCAAGGATACAAAGTATATGGCTCTTGGGAGGGTTTGTCCTCTTCGGCTCCTAATCTTGATGAATTAAAAGAAAAACAGGAACTCAAGTACTATAAGGGAATGTCCACGCCGCTTACGGTTAAGGGGTTCCGGACGGCAGAAGAACTGAACAATTATGCGAATATAACCGGCGCTGTCCGGGAGACGGACAACTTGCCTATGACTTTCGCTATGGCCCGCCTGCACGTGCGGTATTCTCCTAAGACGGGACAGCCGTCCGGGATTCCTCAGACTGGCCAGGCCTCCGTAGAGATTACTAGAGTGAGGTTACACAATTACGATAAGAAGCTCCGTATCCTTCCCGGCACTTTTGCAGATGGGGATACCGTGTCTCCGTTCTCTACAGTGGATGATGTGATTGACTTGCAGGGCTCGACCGATCCCGATGTAGAATTTATACATCCCAAGGCCACCGATAACTCCTGGGTGGCTTATGTCCCGGATCAGAAAGTGAAAGGGGACAAACCATCTGCCCCGGTGGGAGATCCTTATACAGACCCTTATCTAATTGTAGATGTCAAAGTGACCGACAAAGGCGGGAAGGTGGTGGAATTTACGTTTGAGCGTGACCAGATTACTAGAAAGTGGAAATGGACAGATTTGAGTGGGGAGCACACAGAGACGGTTACCTATAAGAATTCCCCTTGGACGGAATGGCTGCAGATGCAGAACATCATCTCCGGCCGGAAAAAACCGGATGGCACTACGGATGTGGCCTTAAAAGCCTATTACAACCTGGTGCGTGGATATACATATGAATGGATTGCCGAAGGCGTAGAGGGTATGACTGATTTGAATTTATGATGAAGCGCTTTTTCATAGGAATTTTGCTGCTGGGTGTGCTCACAGGGTGCATCTATGACAAATATGCGCCCGAATCCTGCTTAGGTGAGGAGGAAGAAGCGTTGTATCTGTCCTTCCTGCTTAACTCGCAGGGAGATTTAATGAGCACCAAAGCCAGTGCGGGATCGTTCAGCAAGCAGGCGATTGCAGAACAATTGGTGAGCCGGGTCGATATTTATTTCTATGACCTGGACGGCAATTATCTGGACCACAAATATGTTCCCAGCACAGAGGAAGGACTTCAGGGATTCAGTCAGGAAGGTTTGACACCCGACGGCGACGATGCCGGCGGAAATATTGTCAACCGCGTGGGTCAGTTCTATGTGAAATTAACCAAGTATCGTCCTGCGAGGATGGTCCTGGCTATGAATCTTTCCTCTTCAGTAGCTGACAGTTTTGAAAATAAGAAACTTTCCGATTTACGTGGGGAGAAACAGGCAAAGTCGGAGAAGTGGGCGGGAAGCAGTATCGTGATCAAGTACCCCGATTCCGAGTCCGGCGCAAGTTCTGCCAATGTGGAGCCTTTCTTTATGACTTCCTCCACCTATCTTTCACCAACCGGCGTTGAGATGTGTGATATTCTTATCCCCGCATCGTATCTGCAGGAGACCAGTGCCAAGGCATTGGGAAGGCCTATTCCTGTTTATGTTGAGCGTCTTGCCGCAAAGGTGATGGTCAAGGCTCCCACAAAGGAATACCCTGTTCCGATAGTTACCAGATATCCGGGTATTAAAGCCAAGGTGAACATCTTGTCCTGGTCACTGAACGGCCTTAACCGTTCTTCTTACTACTACAAAAAGGTGAATCAGAGTTGGGATTTCAATTGGACGGGCCTTCCGTGGAATGAACCGGCCAAGTATCGTTCCCACTGGTCCCAGGACCCGAATTATACCGACGGCGTTTATCCGAAGGATTATGGCAATTTCAAGGATGGTACGATTGCGTGGGATGACCGCGACCTGGATTATGTCAAGTGGGGTGAGACGCTTGATCCCCCGGCAGAAAATTTTACAACGCCTACGGTAGAGAACGCCCAGTATTGCCTGGAGAACACGGCCGACAAGAGCATTTTGAGCAAAGAGATTGCAAAGAATGAATTATACCCCCGTGTAACCCACGTTTTGATAAAAGCTAAGCTTTCCTTCGACTATGGTACGGGTATGGATGCCGCGAAGGATGTGGATGGTTACAAGAGTGCCACCGAACTCTTCCGTTATAAGGGCGTTTACTACACCAAGACGGGTCTTGTTCAGGTGCTGTTGGAAGAAATGGCCGACGCGGACGTCAACAATGTCTACTATACCGACAACACGGCTACGACACCTGTAACAGCTGCCAATTTTGACATTGAGCATATTTATGGCGAGCACGTGTATCTGAAACCGAAGGTCCCTGTATACAATAAAGTTGGCACACAGCAGGGTGAGGATTTCCTGAAAGGGAAGAAAGCCGATGGCTTCAACAACGGATATTTCTATTACAAGGTACCTATCGAGCACTTGACAGCCGAAGATAAGACTGCCGCGTATTATCCTATCGCCCAGTATGGCGTGGTCCGTAACCACAATTATGTGATTACACTGGGCGATGAATTGGGTGGTATAGGTACCGGAGTCTGGGACATTACGGAACCAATCGTTCCGGTGACTGAGGACCGCGATTATGTCGTTTCTGTCCACGTGACAGTGAGCAACTGGAAACAGTTCGAGACACATTTTGTATTAGTCGACCCTTCGGGTATGCTGGTAACGAATGGACACGCTTTACGTATGTGGGAAGATGAAGGCGATCCTAATGAGGGGGGCTATAATGATTGGACAGGAAATGGTTGGTATTTCTAGATATAATTGGTTTTTCATTCTCGTTGCTTTCTTTGCAACTTTATCCTGTGTCAAGGAAGAAGTTGTAGAGCAGCCCGTAGAAAATCAGCCGGAGCGTTTCACGGAGTATGACCCCGTGGTTCGTTTCGTTCTTGAGACCTATATGGGCGGAGATGAGGAGACCAAGACCATCTACGCGGGTGAAGATGAGTACGATCTTGTTTTTGACGAAGCTTTTGGGAAATACATCCGCTACGAGCGCATAAACTGGAACTGTGGTCCTGTCACGAATCCGGAAGACAAGCTGGATACTGTCCGTATATGGTCCAATGCCTTATTTACCAAGAAAGATAATATAAAGTCCG
>Ga0256404_1013236_pt1 | contig 10509 bp, 10 predicted proteins | sample RumenRJG_01DNA_FD_185990 | JGI IMG/M metagenome (GOLD analysis project Ga0256404, IMG submission 185990) | Bovine rumen microbial communities from Lethbridge, Alberta, Canada - RJG_01 | ecosystem: Host-associated > Mammals > Digestive system > Stomach > Rumen | place: Canada: Alberta | collected...
GTGGCTGCAGATGTTTGTCTCTGCCATCTTGTAGGCAATTCCGTTTTTGGTGAACTCCTTGCAGCCTGTGGTGTAGTTTGTGTTGCCGTTAGAGTCAACCGCTGTGAACATAGCAGGTGTGCCGAGCCCGGGCTTGCCGCTCATATAGAGCAGGTGGTCAACGTGGGTGTCAAACTGAACGCCCATCTTCTGTCCCCAGATTGAGTTGCCGTCGGTGTTCTTGTTGGACATCGAGGTGCTTGTGGGGTCTACGCTGAGAGCGAGAATAAGGGGAACGTCAAGAACTCGTCCGCCGTCGGACAGAGGACCGTCGCCTTCTCTTGCCCAAGTGTCGGTGGTGTTAACCATCTGCCAACCGATGTAGAGGTTGGTGCTGTCCCACGCTCCGAAAAGCGCGTATGTATCGAGCACACAGTTCTCGTGACCGCCCTTAAACTGGTTTGCAACGTCCCAAGCCGCGCCCTGGGCGATGAGCATACTCTCGTCCCAGTCGGCAGCGCTGCCGTCGATTGTAATTGTCTTTTGAACGCCTACCTTGCCGCCGGGGTTGGTGGAGTAGTAGGTCGGCGCGAGCGTACCTGTTGAAGCGAAAGCCGTGAACGATACCGAGGCTACGGCAATCAGCATTGCTGCAACAAGGAATACGCTGATAACTTTTTTTGTCATTTTCATCGTTAATCAATCCTCCTAAATTTTACGGTAAGTTTCCGCATATATTTCCGATTTTATTATATCTGTTTTTTCGATAAAACTCAATAATATTTTTCGGTTGAATTTTCATTTTGTCACTTTGCACATTTGGAAGATAGATTATTTAGCAATTATTACTATACAAATTTAAAATGCAAATGGCGGACGCATTTGTCCGCCTGTGCAAATATATTCGGGCTTTGCGTTTTACGGCAAGCTCACTTCACCTTTTTTATACCGTAAATCTTCCTTAAAATTGCCGATATGAACCTGGGATTTTCAATAAGTATAACCTTCATAGTTACCTCCTGATACAAGTTAAGCTGACTATTACAAGCGCGGCTGCCGCGACAACCAACACCCATTTTGGCGGCAACAGCGACGCGACAAGCAAGCCTGCGCCGAAGCAGACGGCGGATTTAACCTTTTGTTTGCGGCACTTCACGTTATCACCCTTTACCATAATACACGGCAGGGGGCATTGTGTGCTTGAATTTTTCCGCGATTTATTATAATATAGAAACGGTGATTGTATGAGAACGCTTGAAATTAAAAAGAATGACTCAAACCAGCGGCTTGACAAATTTATGCAAAAGCATTTTAAAACCATGCCAAAGTCGATGATGTATATGTATATCCGCAAAAAGTGCGTTAAGCTAAACGGCAAGAAGGTATCGGGCGACGAAATGCTCAAGGAAGGCGACGTGCTTAAGTTTTTTATTAAGGACGAGTTTTTTGAGGGCGCTGATGAAAAGCATTATGAATTTTTGAAAGCTCCGACAAAGCTTAATATCGTCTACGAGGATGAGAATATTCTGCTCCTCGACAAAAAGCCGGGCGTGATTGTCCACCCCGACAAAAGCTACCACTTTGATTCGCTGATAAGCAGGGTTTTGCACTACCTTTACGACAAGGGCGAGTACGACCCCGAGCAGGAGCAGGCGTTTTGCCCTGCGCTTGTAAACAGAATTGACCGCAACACCGGCGGAATTGTAATTGCCGCAAAGAACGCCGAGAGCCTGCGGATTTTAAATCAAAAAATGAAAACGCGCGAGCTCGAAAAATTCTACCTCTGCCTGCTCCACGGCAAGCCGAAAAAGGACAGCGACACGCTTACTGGCTATATCACCAAAAATGAGAGCAAGAACAAGGTTACGGTTCACCCAAAGCCCGTCGAGGGCGGCAAGGAGATTAAGACGAAATACAAAATCCTCAGCTTTGACGGAAGGTACAGCCTTGCCGAGGTTGAACTGCTCACCGGCAGGACCCATCAAATCAGGGCGCATATGGCGTATATTGGTCATCCGCTTGTGGGCGATACAAAGTACGGCAAAAACAAAAAAGCGCCCGATAGTTTTAAGTATCAGGCGCTGTACAGCTACAAGCTGAGATTTAATTTTACAACCGACGCAGGTATTCTCAATTACCTGAACGGCAGGGAGTTTGAGGTTAAGGACGTGCCGTTTGTTAAATAAATCAGGTGCGGACAGAGTCCGCCCATAATTATCAATTGTCCATTATCAATTTTCAATTAAACACATGAACGCGCACATTGTACCTCTATGTCCCTTTGTCGCGCGATGGCTCCACAACAGCTCGCTGTTGCAGTTGGTGCAGACGTCGCTTACGGTGATGTTTTCGGGCTTAACGCCTGCCGACACAAGGATTTGCCTGTTACATTCAAGCAAATCGAGCATATATTTTCCGCCGTCCTTGGGAAATATGAATTTATCCGTATCCAAATCCTCAAGCGCGTAGAAGTTGTCAATGCAGGGTTTATCGACCTCGTAACAGCAGACCAAGATTGCAGGGCCGACAGCCGCGGTGATATCCGCAGGGTTTGTGCCGTAAAGCCCGGTCATTTTTTGGATTGTCTTTTCGGCAATTCTGCCGACGGTTCCGCGCCATCCGCCGTGGGCAAGTCCGATTGCCTTGTTTTTGGTATCGACAAAATAAAGCGGAGTGCAGTCGGCGTAGTATGTAACAAGCGTAACGCCTGTTTCGTTGGTGATTATCGCGTCAACGCTCTCCATATCGCGCGGCTTGTAAATTCCCACTCCCCTGTCGGCTTTTGTAACGGCGCGTACAAAGGTGTGGTGATCCTGCGCCGAGGCGGTTAAAGACTCAAAATCAAAGCCTGCGCTTTTGCAGAGCCTTTTGTAATTTTCCGTCACGCACTCAGGGTTATCTCCCCTGTTGAACGCGAGGTTCATTGAGGTAAACTCACCCTCGGACACTCCGCCGAGACGGGTTGAAAAGGCGTGATTAATAAATTTTATTTCCGATAAAGAATTATAAGTTAAATACGGCACAGTGTCCGCATTGTTGAGCTTCATAACTTTTGAGTTAAAATTCAATTTATACCTCCAAATAACTTGAAAGAATCTTTAAGTTCTGTTATACTGTATACAGATTTTATTTTCGGGGTGACCACTATGAAAAACAAGCTTTTCGGCAAAAACATTGTTCCCGATTGCGCTTACTGCGACAACGCGATTTTTGAAAACGGGATTTTCGGCTGTAAAAAGTCAAGACACATTCAAAACAGCAAGTGCAGGGCTTTTAACTATAATCCGCTTTTAAGAGTGCCGACCAAGGTTTCGCTTTACGGCAACTACACCGCCGAGGATTTTAAGCTGTAAACTCAGGGCAAATCATACTATAACATACTGTAGGGTTCAGTCAAGACTGAACCCTACTTTTGTTTTTACTGAAAGTTTTATGCGAGCTGGAAGTCGAGAATGTAGCTCTCGATTGAAAGCTGAACAACTTCCTTTGCTTTTTCAGCGCCGCTGATTGACTTAATCTGGGTTTCCTTGCCCTTTTCAAGCATTTTGTAAACCTGGAAGAAGTGGCGGATTTCGTCAAAACGGTGCTTGGGCAGCTCCTTGATATCGTTGTAGCCGCTGTAGTTAGGATCGCCTACGGGAACAGCGATAATCTTTTCGTCGTCCTTGTTGTCGTCAATCATTTTAAGCACGCCGATAGGCTTGCACTCAACCAAGGTCATAGGCATAATGGTCTCGGAGCAGAGCACCAAAACGTCGAGGGGATCGCCGTCCTTGGCGTATGTACGCGGAATAAAGCCGTAGTTTGCAGGATAATGGGTTGAGGTAAAAAGAACTCTGTCGAGCTTCAAAAGACCTGTCTCCTTATCCATCTCATATTTATTTTTTCCGCCCTTTGAAATTTCGATTACAGCGTAAAATCTTCCTGCGGTAATTCTTTTTGGGTTAATGTCGTGCCAAATATTCATATGCAAGCCTCCCTTAAATTTATACTTTAATTATAAAGAATAGACAGGGTAATGTCAATGATTTATTTCTTTATTTTTTCGATGATTACCTTAATAATCTGAATGAGGATTGTCGGCGCCGCGGCAAGCGCTAAGACAATTCCTGCCTGCGGAGCTACGATGTCCGCAACTGCAAAGAGCGAGTGAAGTCCCGGCACGAAAATTACGAGCGAAAGCAACAGTACTCCAAGCACAAATGCGCCGATACTTGCGAGGTTTGAGGTAAAGCCGATTTTGAAAATCGAGCTGTCGGAACGGCAGTTGAAGCCGTGGAAAAGCCTTGCGAGCGTGAGAGTTGCGAATGCCATTGTGCTTGCAACGGCAGGGCTTTGCTGAAGTCCGAGGTAGAACGCGATGATTACCGAAACCGAAATCAAAGCGCCGAGCCCGAACATAATCGAGGTGAATTTCTTTGTGAGTATTCCCTGCTTGGGATCGCGCGGCTTTTGCGAGAGCAGTCCGTCCTCGGGCGGCTCCATACCGATTGCGATTGCAGGAAGTGAGTCGGTAAGCAGGTTGATAAACAGCAGGTGAACCGGCTCAAACGGCACGGGCAATGCCAAAAGCGAGGTGAACAAAACGGTGATAATCGCCGCCATATTTCCTGAGAGAAGGAACAAAATCGCGTTGCTGATATTGCGGTAAACGTTACGTCCGTTTGCGACCGCCTTGATGATTGTGGCAAAGTTGTCGTCCTGCAAAATCATCGACGCGGCGTCCTTTGAGACCTCTGTGCCGGTGATACCCATAGCAACGCCGATGTCGGCTTTCTTAAGCGCCGGCGCGTCGTTAACGCCGTCGCCTGTCATTGAGACGATGTTGCCCTTTTTCTGCCAAGCCTCGACTATTCTGATTTTATTTTCAGGCGATACACGGGCGTAAACCGAGATTTTCTCGAGCTTTTCGTCAAGCTCCTTGTCGTCCATCGCGTCAAGCTCCATACCCGTTACAGCCATATCGCCTATGCGCATAATGCCGATTTGCTTTGCAATTGCCGAGGCGGTAATTTTGTGGTCGCCGGTAATCATAATCGGCTTAATACCTGCCCTGATTGCGTCGGCAACCGCCTGCTTGCTCTCCTCGCGCGGAGGGTCAATCATCGAGACAAGGCCGAGGAAGGTGTAGCCGTATTCGGTTTCCTCGGTAAGCTCCTCTTTGGTCTCCTTATACGCGAAGGTGAGGACGCGCAGACCTTCTGACGAATATTTATTATTCTGTTCAAGAATTATTCTTTTATCTTCATCCGTAATCGGGCGGACAGTGTCCTTCTCCGCTATGCTCACACAGCGGTCGAGAATAGAGTCCAAAGCGCCCTTTGTCAGCACGTGCGGAACGCCGTGGAGAGTGTACTTTGTGCTCATCATCTTGCGGTCGGAGTCAAACGGAACCTCCTCCTCGCGGTCGAGCGTATCGCGAATAACGCCCTCGTCAAGTCCGATGTTACGCGAGGTTTCAATAAGCGCGTACTCGGTCGGGTCGCCTATTCCCTTTCCGTCCACAATGCTCGAATCGTTGTTGAGCACCATATCGTAAATCAGCCTGCGGTGGCTGGGATACTTGATGTCAAGCTGTTCCTCGCGGATGCTCTCGCCTGCGATGAAAATCTTTTGAACCGTCATCTTGTTCTGGGTGAGAGTACCTGTCTTGTCGGAGCAGATTACCGATACACAGCCGAGGCTTTCTACCGCCTTCAAATCCTTGATAACGGCGTTTTCCTTTGCCATTTTCTGAGTGCCCATCGCCTGAACGATTGTGACAATAGAGCCCAACGCCTCGGGGATTGCCGCAACGGCAAGCGCTACGGCGTACATCAATGAGCCGATGATATTGTCAAACGACCACTGCCAGCCCTTTTGCGCCATTGACAGCACGAACACAAGCACGCTGATTGCCATAATTATAATCGCGAGAGTGCTCGAGAACTTGTCGAGGCTCTGCTGGAGCGGAGTTTTCTTCTCCTTCGCGGAGTTCATAAGGTCGGCAATTTTGCCGATTTCGGTATTCATTCCGGTGCCGGTAACAAGCACCATCGCCCTGCCGTAGGTTACAAGACTTCCCGAAAACACCATATTTACACGGTCGGCAAGCGGAACTTCGCCGTCAAGGGTTTCGTCGCTTTTATCGACGTTTGTCGATTCACCGGTAAGCGAGCTTTCGTTGACCTGGAGAGAGTAATTGTGGATAATTCTGCCGTCGGCAACGACGAGGTCGCCTGCCTCGAGCACGATGATATCGCCCTCGACTACATTTTTGGAGTCGATTTCAATCTTTTTTCCGTCGCGGATAACCTTTGCGCTCGGGGATGAGAGCGACTTTAGGCTGTCGAGCGATTTTTCAGCCTTAACGTGCTGAACCGTACCGAGCACGGCATTGAGGATAATTACCGCGAAGATTACGATTGTGCTCTCGATATTGCCCGAGAACATCGAGATAATCGCCGCGATTATAAGGATAATTACGAGCAAATCCGCAAACTGGCTGAGGAACACCTGCGGAATGGTTTTCTTTTTACCCTCGGCAAGCTTGTTTTCTCCGTTTTTCTTTAACAGCTCCGCGGCTTTTTCCGAGCTGAGACCGTCGGTTGTCACGCCAAAGCTGCCCAACGCCTCAGAGCCTGTTTTTTGATACCATTTTTCCATACAATACTCCTTTTCGGGAAATAAGAAATAATAAATAAAAAAGACCTTTATTGCGCTCATACCGAATGCAATAAAAGTCTCGTTCTTTAGAGTATATCCGATACCGCAAGCGGTATGAGATTGACGAAATATACCACGGCTATTGCCGCGAACTACTCCCCTTTATCGTTAAAAATTATACCACACCTAAGAATCATTGTCAACATTTTCCATAGGTTTTGATTTTTTGTACTTTTGCTTTTTCGGCTTGCTGACAAGCACTAAAATCAACCCTGCAAAAGCGAGCACGACGCCGCCCATAGACATAAACATACACGCCTTTTCGTTCGACAAAACATAGCCGAAAATAAGCGCTCCTGCGAGAAGTGCGGCGCAGACAAGCAAGAAAATAAATCCGATTTTAAAACAAGCGTTCATTTTTGTTTTCATATCAATCCCTCAAATTACCGGCAATCGCCGCGAAGTCATCTAAGCTGAGTTTTTCCGCACGCGCGTTTGACGGCACATTTGCCGCGGCTAATACCTCGTTAATCTCGTCCTTGCTCATTTTAAGCCCTGAGCTAAGCGAATTTGAGATTACCTTTCTGCGCTGCGAAAACGCCGCCTTTACCACCCTGAAAAACTTTTTTTCATCAGTTTTTACGGGCGGTTCTTTCCTGACATCGAGCCTGATTACGGCGGAATCGACCTTTGGAGCAGGCATAAAGCTGCCTGCGCTTACGTGAAATTGTAAACTCGGCTCGGCGTAATAGTTGACCGAAACCGTAACCGCTCCGCTCTCGCGCGAGCCGACAGGTGCGCAAATCCGCTGTGCGGCTTCCTTTTGAACCATAACCGTGATTGCGGTAATCGGCAGCTTGTCCTCGAGCAGCTTCATAATCACGGGCGAGGTGATGTAATACGGCAGATTGGCGCAGATTACGACCTCCATCCCCGAAAATTCATCCTCAATCAGCTTGTTCAAGTCAAGCTCGAGCACGTCGGCATTTATAACTTTTACATTGTCATACTCCGCAAGGGTTTCGCCGAGTACGGGGATGAGCCGTTTATCGAGCTCGACCGCGACAACCTTGTCCGCAAGCTGACAAAGCTCGTTTGTCAGCACGCCGATTCCCGGGCCGATTTCGATTACGCCGACTCCCTCGCCTGCTCCCGAAAGCTCCGCCATTCTGGGGCAAACGGACGGATTTATCAGGAAGTTTTGACCGAGCGCCTTTGAAAAGGTAAAGCCGTGACGGTGCAAAATATCTTTAATTGTTCCGATGTCGGAAAGTCCTCTCATTTTAACGTCCTTAATCCTTTCGGATATTTATTTTTGAGCCTGCCGTTTGAAGCCTTGCCGAAGCCCAGCGTAATTCCGTTTACGCACACGGCGCAGTAACCTTTAATATTGCTCGGCACTTCAATTTCCTCGCCGTGAAGGTACGCCTTAATCTCGGCGCTGTTTACGTCAAAATCCACGCTTTGAACGCAGTCGGTCATTTTTGCCGCGGCAAAGGCGCTGTGGTGGGGCTCAATGCGGTTTTTGATAATCTCGCCCAAAACCACGCCTGCGCGCAGTATGGGCAAGCCTTTCATATCCATATCATAATTCTTTGGAAGAATAATAATCTTGTTGTTCTTTACCTCGATATTCTCCCCGAACGGTCTGTCCTTGAACAGTGAATCGTAAAAGTCGAGGATTTTTTTATCTGCATTTTGTCTGTTGGGAAGCGGCTCGGTTTTATAGGCTTCTCCGCTTTTTCTCAGGCGGACGGCAAAATGTCCCTCGCCGCCGTCCATCGGGAAAATCCTGCGCGCGTATTCAAGGGTAGGTCTGCCGAAGCTCACGCCCGAATCCTCAATGGTAAATTCGGGGTTTTCCTCTAAAAACCGCGTGATAACGCCCTCGTTCTCCTCTTTCGAGAATGTGCAGGTGGAGTAGACCATAACGCCGCCGCTTTTAAGCGCGGTTTTTGCGCTGTTCAGGATGTTGAGCTGACGTTCGGCACAGCTTTTAACGTGGCTTACGCTCCACTCGGTCTGAGCCGAGCCGTTCTTGCGAAACATTCCCTCGCCGCTGCACGGTGCGTCAACAAGCACCTTGTCAAACTTGCCTGCAAGCCTTGGGCAGAGTACGTCGGGACGCGCGTTTGAGACAACAGCATTACTAATTCCCATTCGTTCAATATTCGATAAAAGAATATTAGCGCGGCTTTTTACAATCTCGTTGCTCCACAAAAGCCCTGTTCCGCCGAGCTTCGCGCCGATTTGCGTGCTCTTTCCGCCCGGAGCGGCGCAGAGGTCGAGCACAAGGTCGCCTTCCTCTACCCCGAGCATTTCAACCGCCGAGGTCGCGGACGGCTCCTGAACATAAAACGCTCCGCAGTGATGAAGCGGACTGTTGCCCGGCGACGAAACGCTGTCGGGAATATAAAAGCCTTCACCGCAAAACGGCGTTGGTTTAAGCTCATATCCGATAATGCTTTTTAGTTTTTCGACAGAGCATTTCAGGGTGTTAACCCTAAGTCCTCTGAAGTTTTCGCCCTCATAATATTCTAAAAAAGAATTATACTCGTCACCGAGCAGGGCTTTCATTCTATCTAAAAATTCCTGCATAATTTTTCCCGAATCCGAATAATACCGAAAATTACGGTAACAATAATTACCAAAGGAGGTGTTTATCTATGGATAACAACAACACTCAGAACAAAAACACAAAGGGCACTCAGAACTGCGACAACAAAAAGTCCGGCAGCAGTCAGAACAAGAAGGGCTGATGTGATTTTGTCAGGCTAAACAGCTTTCGCAAAAGTCAGCTGCGCGTCAGCGCAATTTAGCTGTTTCCAACGGAAACAATTTAGCTCTTAGTAGCCCAGCTCCTCGTTAACAATAATAACCTTTATTCTGTTAACGTGCCTTTGCTGGGCGCAAACTACATAGTTACAGCAGATTCTGCCGTCTCCGTGGCAACCCTCGCACAGCTCAGGATTTTCCTTGTTAAGCGACACGCACTGTCCCTTTTTGGCGCAGTAGGTGTCAATTCCGAGCCTTACGGTGTTGGGCGGAGCGGCTTTTGTTTTTACTCTGTAAATCGCCTCGTCGATGTTCTTAACAAGCTTATTTACGCCGCAGATAACCACAACGCTCTTGGGACCATACAAAATCGCCGCGACGCGGTTTGAATTGCCGTCAACGTTGTACAGCTCGCCGTTCTCAGTCAGGGCGTTTGTGCTTGTAAAGAAAGCGTCGGCGCAGAAGGTCTTGCGGTAAACCTCCTCTACCTCCTCGCGTGTAATGCCCTCGCGGCTGCGGTCAAGGTAGTTGTAGTCAGAAGATGTGATAATATCGTAAATTCCGGTTTGCTTAAGCGTAACCGAACCGCCGCTTGAGATGGTGTCGCCCTTGTTAATCAAGGTTTTTACAAGCTCGCGCGCCTGTGCGCTTGTCTCGCAAAAATACGGTTCCATTTTGTTGCGCTTTAGGTTCGCCATAGTTTTATCAATTCTTGCTTTTAACTCGTCTGTCATTTTTTTCACCCCTGAAACTTGTATTACGACTATTATAATACAAAATCCGGAGTATGGCAAGGAGTTATTGCGGCTCTTTGAACTCTACTCCGAGGTAATCCGCGACGGACTTTGACAGCGCTCTCGCTATATTGTCGATGTTGTCGCGAATCCACCGCGCGTCGTCAACATTGTCGTGGAACGCGGTCTCTATAAGCACGGCAGGAGCTTTTGTGCGTTTGAGCTCCGCGAGCGAGGTTGTCGGCACAAGCTTGATATTGCCCGGCTCGCGGTATATGGGCGAGTAATTTCCGAGGATGATATTTGCAAAGCGCTTGCCCTTTTGGCTTGTCGGGTAGTAGTAAATCTGCACGCCGGTGTTCTGCCCAAAGCTTGA
>Ga0256404_1013240_pt1 | contig 10508 bp, 4 predicted proteins | sample RumenRJG_01DNA_FD_185990 | JGI IMG/M metagenome (GOLD analysis project Ga0256404, IMG submission 185990) | Bovine rumen microbial communities from Lethbridge, Alberta, Canada - RJG_01 | ecosystem: Host-associated > Mammals > Digestive system > Stomach > Rumen | place: Canada: Alberta | collected...
AACCAACGACCCTGCTGGGGGATGAGGTTCGTGTTCATGCCACTGCGGTTATATCTAGTGTTCAGGAGGTTGTAGATATTCAGACCGAAGGTGACTGGACCCAACGTATATTCGCCACCAAGATTGACGATGGCACGGGGTGACATATCCTTATGCATGATGGTGTAAGGGGCGAGTGCCCATGCTGCTTCTCTTGCGATCATTTCCCCCTCCTTATCATCTGCCGCCGCGCACTTAGCGGCTTTTATCAATTCTTTATTATATAAAAGAACATTGCTAAAGTCGGTGTTGTGGCTGGTCTGTTTACCCTCGAAAAGGATGTGGGTGTGGAGTTTCAGTTGGGGCAACACCTGCCATCCCAGCACTAGGTTCGCCATGATGGCAGGGGTATTGTTATTGGTATCAATATTGGTGCCAAAGACTTCTTCCGCAAAGGTTCCTGCGGACAAACTCATGAGGTTCGACTTAAAGGTGTTCGTCCAGGTGAGGTTGAAGTCGGCTGTAAACTTCGGCTGCTTATAGCTGGCCATCAGTTCCACACCGCAGGTCTGATTCTTACCGGCATTCTGGTAATCCAAAAGATGCGTCATGATGAGATCATAGGCACGATTATAGAAGCCGTTGATCTCGAAATTAAAGCCTTTGATCCAGTTATTACCACCAAAGGTGAATTGAAAGGAATAGACACGCTCAGGTGAGATGGGCTCAACATGCTGGGGGTTAATGCCGAGCTCCGCCATCGATATAATATTGACCTTACGGTAGATATAGGGGGCGTCGACAAACGACTTGGAGTAACTGAGTTTCAGGTTCCACTTGGGTTGCAACAGGATCAGTGCGATTCGAGGTGACAACTCATAGGCTTTGGTATCATCATAACGCGACTTATAGTCGTAGCGCAGTCCGGCATTCAGGATCAGCGACCGCCACTGGTGCTTCAGTTGCAGATAGATATCGGCATTATCCTCACTGCCCTGCCCCAATTGAAGTATGTTAGGATCATCAACAGATGGTTTACCGAAGTCATAGTTTATCATATAGCGGAAATCATCGGAGCGGAAGTAACCATAATCCGCACCGAAGCTGATGTTACCCTTATGACCGTTGCCCATGTCGTAAGCATAGTTACCCTTCACCTGGAAGCCATAATCCTGCTCCTGGCCATTCATATAACTCGAGACACCACCGCCTTTTCGGAATAACGAGTCATGGATTTCTTCTAAGTCGAGCGCATAGGCCAAATCAGATATCAGGTTGTCGGTGATGACCTGATAACGCGTATAATCCGACTTATCGTAAGTCAGGGCATACCTAAGATTCAGGTTTCCCAACTGGTGGCTGTAACTCAGATCGAAATGGTGGGAGTTGGTGCTGAAACTCGGTTTTATTCCATTGTAGGAAAGGTAACGCTCACGATCATAACTATTGGTCATCGATGTCATGGTGTAAGGTGCCACCTTCTGTGAGAAGTGCGTGTCGTACATCAACTGGAACCCTTTCCAGCCAAGCTGTAGTCCGAAGTCGTAGTTGGGATGATTGCCGATGCGACCCAGGCGTACGAATTGGTCGCCATACCGTTCGCCGCTGTTACGATAGCCACTACCCCACACCAGCAGATCGATGTCGAAATAGCGTTTGCCGAAGATGGCATCAACTTTGACCTGGCCATAGTTTCCTGCCGACACCTTCGCCTGCAGACCATCCACGTCGGCTCCCTGTTTGGTGATGATATTCACCACACCCGTCAGTGCCACACCGCCATAGAGCGACGAGGCAGGTCCGCGCAGCACTTCTATCTGTTTCACTTTCTCCAGCGAGATACTGAAATCGGGGGCAGCGGTATTCGTGGCATAACTGTTCAGGCGGTGGCCGTTGAGCATGATCAGGATCTTCTCCTGCGTATTACTGTAGATGCCGCGCATGGCGATGTTGATATCATCGTTACAGTCGATGAGGTTCATGCCAGGCACGTAGGCTGCCAGCACTTCCTGCAGGTTACGGGCACCGCTGGTCTGGATCATCTCGGCTGTGATGAGCGTGGTAGGTACAGGCACCTCTGACAGGCTCTCGGCCTGATTGGAGGCGGTGGTGATGGTGGGTGTCATACCCGCCTTGATGTTGTTGACGATTTCCACAAAGGTCGCCGGATCTTGTGACGACGGACTGTAGTATGGGTTCTGCTGCAGCAGGAGTTTCACATATTGTTCGGCCTTCGGGATATCATAATCATCCATGTAAGTCAGGGCGATGAGACGGAGTGCACTCTGGCGTGAATTGCCCTGAAGGGTGCTGAGGTTCTGTAACAACAGTTCCCGAGCTTGTTCAATGCGCCCTATCCTGTAAGCATTCTCTGCCTGTGCATACACCTCGCGCATCTGGGTATCGTCCTGCGCGGAAGCGCATAAAGGTAAAAGGGTAAAAAGGTAAAAGGGTAAAACCCATTTCAATATACCTATGCCCCATTGATATCTTTTCTGCTTCATATTTTTTTACCTTTTTACTTTTTTACCTTTGGTAAAGTGATGATAAACTCAGTATATTCGTCCTGAACCGATGCCACGCTGATATCGCCGCCGTGGTTCTGGATGATCTCACGAGTCAGGTAAAGACCTACGCCCGCAGCTTCGCCCGTGGTCTTGGTGGTAAAGAAGGGGTCGTAAATCTGTCCGAGGTTCTTCTCCTCGATGCCTGTACCGTTATCGCGGACCTTCAGGCTATACTTTCCTTCGGCAATGGAAACAGCCAGTGATATCTCGGGGACGAACTGCGGATCCTTCTGAATCTTTTTCACCACGGCATAGACGGCATTGTCCAAGAGGTTTGTGACGGACTTGCAGAGCATGTCAGGGTTGCCATACAGCGGCATCGGGTCGGCAGGCAGGTCGAAGACGGGCCGGATGCCATATTGTTCCTGCTCCTGGGCGTGGTGTTTCGCAAATTGCTTCTCTATTTGCTGCAAGACGGGTAGTAATGTGATGTCGCCGTAGCCGCCGGTACGGACTCTCAGCACCTCCTCCATCGCCTTGAGGATACGGGTGGTGTTCTGACCGAACTGATGGACCGACGTAAGGTTCTTCGTCAGCATGTCGAGTACATCCAAGGTATCCTCATAATCATTCTTGTCGATCTGCTCCTTATTATGGTCGATGTTCTCCTTGAGATCACCCAAGAGATCGTTCGACATCTTGGAGTAGTTGATAATATAGTTCATGGGGTTGAGGATGCGGTCAACGAGGCCTTTGGTCAGTTTACCCACCGTCGCCATCTTCTCCTGGCGTATCAGTTCGTCCTGTGCGTTGCGCAGGTCGGCGGTACGTTCCTCGACGATACGCTCCAACTTCACCTTTTCCTTCTCCAAACGCTTCAGACGATAGCGGAACAGCAGATAGATGATATAAGCAAAGATGAGGAGGTAGAGCACCACCATATACCAGCGCATCAGCAACGGATAGGCGATGCTGAAATCAACGGTGGCGACCTCTGACAGTTCCCCGTTGGCCAACTGTGCCTGTACGGAGAGCGTGAATGAACCATAAGGCAAATTCAGGAACTCCACATCCTGCTTGTCGGTCCACTCACTCCACTGGCCAGCCAAGCCCATGATGCCTTTATTATCCAGACGGTAGCGATAAAGCGTCTTTCCTGTCAGCGGTGCATAGTCGAGGGCATAGAAGAAATGCAAGTGACGCTCATCACTGCCTAACCGCTGCAATTTCCGGGGCCTGTCGCCGTATCCGCCCCACAGCACACTGTCATTACCCATCACAATGGAACAGAAGCGCACATGGTGTCTGTCTGTGAGTTTGGTCAAGTCTTTCCGTCCCATATCGATGACGGCGAGTATCTCGTCGCCTCCGATCCAGAGATGGTCATCATGCAAATACCGGACCTTGATCTTCACGTCCTTGAAGGGTGTCAACAGCGGAGAAGAGATTTGCGACGTGTCTGCAGGTGCCTTGTAGTCGCCGATATGAGCGGTTTCGCCATGTACATTCCTGAACCAGAGATTGCCACGTGCATCCTTGCTGATCTCTGTTACCAGAGGCAAGTCGTTGAGTTTGATGTTTTGTCCTGTCTGATAGAGATGGACACCGTCGGGCTCACCGGCATAGACCTTATCGCCATCGACCAACAGGGCGGTCGTGGCATTAGAAGTCAGTCGGCTGACCCTGCCATCCGCAGCGATCCTGTAAATGCCGCTGGAGGTGGCAGCCAGCAGTCCGTCGCGCCCCTCACACAGCGTCCAACAGATATTATTGATCTCGGCAATGCGTTTATATTGCCAGGCATCAACTACAAAAAGGCCATTGGTGTCGCCGACGTATATCTTCCCGTTAAAGGCTGTGATGGCTTGAACCCTGCCCGTCATGCCGTCCTTCGGCAGGAAATAACTATAGACCGACGGCAGTTCAATCGCAAAGATACCATTCGCCGTAGCCCCCCATAACACACCGTGACCGTCATAAGCCACATACGACACCTGATTGGAGCAGAGCCCGTTGGCTTCGGTGATGGTATAGAGTTTAAGCCCCTTGCCATCGCACACGATCAGTCCGTGGTCTCTTTTCACTTTTACCTGAAGATCATCGTCTAGGATCACTGTCTGAGTGGTATCTCTCAGAACGGCATCCTCGGCAGACTGTCGCAACGCCTCCAATGATATCACGTCAGCATCAACACCGGAAAGGAGTTTAGCATTGGTATGTCTATTCAACTTCACGGTGGGGACAGCGGCGGTTTCTACCTCATAGATATTATTGTCGCTGACTACAAACTGTAGCGAAGCGCCCTCTTCGAAGATTTCCATCACCTCGCCTTTGAAGGTATCCTTCCCGCTTATCTGCTGCATGAACAGTTCGCCGTTGGCGCGTTTCTGCAAACGGGCAAAAAACTCGTAGCCACCCACCCAGATGGTGTTCTTCTTGTCGCGATAGACCACCGTGACCCGTCTGAGTTCGGGCGCATGGATCATACGCCACTGGGCACGGTCGAAGTAGAGCAGTCCCTCGAAGTTTGCTACAAACACCGTCCCGTCCTCGCCAATCTCGATATCGTAGTTCCTGTTGTGTCCGCCATATTCCGCCGCCATGTAGTTCCGGATCAGGGGCAGGCCTTGTGAAGCAACGGGTAAAGGTATAAAGGTAAAAAGGTATAAAGGTATAAAGGTAAAAAGGTAAAAGGGTAAAACGATTTTTACCCAACTTTTTATCCTATATCTCTTGTATAGCTTCATTTATACCTTTTTACTTTTTTATTCTTTTACCTTTCTATACGGAATCCCCTTCCCCACATAATAGTTCCACTCTTCCTGGGTGAAGTTACGCTTCACATTCTGACGGAGACGCTGGGCAATCTTCGGCAGTGAGATCAGGCATCGGGTGACAGTGCCGTTATGCTCCCCCACCATGATATAGTCCTTGTTGTTGATGAAAGTGAAGTCGTTCAACCAATTGGCAGACTGATACAATGTCACAGCGTTCTTCTGGCTGTCGTTCTCGATGGGCCAGAACAACAGTTTACCATCATAGGCTGACGAATAGAGCCGTCTGCCATTAAACATCAGTCTTGTCACACGCGAGAGATGTTCGACCAGTTTATAAGTCTTACCGCTACCGTCGGTCAGCCAGATGGTACCGTCGGCCATACCGTAAGCCGTCAGATGTTCTTTCTGGTTACTGGCATAGGCCGTGACCTTACCTTTCACCGGTACCTGCTCGTTGGTTATCTTGTCCAGACTGTTAACGAGGTGCATACGTCCGCGATTATCGAAAAGCAGGGGTTTGTTACCGCGCCTGCCCATACAGGTGACCTGGAAGTCGAGACGGCGCGTGGTGACAATCTTTTCAGAAACGATGTCAAACAAGGCGATACAGTCCTCACCGACGATCAGCAGCGATTTGCCGTCGTTCAGCGTTTGCAGGCAGAAGGGCTTATTGACATTTTCAACAACTATGATACGCGTCTGCTGGCCGTCGGTAATGACCAGTTGACCGGTATAACTGATGGCATAGACCTTCCCGTCGGGGGCTGCATACAGATCGTTGAACCAATACGCCTTATCGCTCATCAGCCGACTGGTCTGCATCTGTTCCCCCTTGATCTGATGACTGAAGATCTCACCAAAGGTGCTCACCGTCAGCAAACGATGATCACGAGGGGAGACAGCCAGGCGTGAAATGCTACCGTTGTGGCTATTCCAACTATGGCGCCCCCCTGCCGACTGTATCAGGGTCTGGAACACTGCCGGGGTGTAGAGGTCGCCGCCATAATTGTTCGTGTAGAGATAGGAGGCATAAGCCAACATATTACCTAATTCTGTGTTACCTGTCTGATAGATGGAATAAGACTGAGATCCAAGTGTTCGGCCCAATGAGATATAGTTCAGCGTGTCGGCCACCAGTTTGGCATGCTCAGCCTGTTGGCGCTGGTTGTCGGCCTCCTTTCGTTGTTGCTCAGCCACCTGATAGGAGTGCATCGCCTCTTTCGCTGAGGTTTCTGCCGCTGCCTGTAACCGCAGCGCATGCTGGCGCTCGGTCTGTGCGATCTCCGACTGTCGGATCGCTTCCCGACTGCGCTCCTCAGAGAGTGCCTGCTGACCGTGGGCGATATCCTCCATCTGCTCGCTCACACTACGGTCTAATTCCGAGGTCTCTCCTTGCTTTTGGAGTACGACAACCTTCGCCTCCAACTCATGGATGCGCGCTTTGTCGTTTTGGCGTGAATGCATATACAACACGCCCAATGCCAGCAACAAGGCTCCCAGACATCCTATGATGATATTCTTTTTCACTTCCTTTTCAGTACCAGCATCGTGATATCATCGCTCTGCTCTCCATCGCCTATGAACCCTGCCAGGTGGGCCTTGACGGTCTCGACCACTTCCTGACTACGTTTGCCAACCAGGCTGCTCAGGGTATCACTGAAGCGCTTCGTACCGAACACCTCTCTTGGCGGTCTCATCGCCTCTGTCACCCCGTCGGTATACATCACCAACGTGTCGCCGTGGTCCAACTGCAGGGTGTTTTCTTTGAACTTGATACCTTTTAAAGCACCGACAATCAGATTATCAGACACCGGCAATGCTTCGGTCGTGCCGTTGACATGCAACAGGTAGGGCGGGTTATGGCCACAGTTACAATACGTGAGGAGACCTGTCCTGATGTCGTAGATGGCATAGAACACGGTCACAAACATATAATCCACAGAGGATGACGCCAACAGCCGATTGACATTCGTCATACACTCACCGACATGCTCATATTGCATCCCAACCGAGCGTATGAAGGTGCGACTCACGGCCATAAACAGGGCTGCGGGGATACCCTTGCCGCAGACATCGCCAATGACCAGCGCAATGCGGTCATCGTCGATGCGGAAGAAGTCGTAGAAATCGCCACCGATGTCCTTTGCCGCCTCCATCGAGGCATAGATGTCCAGCAGATCGCTGTCCTCAGGGAATGGCGGGAAGACGCTCGGCAGGATAAACTGCTGGATCTGGTTGGCAGCAGCCAGGTCTTTCTCCAGTCCCTCCAACTTCTTCTGTGCCTTCTGCGATGCATGTACGAAGTCTATCTGCTTGATGGCCTTCTCGATGGTACGGGCCAGGTCATCCATGTCGATCGGTTTCGTGGCGAAATCGAAGGCACCGCCGTTCATGGCCAGACGGATGTTCTCCAAGTCACCGTAGGCACTCACCATGATAACGCGCAGGGCGGGGTTCTGCATCTCGTTGACTTTGGCCAACATCTCCAGACCGTCCATCACAGGCATGTTGATGTCGCAGAGGATAATCTCGATGTCAGGATGCTCCTGCAATACTTTGAGACCCTCCACACCGTTATGGGCAAAGAAGAACTCATATTCGCCACTACGAATCTTCCTTCTGAAGAATTGCTTCATCAGAAATTCGATCTGTTCCTCGTCATCGACACTTAATAACTTGACTGTGGCCATTATGCTACGAATTGATTGATTACTGACCGACGCCCTTCAGACGGGTGATCTTTTCCTTCTTCTGGTTACTCTGCCACTTCACATGAGCATCCTCAATCTGCTTGAGTTTGTCGTTGTAAATCGCATCGCGCTGCTCATACCAGGTTTTTGTCTGCTTGTCACGAGCCGCCTTGAGTTTCTTCACATCCTCATCGCTCTCACCAGCAGAGAGTTCGGCAAGCTTCGCGTCATACTTGGCAGAAACAGCTTCCATCTGAGCCTTGTTCTCATCATAGGCCCCTTTCACACCGTTCTTCAGTACGTCGTAGCGGTTGTCGTCCACCTCGGGCATGGTCACATTGATATAATGTACGTCCTGCATATCAGACTTGCCCTCTTCGGTAGAGACATCCACCTGCATCGTCTTGAACTCCTGCTTGAACTCGGGATGATCCTTGAATATGGCCTGAGCCAGTGCGGGGATATCACCGTCATAGTTAGGGTACACCTGGAAGCTGTAGTCATCTTCCTGTCCTATCTGTGAACACTCTTCCAGCTTCTGTGACTCACCCTCTATCATGGCCTCTATCGACAACAGCGATACGGGCTCTGCCTTCACGCACAGATTCATCAGGCGATAGGCAAACTGGGCATTCAGCGTACTCAGTGCATCGCCCAGCATGTCAAACTCTTTAATGATTTCTCTTTTCATATCTTACCTTTTTACTTTTTTACCTTTTACTCCTTCGGCGCGTCCTCCGTCTTCAGTTTCGTACTCAACTTGCCACCGCCACCGCCGGAGCCGGCACCCATGCCGTCCTTGATGTTAGGCGACTTGAAGGCACTCTTGGCCTCAATGTTGTCACCTACCACCTTAGGAGCCTTGAGCTCGTCCTTCACCTCGGTCTTACCGTTGACAGTGGTTTCGCCATAGACCTGTGTCTTGTCACCACCCACAGCGGCATTGCCACCGTCGAGCTGAACCGCAGCCTTGCCATCGCCCTGCTGCATCTCCAGTGTCTTGTCGGCAAAGGAACCGATCTCTTCCGACATTGTCTGAACCTTCTTGCTCTTGATGTCCTTCGACTTCGAGCCCACGTACATCTTCTCTGAGACGAGCGTCATCGTGCTACCTGCAGCAAGCTTATCGTCGGTGAGCTTCTCCTTATCGACATCCATCGACTTCACACTGACAGCCTTGGCGTTGAGGTTGATGCTGCCCGTGGCCTTGCCTTCGGCATCGGCTGCGATGACCGTCGTCTTCTCTGTGCGGATACCCAGTTTGCTATCCTTGGTCAGCGCCTTGGTCGTCAGCTTGCCGTCTTTCACCTCATAATCGAGGCTCTCAACGGTGACACCCTTCGAGCGGATGATCACATCGCCTTCTCCAAGATATTCACCCTTGGTCAGCTTGCCCTTCTCGTCGCGCTCGATGCCCTTGGGATTGGCGGTGGTTACCTCAACGGTCTTGGCACTCATGGTGATCTTACCCTCCTTGGTAAGTTCTTTCTCCCAGAGCTGTCCCTTGTCGTTCATCGTATAGTCGATGGCCTCCAAGTTGATATCCTTCGACTGGATCTTCACCTGACCCTCCACTGGCCATTCCTTACCTTTATCCTTCGGATTCACCGTGTTGAGCAAGATATCCTGCGCGCTGACGGCGAAGGAGCCGTCCTTGATGAGGGCACCCGTATCGTCGTGCATGCTCAGTCCCATCCGCGGCGTCCTGACGCTGATGCCGGCTTCTGGGTTTGTATGCAGGTTACCATCACCGTCGGTTGTAGCCACGCTAATGGATTCGGCTACTACCGACATCTCGGCACCTGTGCTCTTCTTCTTGAAGTCGTCGCCGGTCTTGATGGCGCCTTTTTCCTTCTCCAGCGCCTTCTTACGGCGGTTCACCTCTGCCAGCTCAGACACCAAGTCGATGAAGGTCTGGGTGAAGCGATAGACCGACGGCAGCAGGGCTTCCATCTGCTCATGAACTTCGCTGATGTCGGTGAGGTTGGTGAAGGTGCTGTGATCTTTCGTGTTGTTCAGCTTTTCCTCTTTCTCTGCCAGCTTGATCATGTCCTTCAGGACACCGTCCACCGCCTTCTTCTGGGCTGCCACGCTCTGCTTCAGTTCCTTGCTCTGAGACTCCAAATCTTTGATCGTGGCTTCAATCTGCTTTTTACGCCGCTCGGCAGAGACGGCAGCCTCGATGTTGAACCGCTTGTCGGCATGCAGGCTGATACCGCCACGACCGGCATGCAAAGGTTCCTGCGAGAACTCGTCCTTGGCATCGCTGCTATGGAGCACGATGTCGCAAGCCTGCGACACGATCTCCGACATGCCACAGACCACGTTCTCACGACCGTCGATACCTGGATTCACAGCTTTCTGGTGGATGATGGGCGCACGGCTCACAATACGACCGGTATCACCGACACCCTCTAAGGCCACATCGCTGCCTTTGATGATGACGGTTCCCGTCTCACCACCGTTCAGGGCACCACTCTTATCCACGTTGCCTATCACAATCTCCGGGGCAGAGATTACGATACGCTCATCGTTACGATAATAAGCACCTCGGT
>Ga0256404_1013241_pt1 | contig 10507 bp, 5 predicted proteins | sample RumenRJG_01DNA_FD_185990 | JGI IMG/M metagenome (GOLD analysis project Ga0256404, IMG submission 185990) | Bovine rumen microbial communities from Lethbridge, Alberta, Canada - RJG_01 | ecosystem: Host-associated > Mammals > Digestive system > Stomach > Rumen | place: Canada: Alberta | collected...
TGATCATCCTGCTTGTGACAGGGCTGGTTCCGATCAACCTGATCAAGTCCGGGATTCTGAAAAACTATGAGCACCAGACAGTGGAACAGCGGGCGTACCTGATCCGGAGTCAGTGCACCTTGATGGGCGCGGATTTCATTGCCGACGGCTATCTGGACGGGAATCAGTCGGACACCCTGGAGTCCAGGATGAAGCAGGTTGCTGATCTGTACCAGGGCCGGGTGATGATCATCGACTCGGATTACAAGATCATCCGCGACACATATGGACTGGATGAAGGAAAGACGGTCGTCGCAAGGGAGCTGATCGACTGCCTCTCGGGGAAAAACGGGAAATATTATACGCAGACGAGCGACTTCATCGAGGTCATCACGCCGATTGAAAATGATGCAACGAAGGAGATTCGCGGAGCGTTTTTAATCTCCGCTCCGACAGCGGATATCATCGAAGGAGAGCGGTCATTGTCCAGGACGGTACTGTTGCTCCAGATTGTCCTGACCTTTGCAATTGTCGCAGTATCATTCTATGCGTCGAGTATCCTTGTCCGGCCGTTTCGGAAGGTCACCGATTATCTGAACTCCGGTACGGACTTCCTTGCGGAGGATCTGTCGATGCCGGACTATACGGAAACGGAGATGCTGGCGAAGGCATACAACCAGATGCGGCACCATCTGAAAGAGCAGGAGGAATCCAGACAGCAGTTCGTTTCCAATGTCTCCCATGAGCTGAAGACGCCGATGACCTCCATGAAGGTTCTCTCGGATTCACTGATCCAGCAGGCACAGGTCGGGGAAGTCCCGAACGAGATGTATGAGGATTTCATGATTGACATCAGTCATGAGATCGACCGAGAGAATAAAATCATCACTGATCTGCTGGAACTGGTGAAGATGGACCGGAAGTCGACGATCATTCATATTGAAGATACGAATATCAACGATCTGATCAACCTGATTCTGAAGCGGCTGCGCCCGATTGCCGAGAAGCAGCAGATCGATATCAGCCTGGAAAGCTACAAGCCGATCATCGCGCAGGTTGACCGGACGAAGCTCACACTTGCGATATCCAATCTGATTGAAAATGGAATCAAGTACAACAAAGAGAAGGGCTGGGTCCACGTCTCTCTGAATGTGGATAATACATATTTCTACATCAAGGTTGAGGACTCCGGAATCGGCATTCCGAAGGAGGACCAGGACCATATATTTGAGCGTTTCTACAGGGTTGATAAATCGCACAGCCGGGAGATCGGAGGCACCGGACTGGGACTGGCGATCACGCGGTCCGCGGTTCTGGTCCATCATGGCGCGATTCGTGTCTATTCAAGGCTTGGGGAGGGCACGACCTTCACTGTCCGGATTCCACTGAAGTACACGAAGACCGGAAAAGAGCAGGCGGCGGAAGCATCTGGAACATGAATGCTGGAAAGCGTGGGATGACAAGCGGATGGGAGACATGACGGGTAGGATGAGTGAATACAGAGTCAGAACAGGAGGAGTCAGGCGGGGAACAGCGGTGCTGCTGGCGCTTTGCATGCTCCTCGCCTGCGTGCTTTCAGGGTGTACTGAAAACGCAGGGGATGATCAGCCGGAAGGGAAAAAGACTGGGGATTACCGCATTTACTATATGAATGCAGACGGCACCCAGCTTCAGTACGAGCATTACAAACCCGAGAGTCAGGACTTCGAAGGAATCCTGAAGGAGCTTCTGACGCAGTTCTGTACATCCCCGAAGGAGAAGGAAATCACAGCGTTGCCGGATTCGGTGAAGATCAATTCCACAACGATCGGCATCTCCGAAATCGGTGTGGACTTCAGCTCGGACTATCTGTCTCTCTCCAAGCCGCAGGAGCTGCTCCTGAGGGCAGCGCTTGTAGAGACGCTTGTTCAGCTTCCGGGGGTTGATACGGTGCGTTTTACAGTCGAGGGGCAGCCGCTGACGCTGAATGGCGCGGAGGTCGGTGCCATGAGCAAGGATACCTTCATTGTTCCGGACGGTGATGCCATCAACTCCTACCGGACGCTCGAGCTTCCGCTGTATTTCAGCAGTCAGGACGGGAGGAAACTGACAAAAGAAAACCGGAAGATCTACTATTCCAGCAACATCAATACGGAGCGGATTGTCGCTGAGCAGATTATCAGTGGGCCGAAGGATGACAGCCTTCTTCCGGTGACCGGCTCGTCGGTGATCGTGCTGGCTGCGCGCATCAAGGGAGACACCTGTCTCATTGACTTCAGCAGCTCGGTGAATGATCTGCCAGCCGCGGACAGTCCGGTTCAGCCGGAGACGGCGATCTATGCGTTTGTCAACGCAATCTGCGAGGCGTGCGCGGATGAAGGCGTGAAGGGGGTTCGTTTCACCATAGAGGGAAGAAGTGACAAACGGTTCCGGGGACAGGTCAATCTCGACCAGACCTTTACGCCGGACGCGGATATTGTGGAGCAGGCCGGCTCCGATGAAGAGGAGGCTGGCGTTCTGGTTGACAATACACAGCAGGAAGCTTCGTCCGAAGCAGCGACGGAAGGCTGATCCGGATCTGTTTTTCCATGCCGCCGGAACGTTCGCCGCAGGGCAGATGCGTCGTCAGCCTGCTCTGAGACAGAAAGCTCCATCCTGGTCTGTGCGGAAACAGGGAAGACTTTTGTCCTTCAGCCGTTTCAGCATCGCAGCGGCCGGGTGCCCGTAGCGATTGTTCCGGCCGCAGGAGATGAGTACAAGATCCGGACGGACAAGAGAGAGAAACGCTTCTGAGGTTGCATTGCGGCTTCCGTGATGGCCGGCAACAAGGATTGTCCGGCTGTTAATATCTGGATACCCCTGAGGCGGGGAGAAGAGCACCGCATCCTGGTATGCGCGTGTGAACTTCTCCTCGCCTTCTTTTTCGAGGTCTCCGGTAAAGAGGATCCGGATATCCTGCCAGGAAAGCGAGAGCACGATGCAGTCCTCGTTGTCGGACCCCGTCATTCTGCCGGGAGAAGGGGATAAGACCCGGAGATGGAGCTGCTCGCTGTAAAATTCGGAACCCTCGCTGACCATTGAGACCGGGATATTGAATCTCCTGGCAGCGGCGATAACCTCTGCCATGTCTGACTCGTCAGGAGCGACGTCTGTCTGCGGTAGCAAGATCCGCCCGACACGAATCCCACCCGCCTGCGCGGCAGAGATTCGCTGCACCTGAGTCGAATCACCCATCTGTGCTTTCGGAACCTGCTGCTCCGGGATTGACTTGCCCGTCTGTCCGGTTGAAACTTGTTGCGCCGGGATTGCTCTGCCCGCCTGCGCGAAAGAGGTCTGCTGCCCCTGAGTGGCCTGCACTGTCTGCAAGTCTTCAGGCCGCAGGCGTTGTTGAAAGAAGGCGGCATCCGGCAGCATGCCGTGCATGCCGCTAAGCAGCTCCTGCGCGCCGCTGGTGTGATCGCCGTCCGCGTGGGACAGAAAAAGCAGGTCAATGCGGCTGATCCCATAGTACTTCAGAGCAGGCTCCACCCGTCTGCGCCAGACATCCTTCACTGAGCTGGACCCGCAGTCAAAAAGCATGGTGAGACCATCCTGCTCCACCAGTGCACAGCTGCCCTGGCCGACGTCCAGACAGGTGAAGCGGAAGGCCGGCTTTTGGTGGATGAGCATCAGGAGGAAAAGAGAGAGCAGAAGGCCAGCATGAAGAAACCGGATCTTTTTTCGGTTTTTCAGAAAGGTCTTTCGGTCCAGGAGCCGGATGATGAGGCAGAAGGCAAGAAGGCATGCGTAGTAGAGCACCATTTTCCAGACAGACGGACGTCCGGTGATGATGACGTCCCCTGGAAGGCGCTGCGCAAACCGGCACAGGAGGCGGAACAGATCGAGCAGGTATCCGCACGGCCCGCCTGCCAGGCGGGCAGAGGTCAGGAAAAAGGAACCAAGTGGAATCAGCAGGCCGGCAAGAATGCCGATTGTTCCGAAGAACATCACCAGACTCATGGACGGAAGGACAATGAGGCCGACGAGGATTCCGTATGGTGTTGCCTGATAGTAAAACCAGAGGATGCACGGTAGAACGCCGGCCTGGAGCGCCAGGGCGCCGGAAAGGCGCCTTGAAAGGGCGCGGCGGGGATTCCAGATGTCGGAGAAGACAGGTTCCAGCAGTGCGAGAGAAAGAATACATCCAAAGGAAAGCAAAAATCCGGCATCTGTCAGAGCAAGAGGCTGCCGGAGGAGGATCAGGATGGCGGCAGCTCCGAGCGCTGTGAGGCGGTCAAATGTACGGCCGGTTATCTGAGAGCCCAGCCAGAGCAGGAACATCACGCCTGCCCGGACCGCAGAGTAGCTGCTTCCGGTCATCAGACAGTAGCTGACGACGAGGAAGCCGGATGCGAGGGCGGAGACTAGGAAGCTCTGCCTGAGCCGTCTCAGAATCTTGTAGAGTGTCAGCCCGAGTAATGTGACATGGAGCGAGGAGACCGCGAGAACATGAAGAATCCCGCCATCCTGGAAGAGCTGTCTGGTCTCCGCATCAAGACCCGAACGGTCGCCGAGAACAATCGCGGATATGAGAGAACTGTTGCGGGAACCAAAGACCTGCTCCGCACCCTTTCGGAGGGACAGCCGGAGAAAGGCAAGGGCGTTGAGAAACAGATTGCCGTGTTTTTGATCAGTGCCTTTCAGTGTGACATCAGACAGCTTCAGATAGGTATGCCGGGCATAGCTGGCCTTCTGTGCATCATACTGTCCGGGATTTGTGGCCGGCTCCGGGATCGATGCCTTTCCGGACAGAGTAACGCGGCTTCCAATCCGGCATGCGCGGTAGATGTCTGCCTGGTCCGGCTTTTGCGAATATGGAAGTGTTTTATCAGGGGAGCCGTTTAAAAAGACACGGATCCGGCCCTTGCGCGGCCATCGTTCCCTTAATTTGTCCAGGAGTGCTTTGTAGGGGGAAGTATTTCCTTCATTTTTCTCCAGAAATGTGATGTATCCAAGCTGAAGCCCGTAGCCCTCCGCGGTCGTTTCCTTCGACAGCACTTCCCCTGAGAGTAGCAGATAGCGGCCTTCGGCGCTGGACAGGTCGATGGAACCCGGCGGGGCGAGAAGACCGCGCAGAATGCTGAAAAGGACCACCAGAGCAGCCAGCAGGCAGACAGGCCGGCCTGTGATTTCTGTGCGGGGGATCGGAATTCTTGAAAGAATGGACATTCGACACTCTCCTGAATAGGCGAAGCGGTTGACTCGTGGTACAATAGAAATAATCAGCAGCCTTTGAAATGGGGTATATGGATCTGTTGGCAGATCATGAGCAGAACGTCTGAAGGGAGGTGCCGGGGTGAATCGGGAACGTTCTATCCGCGAGATGGCGGAAGAAAGAGAGTACGAGGTTCTCAGCCCTTATGCAGCGCATGCGGGAGATTCAAAAGGGCGAGAGCGGGAAGAGCCGCAGTGCGACATCAGAACCGTCTACCAGAGAGATCGTGACCGGATTCTGCACAGCAAGTCGTTTCGCAGACTGGCACATAAGACGCAGGTCTTTATCGCGCCGATGGGCGACCATTACCGTACTCGTTTGACCCATACGCTGGAGGTCTCGCAGCTTTCCCGGACAATCGCGAAGGCGCTCCGGCTCAATGACGATCTGTGCGATGCCATCGCACTCGGGCATGACCTCGGACACACACCCTTCGGTCACACGGGGGAGCGGGTTCTGAATGAAATCTGTCCGCTGGGATTTGCTCATTTCCGGCAGAGCATCCGTGTGGTGGAGGTCCTGGAAAAGAACGGAGAAGGATTGAATCTGACCTGGGAGGTGCGGGACGGGATCCTCAACCACCGGACATCGGGACATCCTTCGACGCTCGAAGGACAGATTGTGCGGTTCTGTGACAAGATTGCCTACATCAACCACGATATCGATGATGCCGAGCGTGCCGGAATCCTGTCAGAGGAAGACATTCCGAAGAAGTACCGGGAGATTCTGGGCGGTTCCACGCGGGACAGGCTCAATACGCTGATTCATGATGTGATATACAGCAGTCTGGACAGGGCAGACATCCGGATGTCTCCAGAAATTGAGAAAGCGATGATGGAGCTTCGGAAGTTCATGTTCGACCATGTCTATCTGAACTCTGTCGCCAAGACGGAGGAGGGCAAGGTTGGCCGAATGATCACGATGCTCTACCAGTACTATGAGAAGCATGTCGATGAGATGCCGCAGGAATATATCGATCTGATTAAGAAGAAGGGGCAGCCCGAGCCGCGGGTGGTGTGCGATTACATATCCGGAATGACGGACCAGTATTCGATCTCGAAGTTCCAGGAACTCTTTGTGCCGCAGTCCTGGCAGAAGAAGTGAAGCCAGGATGGATTTATAAAGTAGCACAGGATGGCTGATCCTGCAAGTGAAAGCGAACAGGGCACAGGCAGGGTATCTGCGGACAGTCTGCCAGCCGGAGACAATGCTGCAGGAAACTGAAAGGAGGAAGGAACATTTGTACTATTCGGATGAGGTGATCGACAAGGTCCGGGACGCGACGGACATTGTGCGCCTGATCGGTGCCAGTGTCCGGCTGAAAAAGGCCGGACGGCGGTATGTCGGACTGTGTCCTTTTCATAATGAAAAGACGCCGTCCTTCAGTGTCGATCCGGATCGTCAGATGTACTACTGCTTTGGCTGCCATAAGGGCGGAAATGTCTTTACCTTTCTGGAGGAGCACGACAACATGACCTTTCAGGAGGCGGTCCAGACGCTCGCCGGCCAGGCTGGGATCAGTCTGCCGGAGCAGTCTTACCGCCCGGGAGAGAAAAAAGCCCGCGACGAGAAGATGCAGATCCTGGAGCTCAACAAGGTGGCGGCGACATGGTTCTTCAAGGAGCTCCACAGCCCCGAGGGGCGGGAGGGGCTTTCCTATCTGAGAGGCAGAAAACTGACAGATGAGACGATCCAGCGCTTCGGGCTTGGATTTGCGCCCGCCGATTCTTCGTCGCTGTACAATTACCTGAAAGAGCGCGGGTTTTCTGATGAGCTGATCCGCATGTCCGGGCTGATGAATCTGGACGAGCTGCGGGGAAGGATGTATGACCGCTTCCGCAACAGAGTGATCTTCCCGATTCTGGACACGCAGAATCGGGTGATCGGATTCGGCGGCCGAGTGATGGGAGATGCAAAGCCGAAGTATCTCAACAGTCCGGAATCGGCTGTCTTCGACAAGAGCCGGAATCTGTATGGCTACAATGTCGCCCGCCGCACGCGCGCCGGGAAGCTGATTCTCTGCGAGGGCTACATGGATGTCATTGCGATGCATCAGGCAGGCTTTACGTATGCCGTGGCATCGCTCGGGACGGCACTGACCTGGCAGCACTGCGAGATCATCCGGAGGTTCACGAAGGATGTCATTCTCAGCTATGACTCAGACCAGGCTGGCACGAACGCAAAGATGCGGGCGATTCCGATGCTGAGAAAGGCCGGAATCACACCGGTGATTCTCCATCTGGAACCGTATAAGGATCCGGATGAATTCATCAAGGCGGAGGGGCAGGAGGCTTTCCAGAAACGGCTTGACCAGGCTGAAAATGCATTTCTCTTCGAGTCGGGTGTCATGCAGAAGCGTTTCCGAATGGATGATCCTGACGGAGCGGCAGACTTTTATGATGCGCTTGCAACCCTGATCGCCTCGATGGATGATGTGTTCAAGCGGAAAGGGTATATTCGGCTCGCGGCGGAGCAGTACGGGATCGAGGAGGCCGATCTCACGGACCGTGTCCGCGCAAAGCTGGAGAAGGGAATTGTCGACGACCGGTATCTTTCGGCTGCGCGTGGAGGTTCCTCTTATAACCGGGATTACAGGACGGAGGCGCGTCCGGAGGAAGATTCACCCAGGACGGCTGAAGTCTCCAGGGAAACGTCGGGCGTAGAAGACGAAGGGCCCTCCTATGAGGAACGGCCGGTCCCGGACTACTATGAGGATCTGTCGACAGGTGATTATTACCAGATTCCGAGGCCGGCGACGCGGCGCGGCAGCGAAGGATCGGTCGGAGACCAGAGTCTCGAGATGTCCAGACGGCTGCTGTTGTCCTACATTGCAAGATATCCATCGATTGCCGGCGATATCAAACCGTACATCGGGAAGGACGGGTATGGAGACGGTCTCGCGGGCAGCGTCGCAGAGATCCTGTACGGTCAACTGGAGGAGCATCAGAAGGTAGATGAGGCGGCTGTCATCGCCCGGTTTGAGGATACGCAGACGCAGGCGAAGGTTGCGGAGCTCTTCCATACAATGGACATGGCGGCAAATGATTCTGAGCGGGTGAAGGCGATCCGGGAGACCGTCCGGAAGGTGTACGAGGCCTCGCCCATTTCCATGGAGGAAGGAGCAAACGAGATGGCAAAGGCTGTCACAAGAAAGCAGAAGCTGAACCAGATCCGGATGCTTGAGGTACATCTGTCATGATGCTGTCGGAAAGACTCCGGGCCGTCTGTGCGCTCTGTCCGCACGGAGAGTGCCTGGCGGATATTGGAACGGATCATGGCTATGTGCCGGTGACGCTTGTAGAAGAGGGCGTTGTGCACAGGGCGGTCGCCATGGATGTCAGGAAGGGACCTCTGTCCCGGGCAGATGCCAGTGTGAAGGAGGCAGGGCTGTCTGACAGAATCAGCCTGAGGCTGTCAGACGGGCTGGACGGCCTGAAGGCAGGGGAGGCCGATGTCGTGCTCATTGCCGGGATGGGAGGCCCCCTGACGGTCCGGATCCTGGCAGCGGGGGAGGAGAAGCTTTCCGGTGCGAAGGCGCTCGTCCTGCAGCCGCAGTCGGAGATCGGGGATGTCCGGCGGTATCTGAGCACGCACGGCTGGCGGATCCTGCGCGAGAATATGGTCCTGGAGGACGGCAAGTATTATCCGATGATGGAGGCAGAGCGGGGGCAGGAACCGCTCAGCAGGCTGCAGCTTCAGTATGGGCCGAGGCTGCTGGAGGAGCGCCATCCGGTCCTTCTGCAGTATCTCCGGCATGAGGAGCGGACGCTTCTTATGGTGCTGAAGAAGCTGAAGGAGTTGGAAAAGACATCCGACGAAGACAGAAGCCTTGAGACGGAAGGTCCGCAGGACGTGGACAAAGACGGCGGCAGGGAAAAGAAGGAAACAGAAAGAGCAGGTGCAGAGCGAAGGGCAGCGCGGACTGCACAGGTGCAGATGGCACTTGAACTCAATAAAAGAGCACAGGGAGGAGATGTTCGATGATTACAGTGAAGGCGGACGGCGTCAGCAGACAGTTCCCGGAAGGGGTGCATTACAGGGTGATTGCAGAGGCGTACCAGAGCCTGGAACGGTACCCGATTCTGCTTGTCAGCAGTGGAAACAAGCTGAGAGAACTTGGAAAACAGCTGACGCATGATGCAGAGCTGACCTTCATCACGATGGCTGACAAGATCGGCAGGGACACCTACGCCAGGTCCCTCGTCCTGATGATGCTCAAAGCGTTCCAGAACGTGATAGGAGCAGAGGAGGAAGTCCATATCTGGGTCCATTTCACGGTGAGTCAGGGACTGTTCTGCTCAATGAAAAGTGAGCGGACAAAGCTTGACGAACAGCTCCTGAACCGTGTGTGCCTGGAAATGAAGCGCCTTGCCGAGCTGAAGATTCCGTTTGAAAAGCGGTCGATGGAGACCTCAAAGGCAGCGCGGCTGTTTGCACAAAACCGGATGGACGACAAAGCCCGGCTGTTCCGCTACCGCATCAGCTCACGGACCAACGTCTACAGCTTTGACGGGTATTGTGACTATAACTATGGCTACATGGTGCCGGATTCATCCTACCTGCAGCATTTTGACCTGAAGCTGTACGGGGACGGATTCGTCCTGATGATGCCGACCACGCAGGAACCGGAGAAGGTGGCGCCATTTCAGCCGGTCAGAAAGCTGTTCGATGTTCAGAATGAGTCCCGGAAATGGGGCGAGCTCATGCACGTCGACACGGTTGGGGATCTGAACGATCTGGTGACGGAGGGCCGGACACGGGAGCTGATTCTTGCACAGGAAGCACTTCAGGAAAAGAGAATCGCGGAGATCGCCGATGAAATCACGGCAAGCAGGACAAAGAAGCTGATCCTGATTGCAGGGCCGTCTTCCTCCAGCAAGACGACCTTCAGCCACCGGCTTTCAATCCAGCTCTCGGTGCACGGACTCATTCCGCACCCGGTTCCGATGGATGACTACTTTAAAAACCGCGAGGACACACCGAAGGATGAAAACGGGAACTATGACTTTGAGTCACTCGATGCCATCGACCTTGCGCTTTTCAGCCGCGATATGACAGACCTTCTGGAAGGAAAGGACGTTCAGCTTCCGACCTTCAACTTCAAGACAGGGAAGCGCGAGTACAAGGGACAGCACCTTCGTCTGTCTGAGCGGGATGTGCTGGTGATTGAGGGCATCCACGGGCTTGACGACAGGGTGACCGCTGCGCTTCCGAAGGAAAGCAGCTTCCGAATCTATATATCCGCCCTCACGCAGCTGAACATTGACGAGCACAACCGGATTCCGACGACGGACG
>Ga0256404_1013242_pt1 | contig 10507 bp, 8 predicted proteins | sample RumenRJG_01DNA_FD_185990 | JGI IMG/M metagenome (GOLD analysis project Ga0256404, IMG submission 185990) | Bovine rumen microbial communities from Lethbridge, Alberta, Canada - RJG_01 | ecosystem: Host-associated > Mammals > Digestive system > Stomach > Rumen | place: Canada: Alberta | collected...
GTAAGGGCTTCTTCCTTCACATTTCTACTCACACGCCCCTCGCGGGGCGTGACTTTAGCAAGAAGATTAGCAAGCATGACGGCAGCATTTCTACTCACACGCCCCTCGCGGGGCGTGACTACATGCATATGTATATATGTATGGTGGTACTAATTTCTACTCACACGCCCCTCGCGGGGCGTGACGTGCTTGCTTGCAGATTAGCACAGCAAACTATAACATTTCTACTCACACGCCCCTCGCGGGGCGTGACATTAACGGCAAATGGGGCAACGGCTGGACTAGAATTTCTACTCACACGCCCCTCGCGGGGCGTGACAAGCCGACATCTTACGTAGAAGTGGAACTTGAACGATTTCTACTCACACGCCCCTCGCGGGGCGTGACCGCAGCGTTCCCGCTATTATTCGTGCTTTGCACAGATTTCTACTCACACGCCCCTCGCGGGGCGTGACTGCACTGCTTTCTACGGCCTTATCCAGTGCCTTCTGATTTCTACTCACACGCCCCTCGCGGGGCGTGACCTTGGCGCCGCCCGCATTCAGACGGTACGCGAAATTTCTACTCACACGCCCCTCGCGGGGCGTGACGGCTGGCCAGCAAGCGGAACATGACCATCGAGGATTTCTACTCACACGCCCCTCGCGGGGCGTGACTCGGAACCGGAAACGACGCGCTCGATGCGACTCATTTCTACTCACACGCCCCTCGCGGGGCGTGACCGGAACGCCGGGTCTTTTTTGTCGCCCGCCTTGAATTTCTACTCACACGCCCCTCGCGGGGCGTGACTCGAGTCCGTCGCCAAGCGCAAATACAAGAGCGATTTCTACTCACACGCCCCTCGCGGGGCGTGACGACTCAAGCACTTCTCTCTCCGATATCTTCAGAATTTCTACTCACACGCCCCTCGCGGGGCGTGACTTCCACCCCATAAGATCGGATGGGTCTATGCCATTTCTACTCACACGCCCCTCGCGGGGCGTGACGGCAGGGGGCGTTGCCAAAGAAGCAGTTCCACCGATTTCTACTCACACGCCCCTCGCGGGGCGTGACCAGCTTCCATTCGTATCATGGGACGGTTTGGGAAATTTCTACTCACACGCCCCTCGCGGGGCGTGACTTATTTATCGCGACAAGTTGGAATACAGGATTGTAATTTCTACTCACACGCCCCTCGCGGGGCGTGACGCTTCGTCCTGGAGTTCCTGGAGCCTTGATATATTTCTACTCACACGCCCCTCGCGGGGCGTGACCCAGCGCAGAAGCAGTATCCTCCTTTGTGGAAGCATTTCTACTCACACGCCCCTCGCGGGGCGTGACTTCCGCGCGTTTACAAGTTACATGTTTGATCTAAATTTCTACTCACACGCCCCTCGCGGGGCGTGACTTATTTATCGCGACAAGTTGGAATACAGGATTGTAATTTCTACTCACACGCCCCTCGCGGGGCGTGACGTACGTCAATTCCGTTTTTCTTTAAGAAATAATAATTTCTACTCACACGCCCCTCGCGGGGCGTGACGAAGTGCTTCGTCTTCGTGGCATAGAAGCTTTAATTTCTACTCACACGCCCCTCGCGGGGCGTGACATCGCGCACATGGCGTTCAACCTGCTGATTGATATTTCTACTCACACGCCCCTCGCGGGGCGTGACCAAATGCCGCCGCAAAGCTGGCAATCAGGTTGTAATTTCTACTCACACGCCCCTCGCGGGGCGTGACGACCGGGTTCCCGTTGCGGTCTACTTGATTGTAAATTTCTACTCACACGCCCCTCGCGGGGCGTGACGGAAGTAGATGGAACTACGTTATTACTTAACACGCATTTCTACTCACACGCCCCTCGCGGGGCGTGACTCTCGTTCGATTCCAGATCATCAAACTGATTGGGATTTCTACTCACACGCCCCTCGCGGGGCGTGACGTTTGCAAAATCCCGACATAGTCTCTCATTGCATCATTTCTACTCACACGCCCCTCGCGGGGCGTGACCTTAGTTCAACTCTGTTCGATGGCATGTATTACATTTCTACTCACACGCCCCTCGCGGGGCGTGACGGATGTTGGTCAAAAATGATTCATGGTCGCGGATTTCTACTCACACGCCCCTCGCGGGGCGTGACTAAAGGCGGTTATTTACGGCTGTTAATCAGCGGTATTTCTACTCACACGCCCCTCGCGGGGCGTGACCTCTTTCTGCTCGTAGTCTTCAACTGATACGCGATTTCTACTCACACGCCCCTCGCGGGGCGTGACTTGACGAGTCGTGGGCATGGCAGCATTGGATGACAATTTCTACTCACACGCCCCTCGCGGGGCGTGACGCACCTGGGCAAGTTTCCACGCGGGGAAATGGGAATTTCTACTCACACGCCCCTCGCGGGGCGTGACTCTGGCACGCCGCGGTGTGAGACAGCTCACAAACATTTCTACTCACACGCCCCTCGCGGGGCGTGACAAAGCGACCGGGGAGCTCATAAAGAAGGTGGCCAATTTCTACTCACACGCCCCTCGCGGGGCGTGACATACGATCCCGGAGGAGGACATGCCGGACATCGTATTTCTACTCACACGCCCCTCGCGGGGCGTGACCCGTGACCTCCGACTTCGTTTTGAGGCCCTGAATATTTCTACTCACACGCCCCTCGCGGGGCGTGACATGCGTCGCCTGCATGGTCGACGTACCTTTATTATTTCTACTCACACGCCCCTCGCGGGGCGTGACCTCGATAACGACACATTCAACAAACTGTTTGCGATTTCTACTCACACGCCCCTCGCGGGGCGTGACCGCGTCGCCAAGATCTGCAGCAATTTCTTCCGCATTTCTACTCACACGCCCCTCGCGGGGCGTGACGATATATCAACCGGCAGTAGTCCAAATATGGAAATTTCTACTCACACGCCCCTCGCGGGGCGTGACCGCGGCGGTTCAGAGAGCGGACAACCTGATGACAATTTCTACTCACACGCCCCTCGCGGGGCGTGACCCGCCCCATGCTAATCACATGCCTGCCAGATCCATTTCTACTCACACGCCCCTCGCGGGGCGTGACTATATTTCCATGCGATCATAAAAATCCGCAAAATTTCTACTCACACGCCCCTCGCGGGGCGTGACAACAAGGGCGGGTATGAAAAGAGCGACCTGCGGAATTTCTACTCACACGCCCCTCGCGGGGCGTGACGGCACGGTTTTCGCTCAGCCCGGCGCGACAGAAATATTTCTACTCACACGCCCCTCGCGGGGCGTGACGATCGACTCCAAGGCGAGCTCCAGTTCATCGCGATTTCTACTCACACGCCCCTCGCGGGGCGTGACGCGACGCTGACCGCTGAGGTCGTCGAGCATGACGAATTTCTACTCACACGCCCCTCGCGGGGCGTGACTCGAGTGGAATCAGATGACCGAGGAAGCCCGAAATTTCTACTCACACGCCCCTCGCGGGGCGTGACTGCTCAGCTCCTCGACGAGGAGCTCATTGAGCTCATTTCTACTCACACGCCCCTCGCGGGGCGTGACTTGCGCTCATCGTCTACCTCCTCCCGGTTCTATATTTCTACTCACACGCCCCTCGCGGGGCGTGACAGCTTGCAACGTGGGATGCTCAGCTCCTCGACATTTCTACTCACACGCCCCTCGCGGGGCGTGACCCTCTCCAAGGACGCGGCGGCAATCGCCCAGGAAATTTCTACTCACACGCCCCTCGCGGGGCGTGACCTCTCGCCCATGCACTCGCCGAGACCATGATAAATTTCTACTCACACGCCCCTCGCGGGGCGTGACTCATACGCACCGCTCCGGATCTCACTGCAAAGGTCAATTTCTACTCACACGCCCCTCGCGGGGCGTGACATATGTTCTTGCCACAGTAGAAGTGAAAGGCGAATTTCTACTCACACGCCCCTCGCGGGGCGTGACTGTATCCAACCTTGTAATCCGGGAAATCCAGTCGGATTTCTACTCACACGCCCCTCGCGGGGCGTGACAGGGCACGTCATACTGGATCAGCGCACAGTACGTGATTTCTACTCACACGCCCCTCGCGGGGCGTGACTTGTTCCGGAACTGTCTTTCAGTATACAACTAATTTCTACTCACACGCCCCTCGCGGGGCGTGACGGCTAGGAGAAAGAACAGTGTGTGTGCAAAAAAATTTCTACTCACACGCCCCTCGCGGGGCGTGACCGCCCCCGGCGATCGCATCACCGTCGGTGTAGACAATTTCTACTCACACGCCCCTCGCGGGGCGTGACGAACCAACATCCTCCCTTTTTACACGGCTTATATATTTCTACTCACACGCCCCTCGCGGGGCGTGACGCAGGCAGCGCTGCTGAAGACGGTATACACGGACAATTTCTACTCACACGCCCCTCGCGGGGCGTGACCGGCGGCCTGCTCGGCAGCTCTTTCTTCGGCCTCATTTCTACTCACACGCCCCTCGCGGGGCGTGACTAAAATTGAAGAGCACAAGGAGGCATAGAAAATATTTCTACTCACACGCCCCTCGCGGGGCGTGACCGCTCATGACAGACGCGCACAACCGCACGGCGTCATTTCTACTCACACGCCCCTCGCGGGGCGTGACCGTCTTTCCACTCTCAATATCCTTCCAGTATTTATTTCTACTCACACGCCCCTCGCGGGGCGTGACCACATCCAGCGGCGTAAGGTTCGGATACTGGAAGATTTCTACTCACACGCCCCTCGCGGGGCGTGACATACAGAGGGCAGGAGGACACGCACTTCAAGCAATTTCTACTCACACGCCCCTCGCGGGGCGTGACGCCTACGCCGATAAAAACTATTTCAACGATTTTAATTTCTACTCACACGCCCCTCGCGGGGCGTGACCGACGTCCCCGTCGAGAATTTGTATTCCATTATTAATTTCTACTCACACGCCCCTCGCGGGGCGTGACATGACAGTAGCGCCACGTAGTATCATGTACAGTAAAATTTCTACTCACACGCCCCTCGCGGGGCGTGACTCCATATTCAGCATGTACGCTTCAAAATTTTTGATTTCTACTCACACGCCCCTCGCGGGGCGTGACACCATTATACAAAGCTGCATAATAAGCCGATCGATTTCTACTCACACGCCCCTCGCGGGGCGTGACCGCAAAGGATCTGATTTTGTTTGAGCATGGAGATATTTCTACTCACACGCCCCTCGCGGGGCGTGACATATCTGCATCATAATTAACATCCGGATTAATAATTTCTACTCACACGCCCCTCGCGGGGCGTGACACGTACAATTTTTGCGAACAGACCGTATACGCGCATTTCTACTCACACGCCCCTCGCGGGGCGTGACAGAAGAATATCAGAACGGAGAAAACCAGCATGGAATTTCTACTCACACGCCCCTCGCGGGGCGTGACAATTATCCGTCAAGCTGTTTTGAGGACCTTTGTATTTCTACTCACACGCCCCTCGCGGGGCGTGACATGCTAACCTGACCGCACTGTTCGGATCTGTCAAATTTCTACTCACACGCCCCTCGCGGGGCGTGACTTGCTGAATCAGAACATTGTAAGAATTTGAAAACGATTTCTACTCACACGCCCCTCGCGGGGCGTGACGCGTCGCCAAGATCTGCAGCAATTTCTTCCGCATTTCTACTCACACGCCCCTCGCGGGGCGTGACGACTAACCGTATACCACTACTGGAGGACAGGCAATTTCTACTCACACGCCCCTCGCGGGGCGTGACGCCGGATTGACAGCAGGCCGTTGATCGAATATAATTTCTACTCACACGCCCCTCGCGGGGCGTGACTTTTTACCCCGTTGTTCCGACTTTCGCGTACTAATTTCTACTCACACGCCCCTCGCGGGGCGTGACCTGACGAAGTGTGGCAGATTAAGGCATATCGGATTTCTACTCACACGCCCCTCGCGGGGCGTGACTGGAAACACATTTAACGTTTACGGATCAGGCCAATTTCTACTCACACGCCCCTCGCGGGGCGTGACAGGCAGAGCTTAATTCGTTGATCAATAAGCGCATTTCTACTCACACGCCCCTCGCGGGGCGTGACGGCTGCTGGAGATGACATTTTTGTTTTGGACCATTTCTACTCACACGCCCCTCGCGGGGCGTGACGATCATGTCAATCCCCTTTCGATGTTTTCTTGAATTTCTACTCACACGCCCCTCGCGGGGCGTGACGCTGATAGCTTTTACAGTGCCGTTGCCGTCCTCGATTTCTACTCACACGCCCCTCGCGGGGCGTGACTGGAAAAAATCGCAAAGGAACACAATTTCAGCCTGATTTCTACTCACACGCCCCTCGCGGGGCGTGACACGGATGCTACTACAACAAATAATACAAATTTCATTTCTACTCACACGCCCCTCGCGGGGCGTGACGCCAAGCTCGTCCGGCGACTGAAACGCCGTATAATTTCTACTCACACGCCCCTCGCGGGGCGTGACACTCCCGTTTATATGGATACGACGGGCGACTTGAAATTTCTACTCACACGCCCCTCGCGGGGCGTGACTAATAATCTTCAAAATCCTCACTAATCTTCAGATTTCTACTCACACGCCCCTCGCGGGGCGTGACCAGGATACAATGATTGAGACAGACAGGGATATCATTTCTACTCACACGCCCCTCGCGGGGCGTGACGCATTCGCCATCACAACGCGGAGCACTACAGGCGATTTCTACTCACACGCCCCTCGCGGGGCGTGACTCCCTTGCGGTTCTCATGGTTTCCACCGCTTGCCGATTTCTACTCACACGCCCCTCGCGGGGCGTGACTATTGTCATCTGTAAGCCTTAAGCTCTGCTTACAATTTCTACTCACACGCCCCTCGCGGGGCGTGACATATCCGCTGTCCGTCATCTGGCAGTTTGCAATCATTTCTACTCACACGCCCCTCGCGGGGCGTGACCGGCGGCCTGCTCGGCAGCTCTTTCTTCGGCCTCATTTCTACTCACACGCCCCTCGCGGGGCGTGACCGACCCTAAGATTGCCTTAAACTGGGACAATCTCATTTCTACTCACACGCCCCTCGCGGGGCGTGACTTATGGAATCTATCATCGTCGCGCTTATCAGCGATTTCTACTCACACGCCCCTCGCGGGGCGTGACCGCACTGATCGCGGCAGGGAAAGATGATATCACATTTCTACTCACACGCCCCTCGCGGGGCGTGACTTTAACGGGTTGCCGGCGCCCGATTTTGTTATTGATTTCTACTCACACGCCCCTCGCGGGGCGTGACTGCTTGATCGCCTCAAACTCAACATGCGCGCCGATTTCTACTCACACGCCCCTCGCGGGGCGTGACAATGACTTTGATGACGCTATCCAGATTGAATAGATTTCTACTCACACGCCCCTCGCGGGGCGTGACTGGAAACACATTTAACGTTTACGGATCAGGCCAATTTCTACTCACACGCCCCTCGCGGGGCGTGACGCAGCAGCTACAAAAGCCCTAAAAGCTGGGTATATTTCTACTCACACGCCCCTCGCGGGGCGTGACATTGGCGCGAAAATCGAACTCCAGCTTTTTCAGAATTTCTACTCACACGCCCCTCGCGGGGCGTGACAACTGTGTCGCAGAGGTTATGTACTACGATAGGATTTCTACTCACACGCCCCTCGCGGGGCGTGACAACTGTGTCGCAGAGGTTATGTACTACGATAGGATTTCTACTCACACGCCCCTCGCGGGGCGTGACGGTAAAACCTACGGTGCAATAAAATATTGCATTATTTCTACTCACACGCCCCTCGCGGGGCGTGACGGGCACATCGTACTGGATCAGCGCACAGTACGTATTTCTACTCACACGCCCCTCGCGGGGCGTGACTAGTTGATCTTCTTTTCCGCCAGCATAGCGCCATTTCTACTCACACGCCCCTCGCGGGGCGTGACCGCAGTACCGGCTGCTTGGCTGTATCAACCATACCATTTCTACTCACACGCCCCTCGCGGGGCGTGACAATGTTCGTGCCTGGAAATTTCGGACTTTCAAAAATTTCTACTCACACGCCCCTCGCGGGGCGTGACGGGAACTCCGCGTAGTTGCTCGCGACGTAGGTGTAATTTCTACTCACACGCCCCTCGCGGGGCGTGACGTTCAGCCGGTCACTATCGACACTGGACGCAATGATTTCTACTCACACGCCCCTCGCGGGGCGTGACGATACGGCAACGGGAACGGGCGCATCTCAAAATCGATTTCTACTCACACGCCCCTCGCGGGGCGTGACTGACAACGGCGACGGAATGTGTGTAAACGCAGAATTTCTACTCACACGCCCCTCGCGGGGCGTGACGAACCAACATCCTCCCCTTTTACACGGCTTACATATTTCTACTCACACGCCCCTCGCGGGGCGTGACCATCGGATTCATTGTGCGGTACATGGAGGACGATTTCTACTCACACGCCCCTCGCGGGGCGTGACTTAACCGTTTCTGGGAACCGCTGGTTTAATGTAGAAATTTCTACTCACACGCCCCTCGCGGGGCGTGACCCTGTCACCGGCGCAGTGGTATTACATGCGCGCGATTTCTACTCACACGCCCCTCGCGGGGCGTGACATCCGTGGAATCCTGAAGTCGATGAACGTGCTAATTTCTACTCACACGCCCCTCGCGGGGCGTGACCGGGCAGCCGGAATGGTTTGACCCTACAAAATATTTCTACTCACACGCCCCTCGCGGGGCGTGACTCCCTGCCGCAATCAGTGCGTCGATCTGATAATCATTTCTACTCACACGCCCCTCGCGGGGCGTGACAGTTCGGATGCCATTGCAGGCACCGTAGCGTCTATTTCTACTCACACGCCCCTCGCGGGGCGTGACTCTGCGCGTTAACAGCAGATATAAGAACCTGAAAATTTCTACTCACACGCCCCTCGCGGGGCGTGACGGATGACTCAGCCATTAACCAGCACGGGCGCGCAATTTCTACTCACACGCCCCTCGCGGGGCGTGACCAATGCCGGATCTGAGACTGGTACCCATCGGGAATTTCTACTCACACGCCCCTCGCGGGGCGTGACGAGGGCGAACTTGTCAAATATGACCCGCTTAACATTTCTACTCACACGCCCCTCGCGGGGCGTGACACGGACAATGTCAGCGGTGAAAATGTCGGTGGAATTTCTACTCACACGCCCCTCGCGGGGCGTGACACCTCGTACACTCTCGAGATGCTCGTAATATGTCATTTCTACTCACACGCCCCTCGCGGGGCGTGACGCGATCCCTATTGCCGCAACTGCGCCATCTTTGGCATTTCTACTCACACGCCCCTCGCGGGGCGTGACTAAACAGCGCGAAGGATGCGACGGATGAGGCAAATTTCTACTCACACGCCCCTCGCGGGGCGTGACGATATCGACATTAAAAATACAGGCGTCATCCTCATTTCTACTCACACGCCCCTCGCGGGGCGTGACGTTCCGCGCGCGCTAATTGCTCATGCCCTTAATAATTTCTACTCACACGCCCCTCGCGGGGCGTGACGCCTAAGCTCTGTAGAGAACGGTTCACTTCCGAAATTTCTACTCACACGCCCCTCGCGGGGCGTGACAGACTGGAAGGTAATTATGATGTCGATGCAGATTTCTACTCACACGCCCCTCGCGGGGCGTGACTCGGGATCTGGACGGCATTATCCGCAACCGTAATATTTCTACTCACACGCCCCTCGCGGGGCGTGACCTATAGCCAACGAAACCTGTACGCCACGGGCAAATTTCTACTCACACGCCCCTCGCGGGGCGTGACCTCCAGGTGATATGATGGCACGATTTATTGGGATTTCTACTCACACGCCCCTCGCGGGGCGTGACTCAACGACATTCAGTATTGTGTTCACAAGTTCAATTTCTACTCACACGCCCCTCGCGGGGCGTGACAGCCGGTACTGCGTGACGGCGTACTGATGAATGATTTCTACTCACACGCCCCTCGCGGGGCGTGACACGAGCAGGGCATACTAAAGCTTTGCGATATCAATTTCTACTCACACGCCCCTCGCGGGGCGTGACCCCTCCAGGTGATATGATGGCACGATTTATTGGGGATTTCTACTCACACGCCCCTCGCGGGGCGTGACTATCCTACCTTCGTACACGGACTCATAACCGTATTTCTACTCACACGCCCCTCGCGGGGCGTGACATGCCGTCCAGATCCCGAAAACGCTGGATGACATTTCTACTCACACGCCCCTCGCGGGGCGTGACGACGCGCTTGCGGCCGATGTTTTTGCCCGTATCAAATTTCTACTCACACGCCCCTCGCGGGGCGTGACTGCTAACCTGACCGCACTGTTCGGATCTGTCAAATTTCTACTCACACGCCCCTCGCGGGGCGTGACGCAGGGCCTCCTCTCTTCTGCAAATAATAACTATATTTCTACTCACACGCCCCTCGCGGGGCGTGACCGCAATATATTGAATATCTCTTGCGACCGCACCCAATTTATCGTGAGAAGCGGAATTTAAATCAAAT
>Ga0256404_1013243_pt1 | contig 10506 bp, 4 predicted proteins | sample RumenRJG_01DNA_FD_185990 | JGI IMG/M metagenome (GOLD analysis project Ga0256404, IMG submission 185990) | Bovine rumen microbial communities from Lethbridge, Alberta, Canada - RJG_01 | ecosystem: Host-associated > Mammals > Digestive system > Stomach > Rumen | place: Canada: Alberta | collected...
CCCACAAGTTCAACGGCATGAAGGGAAGCGGTTTCCTATACATCAGGAAGGGAGTGAAGATCCACCAGTACGCTGACGGAGGCTCCCAGGAGCGCGGGCAGAGGGCAGGAACTGAAAATGTTGCCTCCATCGTTGCCATGGCCGCAGCCCTGAAGAAAAACTGCGCGAGGATCGCAGAGTCCGCAGAAAAGCTCCGCAGGCTGGAGCAGGTCCTTCTCGGACGTCTCTCCGAGGAAGGGATTGACTATATCAGGAACGGCAGCGAGAACCGTCTCCCCGGGAATGTCAATATTTCCATAAGGGGGGCAAACGGCGAGATGCTGCTTCACCGGCTCGATCTCAAGGGGATCTGCGTATCCACTGGGTCTGCCTGTGATTCGGTAAACCAGCGCCTCTCACATGTGATTGAGGCGATCGGCGTGCCGGAGGAGTACGCACAGGGCACTCTGAGGATTACCTTCGGGGCGGAAAATACGGAAGACGAGGCTGCGAGGATTTCTGCTGCCATTGCCGGCATCCTGAAAGGATGAGATCTTTCTGGTGTTGGCAAAGACTGGTTGCCATTTCTGCTGTCTTTGGGGTCAAGTTCAGGAGGAAATTTACAGATAATCTGATTCCGTGCTGAAATGCTGCGAGTGTGGTTACATGGATATATTCTCTCAATTCTGCAAGTATGTCGATGACACCATTTTTTCCAAAGACAAAATGGGATCAGCTGTCGCATTCGTGATTGACAGTGCGTTTATCAATGAGTTCTGCAGCCAGCGGAAAATCACAGAACAGGCCTTAATGAAGGAGGTCAGACGTTTTCTTCAGACTTCGATCTACGGCAGTTATCCACGGAGCGATCTTTCTGTAAAAGGGATTCTCGCCATTCAGCTCTATGCCGCATCACAGCGTTCCAAAAGTGACGGCCTTACTGCAAGCAACTACAGGGAGAGACTCTCGCAGCTTCTTTCAATCGACATCAGTGATCTTCAGGAATGGTTTGAATACAACCAGGAGAATTACTGGAATTATTTATACGGCTGGTGCGACCGCAACTACTTCGATATAGAGAAATGCACCCCAAGAAAAGGTCCGTGGAGGTATGTCCAGTATCCCATGCAGCAGGCAGAAAAAGTATTCACGGCAGAAGACCTGAAATACATCGCCTGCTCATTCATAAATGCCAGCCTTCACCCGGATGATGACCTGACTGAGAGAACTTTCTGGAGGACGGTCAAGTGGGATGCTCTTGGCAGTTACGCAGGAACAAGACATGCCAGGCATATTCTCGAAGAGGAAAGCTTTCAGGAAGACGCGCGAAGGCAGATCTACAACTATTTTCTCTCATGGAACGGTGAGTATAAGGAAAACAGCAGACCAGGTGAATTTCATGATCGGGATATCTGCATATTCCTCGGCAATAACGGACTTGAGATTCGCAGCAGTGAGCTCGATCTCCTGGAGACTTTGCCTCTTGAAACGCTGGACAAAGGCTCCTACCGCAAAAAAGGCATTGTGCGGCGTGACGGGCTTGTCCTTTTCAGAAAGGATGAAACCTATAAGGAAATGTGGTCCGAGACCCGTTATCTGGAAAAAGACGAAGAAGGCCTGGCGCTGGTGTTCAAAAACAGCGAATACTGGTACAGGTACGGCAGCAACGCATTCAAAACATTCAGGTATGCTGTCCTGGTCCGTGTCAGGGACAATGTCTGCTACGAGGAGCTTTACAGCGAGCCCAGGGCATATGAAATTGCCGGCGGTCTGAAAACAGGTTTTAGATCATACATGAAAGGCGGCGGACCGCGCATAATATGCAGTGATGGCAGGCCTGTGTGGGTGGATGGCGTCTTACAGAAAGACAACAATAGAATATTCGACCTCAGGCCTCTTCCTGAAGGAAGGCACCGTATAAAAGTCAGGGGATACAAGGCAGTTGAGGTAAATATTGTGCCTGATTCCGTCTATTACTGCTCGTGGCAGGATAGTTTTACCAGATGGCAGATCGGAAGAAAAGCCTACTGGCAGCCGGTTCAGGGGTCGGACGGCGTGACAGGGTTCGATCTTGAGCCAATATGCCAGAAGACCGAAAACTCATTGCCATCCGATGAGCCTATTTTGGAGTCATGGGCCAGGATATTCCAGGACCAGCGGCAGAAACAGCATCTGCCATCAGCCAATATTGCCATAACCATGCTGAATAATATGGCGTCATATGGAAACATTTGACTTTAAGAACAATTACGCTGTAGGACTGCTCAGAATAAAACCAAACGGCAACGGATACGTTGATGTCCGCGGCTATATTGACAGCTCACAGAAATTCCATTATCTCAGCAAAGAACAGTCCAGAGAAATGTTCCCTCCAAGAGGAGGTGTATTTGCTCATAACGTTCGAAACTATGGACGTCTGGAAGACAAATATGTCCAGCTGCGTGTAATGGCAAACCAAAAAGATGGTTATGATCTGGATGCTTATATTTGGGATAAGTCTGAAGAGATTATAGAAATTGGGAAAAAAGTCCATATCCTCAACCAGAGCTTCTCTGATGACGGCCAGGATAATTACGACAAACTGTTTCCTGCAGGTCTTTTGGGAAAAAGCAGTGACGTTTACTTCTCCGATAGGACAAGGCTGTATTTAATCAAGGGAGGCAATAACCAGCGCCTGATCCATTACTGCAGTCTCAGTGATGTTGATCTGATTCATGAATCATATGAAAACATCTATTACATCGGCTGCGGACTGCCGGTTGACAGAGGGTGCATTGATGTAACCACCGATGAGCAGCTGATTGACTGGTTTCTGAAAAATGTGGTCACAGTTGACTTCGATGCCTTCAAATCAGGCGACAAGGGCAAGGTTATCGCTGCTGTACGAGACTCCTTATTAAAGGGCAGGGGCCTGACTGAGGAGGTGAAGAATGCAAGAATCAGCCGCCTGAGCAGGCTGCAGGGGATACACAATATATCTGATGAAGACCTCAGCCAAATTGCAAAGGCTACATGGCTGAACGACTCACTTGCTGCGGCCATTCAGAAATCCAAAGACAAATACCTGGAAGATGCCAGGTCTTCATGTAACGCTGATCTCGAGGAATATAAGAACGAGATAGAAAACAAGAAAAAGGAATTCCAGGATGATTTGGACAGCATAAACCTTGAGGTTGAAATAGCAAATGAAGAATTGGAAAAGCTGAGAAATTCCATTTCTTCACAGAATGCCGAACTTGCGAAGAAGAAGGGTGAAATTGAAGCTCAGCAGAAAGCACTCGATGAAATATCCTCACGCAAGGATTCAATTATCAGGGACTTTCAGGTCGTCAGGGATGTTTTTGGAATGACGTCTTCAAAAGACTCATTGCAGACTGATCTGGCATCATTCACGCTTGAGACAGCAGAATACTCTTCAAAAGAGACCGTTTTTGAAGGCTTCAGGCGCAGTCTTGAGAGCTGTTTGAAGAGCCTGAGCTGTGAAGGTGATGCACAGTCAATTGCAGACCTGCTTGCCGCATATAAAATCCTGCTGCTGCCGGATATCAGAACCGTTATGGCAATTATTCATGCTACAGGGCGATGCCGGTATATCATGTCCTATGTCGGAGTAGCCTGGAAATCATTTGATGACCTCTGGAAGAACGGCCTCGGCTTTATCTGCGCAAAATGTGCAGAAGCGCCTGACGTTATTCATTATCTGGTACTGCGGGGTATCAACCTGTCATACATACCGAATTACCTGCAGCCTGTTTTTGACCTGCAGTCAGGATGCAGCACCTGTTTCCAGGGTACGAGTCAGTGTTTCCCTGACAACCTGAGAATTCTGACTCTGGCGGCAGCTGACAGCGTCATACCGATGTCCTCTGCGGTGCTGGCTAATATGGGATGTGCGGCAAAGAAAGAAACTGCATATCAGGTTTTACCTGGAGCATTCAGTGACGGTTCATTCATAAAAAGCTTAAAAGGCTTCCTGACAGCTGAGGAACTCAATTCTCCGGAGAACAGGAATATCGGCATTCAGAATTGCTACGAGGATTATGCAGCAGATCAGTCATGACCTCATTGAAGCCAGGCGCCTGCTGAGAGCATGGATGAGCCATTTTGAAAGCCGGAGCTATACGGCCATCAGGGATGCCTGCGTCTTCCTGAATGAGTCCATGCATCTTGGCATTGACCGGCATCGGGCTTTCGCAATATTCGAACCTCTGCTCAATACGGGAGTGGCTGACTTCTGCGGAAATGATCATTACTCGCTGACAGAGCCGCTGGCCATCGTGTTCCAGTCGCACGCGTATCTTGTCAACTGCCTGGATTCTGAGGTTGAGTACGGCCTTGAGGACTTCCCCGGTGTATGCAGGTGTCCTTTGGAACTTGTGCCAAAAAACACGAAGACAGTGCGTCTGACGGCGTTTGGCATACTGAAGTCGGTCCCATGTGTCAGGGATGTGGTTGACAGCTGGGACAGCTCCCTGCAGGATGAGAGCAGGCTGGAGTACGGCAACCGCCTGAAAAAGGGCGTTGCTCGTTTAACTGACGGACAGAGCAGATATTTCTCAATTCCAGAGAAAGTGTACCTTAAAGATATTCCACCGAGGTCTGTGAATCCGGATGCCTACCAGATTGCTGTCAGCCTGGAGCGGGCTGTAACAGGGGAATGCAGCGGTACATATGACAGGGGGAACCACAGTCTGACCATGAAAAAGTACGGCCTTCCTTCCCTAATCTTCAAGGCTCTGCTTGTTTCCGGAATGGAGACAGACAGCCTGCCGGAAGAAAGCGGCTATGATGTGACGTTTAGGAATATTTCCGAATCCTGCTTCAGGGAGCTGAACAGAATCCTTTGCAAAACAATACGGGCGGCATAATGAACGATCCAATCAGAATATACAGCGAGATCAGTGAGGCATATCTGAAGTATATTGACAGCGGCCTGCCATTTTTTCACAAAGAATACAACGACAGCCGTGATAAGCTTCTCAGGGAAGACGGGACAATTAGCCAGCCTCCGATTATTGAGCTCGTACAGAAGTATCACGAGAAGGCTTCTCTTCGCGAGTTCTGCCAGCGCGAAAATGTCAGCATGGATTTCAACGACTTTGTAAATTCCGGACTTTTTGCCAATGGTTCGCACGTTGAGCGCAGGCTCTATGACCACCAGTACGAAGCGCTCAGGGAAGCGTTCATCAACCGTAAGAACGTCATCGTGACAACCGGAACCGGCTCGGGAAAGACCGAGAGCTTTCTCCTGCCTGTGATTGCAGATCTGGTGACGGAATCAGCGCAATGGCGAACCGGAAGACCGCGTGCAATCCGCACTCTGATCCTCTATCCGCTGAACGCGCTTGTTGAGGATCAGATGATAAGGCTTCGCAAGGCTCTGAACAGCCGCAGGCCTGACAGGAGCGGGGCACTGGACTGGCTGGACTCGCACCGCAGCGGAAACAGGTTCTATTTCGGCAGATACACAGGTGCGACTCCTGTCAGCGGAACGAGTGAAAAGTCTGCATCCAGACTGAACGAGGAGAAGAACGTCCTTCTGAAAGGATGGAATGCCGCAAAGAAGGCCGCCTCAGTAGACGGCAAGAAGGATCTCCTTTTTCATGTGCCCTGCATGGAAGGGGACAGCGCCGAGATGTGGAACCGCTTCGACATGCAGGATGCGGCGCCGGACATACTCATCACCAACTACAGCATGCTCAATATTATGCTGATGCGTGAGGCAGAAAGCCAGATGTTTGAGGATACCCGCAAATGGCTTGCCGAGGACAATAAGCATGTATTTCATCTGGTTATAGATGAGCTGCATACCTACAGAGGGACGTCTGGCACCGAGGTCGCATATCTTATCCGTGTGCTGCTGGACCGTCTGGGATTAACACCTGATTCGCCGCAGGTACAGTTTCTCGCAACGAGTGCATCAATGGAGGAGGATCAGCAGTCTGCTGACTACCTGTGCGAGTTTTTCGGCATAGAGAAGGAGAACTTCAGGTCCTCATTTGCTGTTCTTTCCAACCCTAGACAGCCTGAAATCAGAGAGCCTGAGGCGGTTCTTCCGCAAAAGGAGCTTGCAGAATACTGCATCAGCCATGATGAGCAGAAACTGCTGGCATCGTGCCAGTGCGGCAGCATCTCTGAGTTTTGCGCAAAATACCGGCTTGTTGACTGGCTTAAACACAGCCTTTCTTCAGACCATGGCCTCATTGCCAGGGATATAGGAAAGATAGCTTTTGCCATGCACCTTACTGGTGAGGATGGGCTTAAGGCTGCCATCGCAATTATCCAGATAATCTGCCGGAGCAGGGATGCACAGGGCAATTATGTTGCGCCTCTCAGGGCTCATTTCTTTTTCCGAAACCTCAGCGGGCTGTGGGCATGCTCAGATCCGAACTGCACTGAATGCCATGGTGATGAGCGCTTCCCGGGAAGGCTTGCCGGCAGACTGTACAAACGGCCAAGAACAGTATGCTCCTGCGGAAAGAAGGTTCTGGAAGTGCTTGTTTGCGAGAATTGCGGAGAGCTCTATCTTGGCGGGTATATGGAAGAGAGAGACGGCAGTTATTTTCTGTCTTCGGAGCGTCCTGTCGGGAAAACAGGGCTTAAGTATTGCGTCCTGTGGCAGGGAAAGGCTGAGCGGAATGACGGCTGGGTCCGAGTCAGCTACGATCCTGCAACAGGCAAGTGCACCAATGATATAAACGGAGAATATCTTCTCTATGAACGGAAAAGCAGTGATGATCCTGAGCTGCCGGCCAAGTGCCCGAAGTGTGAGGTTTCATACCAGACATTAGGCAGCAGCAGTTTTACGCCAATCCGACATCACTCTACCGGCCTGCAGAAGGTTAACCAGATTCTTGCTGACGCGCTGATACGTTCTATGAGGAATGCCGGAGAGAAGAACACCAAGCTGGTGCTCTTCTCAGACAGCCGTCAGGCTGCCGCGAAGCTCTCCGCCGGCATTGAGCTTGACCATTATCTTGATGTGCTTAGATGGGCAATACTCAAATCGCTCGGTGATAACGAAAATACTGTTTCAGATCTGAAGCAGCTGGGCAGGAAACAGGGGCCGCTGACTAAAGATGAGAGGCAAAAAGTCAAGTCGCTGATGAAGAACCCTGCATATAGGGAATTTGCTGAAACCGTTTACTTCGGCAAGGAAGAAGACTGCGATGACGATGAAAAGCTCAAACTTAAGTCTTTCCTTTCTTCAAGCGAAGGACAGCAGCTAAGTTCCATTGAGTCAAAAGTATTCACAGCACTATTGAAGACAGGCACTAATCCAGCCGGGCCCAAACCGTCTGTAAATCACAGCCAGTATGCCAACGTGGCATGGAGCGATCTGTTCGATTTCGACCAGTTCAAGGAAAAAGAGCACCTGACAGATGCAGAGAGAAATTTTGATGATCTTATTCATGAGTCAAACCGCATAGAGCAGCTGCGGAGTATTTTCAGCAACAAGAAAAGATCGTTTGAAGAGCTTAAGCTTGGATATCTCGCCCCTTCTGCATCAGTTAAGGATCATACATTCCGGGAACTGGTATGCTCGGCAATCCGCATACTGGGCGAGAAGCGTCGGATAAGAGGCATTCCTTCTCGCTATCCGTATACCGACAGCTTTCCCAAGAATGTCAGGACTCTCATCAAGGAGGTCTATCAGACAGCATCGCTGGCAGGCGTTAATAATGCCATAGATAAGCTTAAATCCTTCATGCGGAACAATGAGATTATTGATAAAGATACTGTAACACTGACAGGCAAGGGGCTCACATTCGTCAAAGCAGAAGCAGGGACTCAATACTGGATCTGCCCGCGCTGCAAGACGGTACATATGCAGCACTCCAACGGAGTGTGCATCAACTGCTTCAGCAAACTCGGTGAGCCTTCAGTCCTCACAAAGGAAGACGTCGAGCACCCTGATGATTACTATCTCTCTCTGCTGAAAAGCATGGAAAATGCCTACAGACTCCACTGCGAGGAGCTGACAGGCCAGACATCCAAAAAAGACTCTCAGGACAGACAGAGGCTGTTTCAGGATATTTTCCTGAATGATGAGATACCGGCTGTGCAGGGCATTGACCTCCTAAGCGTAACAACCACCATGGAGGCCGGCGTTGATATCGGCTCACTCTCTGCTGTGATGATGGGCAATGTTCCACCCCAGCGGTTCAACTACCAGCAGCGAGTCGGACGCGCAGGCCGACGCGGAAACCCGCTGTCCATAGCACTGACAGTGGCAAAGGGGACGAGCCACGACCTGGCGCATTTCTTTGAGTATGAGCGCATGGTGTCTGAAACGCCGAAAGATCCATATTTGGAAGTCAGGACTCCTGAGATTGCAGGGAGAATCATATACAAGGAACTTCTTTATGAGGCACTGAGAGGTGAGGTTCCCGTGAACAACGAAAGCGTTCACGGAAACTTTGGCAAGGCGCGTGAGTGGGACAGCAAATACAGGCCTGTAGTGGAAAGCTGGATTAAAGAATCTGGTGAAAGGATTGACCATATCGTACAAACGGTCACGAAGGCTACAAACATTTCCCGCGCGGAGCAGGATGAAATCAAAAAAATTATCAGATACAGCCTGACGCAGCAGATCTCAGAAATTACAAAAAGCACAGACTACAATCAGGAATTCCTCAGTGAGCGCCTGGCCAACGCCGGCCTGCTTCCTATGTTCGGCTTCCCGACCAGGGTCAGGAATCTCTACCTTAAAGCCCCGGCGAAGCTGCCTGCTGATGAAAACGTTGTTATGCGTGACGTTGATATGGCGATGAACAGCTTTGCTCCGGGGCACGAGATCGTCGTTGACAAAAAGGTCTACAGATCTGTCGGCATAGTTGACTACGAGTATAAGCCCGGACATTCGATCGGACCAAAAATCAACTCACTGAATGAATATCAGAACCCGCTGATGAGATGCCCTGTTTGCGGCTACTCAACAATCAATCAGCAGGACGAGTCGGATGAGTGTCCGGTATGCGGCTCCAGAATGAATAAGATCAGCATCTGCTCTCCATTGGGATTTTGCGTTGACTATAATGCACCGGCGCAGGATTTCAACGGCAACTTTGACTGGTTTTCACCAAACAGCGAAATCAAGCTGGACTGTGAGGAATCTTTGACGGAATGTCCCCAGGTGCGGAACATGAGGCTCCGGAACAACCTGGTTCCGTCTCAGGGGCTGGTTCATCTCATAAACGACAACAATGGCGCTTTGTATGAACTTGGCAGAAATAACGATAATATTTACGTTGCGCGCAGCGCATATCCTGAGAACTTAAGAAAAAATCTGAAGCTGTACAAAGAAAAAAGGTACGCCTTTGTATCCTCCAAGACGACCGGCGTGCTGACACTGTCGATCGATCAGATCCCGAAGGAGCTGAATCTTTCTCCTCTTCAAAGAGAAAACGAGAACAGCTTTGCAGTGCGCGCAGCCTTCCTTTCATGGGGATACCTTGTCCGCAAGGCCATAGCGAGCTACCTTGACATCGATGCATCCGAGCTTAATGTCGGTTATTACATAACGCCGGATTCAAAAAAGGCTGAGGTGTTCTTCGTTGAACGTCTGGAAAACGGCGCAGGTTACTGTAATTTCCTCAGCGGCCGCAAATATCCTGATGTTCCGGAAAAAGCTATTCTTGACCCTCTGAAAAAAGGCGGTGAACTGTACGAGATGCTTTTGCGCCCCTCTCATCTTCATGGCTGCACGTCATCTTGCTATGACTGCATCAGGGATTACTCGAACCAGGAAGTACACGGACTGCTGGACTGGAGGCTGGGCCTCGATCTGGCACGCCTTGCAGATGACTGCAATGCAAAGGTTGATTTCTCCATTGACTACTGGAATGAATTCATAAACCAAGATGTCAGAAATGTCCTGCTATCAAACGGTTACAAGGTAAGCAGCGCTGGCGGAACATTGGTGGGCAGCTCTGATTCCGAAAATGTCTGTATCGTTCATCCTCTTTGGTCTGAAGAGTATGTATGCAGCCTGATCGGAGATATGAAAGAGTGCCCCAGACCTCTTTCGGTATATGACATTTCCAATGTCAGCGTTTGAGATGGTCCCAGCAGGCATGGAAATTAAACGTCAATAAGAATTGCGGCAGGCTGTAACCGGCTCAATGAAAAAACATTTGGCAAATTATCCAAATAGGATATAATGCGCTCACAAGCAGACGCCCTGTGCGTCTGTCGTTCTACCAGGAAAGCTCCCGCCCTGCGGCATCAAATCCTGGAGATGAGGGTGTCCGTGAGCCTGTTTTGATTACCTGGTCTGTCCGACACTTTTCCACCATATATCTTTAGGCTGTATGCCTGCTTTCAATCCATTAACAGGCATTTCACTTTAACCCCTTCCGGGGTGCTACAGGAGTAAGCGGCCTGGCGCTTCCAGTCCGGCCGGATGTTTACATGAACTTAAGTGATTTAAAGAAACTTGACGTCAATTCACTGACTGATCTTGCCCAGACCATGGGCGTTACCGACATCGAGAGAAAGCCCCGCAAGGACCTCATTTTCTCAATC
>Ga0256404_1013244_pt1 | contig 10506 bp, 10 predicted proteins | sample RumenRJG_01DNA_FD_185990 | JGI IMG/M metagenome (GOLD analysis project Ga0256404, IMG submission 185990) | Bovine rumen microbial communities from Lethbridge, Alberta, Canada - RJG_01 | ecosystem: Host-associated > Mammals > Digestive system > Stomach > Rumen | place: Canada: Alberta | collected...
CTCTACTTTTTGAATAAATTTTTCAAAAAGATCAGAGAGTTATGTTGTAAAAGGTAGAGTCAGATGGTTGTGAAAGGTATAGAATTAGCAGAGTTTAGGATGTACGCATCATGCAATTACCTGGAGACATACTGGCAGCGGGCCGCATCCATGAGGCGCAGCCCCTTACCTGATCTTCCCGCTCTCCGGATCGTAGACGAAGAGCCCCTGCTTCAGCGGATCCTCATAGCGGCACACGCCCTTCCCGAGGTCCCTGTACTTCACCTCGCGCGCGTCATCCTGTAGGAGCGCGTTCCAAAGCCGGAGGCAGTGCCCGCTCCGCTCCTCCTGCTCCTTTTTGGGATCCTTTTTCGCGTCTGCTGCCTGCTCTCTCTTCTGGTCCTCCCTCGCGGCCGAGGGCAGGATGTCGGTGGGCCAGCCCGCGCCGCTCACCGCGAAGCAGATCCGCTCGCTCCCCTTCTTCCCGCCTCCCCTGTAAACCTTCATGCAGGCAACGCCGTTCCTCGATCCCGCGAGGTAGTCCTGGTGCACGGCCATTGCCCTCTCGGAGAAGGTTTTCTGCCTGTAGGAGAACGCGGCGTCGCGCGCCATGAAGTAGTTCCCGAAGAGGCTTTTGATGGCGAGCCCGCCCACGAACATGATGGCCATGATCGTGACGAGCCTGATGAGCCACCTGCGGTTGAAGTTCTCGGAGACGTCTTCCTGGGTCATTTCTGCCCCTGCATGACGCTGTACATGTTCCACATCGGCGTGAATATTCCGAGGGCAAGGACAAGGACCATCGCCGCGACGCAGACAAGGAGGATCGGCTCAATCTTCGCCGTGAGATTCTTGAGCGCATAGTCGACCTCGCCCTCATAGTACCCGGCGGCCTCCAAAAGCAGCGTGTCGACCTGTCCGGTCTCGTCTCCTACCGCGAACATCTGCATGACGAGGGGGGAGAAGATGTTGGCGTCGGCCGCCACGTGCGCGAGCGACTGTCCGCCCTCGATGCCGGTCTTCATGTTCACGATCTTCTCCGCGAGGAAGTCATTGTCGACCGCCTCCGCGACGAGCGCCAGCGCCTGATTCAATGTGATGCCCGAGGAGATCATGACCGCGAAGCTCCGGCAGAACCTCGCGAGCAGGGACTGCGTTACGATTGGCCCGATGATGGGGAGCCTCATCTGCCACTTGCCCCAGGTGTAGCGGCCGCTCTTGGAGTGGCTCCATTTGATCCAGAACCAGGAGATGCCGATGACGGAAAGGAGGAGCACATACCAGTAGGTCCTGAAGAAGTGCGACACTGCAAGGAGGATCCTGGTATAGATGGGGAGCTCCGCGTCGAACTTCGCGAAGAGGTTGGCGAACACCGGGATTACCCAGATATTGAGGACTACCATCGCAAGGGCGAGGAAGATGATGACGATCATCGGGTAGCGGATGGCGGCCTTGACTCTTTTCCTCGTCTCCATGTCCAAAGAGAGGTACTCCGCGATCTGCTTGAACGATCCCTCGAGCTCACCGGTGTTCTCTCCGACGTTGATGAGCGCGATGAAGAGCGGGCTGAAGATGTCGGGGCGCTTCCTGAGGCTGTAGGCCATCGGCATGCCTCCCGCGAGGTCGCGCCCGATCTGCTTGAGCTCGTCGCGCAGGACCGGATTGGTGATGGTGTTCGAGAGGCCGCCTATGGCGCGGAGGAGCGGGATGCCGGCCTTCGTAAGGGAGTACATCTGCCGGCAGAACATCACGAGATCCTCGATCTTCACGTGATGCATGAAATGCAGATTGCCGAGGAGCCCGCCCCCGGAGCTCTTCTCCTTCACCGCCTCCTCGGTGAGGCTCACCGGCATGATGCCGCGCGAGGAGAGGGTCTGCACCGCCGACTGGCGGTCAGGCGCCTCGAGCGTCCCGGAGGTTTCCCCTGCGGCGCTGTAGCCGCGGTAGCTGAACATCGGCATCTTACTTTGCTATCTCCGCAAGTCTCAGCACCTCGTCAAGGCTCGTGATGCCCTGGAGGGCGTAGTCATAGGCCATGTGGGAAAGGGGCACGTAGTCGGGATCCGCGTTCGCCGCGCGGCTGAAGCGCTCGGTGTCCTCGGCGCGGAGCGCGTCCATCATCTCGCCCTTGAGGTCAAGGATTTCAAAGACGCCGATTCGGCCCTTGTAGCCCGTATAGTTGCAGCTCTGGCAGCCGCGCCCGTGGTAGAAGACATGCTGCGAGGCGCCCGGTCCGATGACGTCATCGATGAACCTGCGGTCGCTCTCGTCAGGGACGTACTCCTCCTTGCAGTCCGGGCAGATTCGCCTTACCAGCCTCTGCGCGATGACGACCCTGAGGGCCGCCGCGACGAGGTAGCCGGGCGCGCCCATGTCCATGAGGCGGAGCGCGCTCGACACCGCGTCGTTGGTGTGGAGGGTGGTCAGGACCAGGTGTCCGGTTATGGCTCCGCGGAGTCCGATCTCGCAGGTCTCCTTGTCTCGCATCTCTCCCACAAGGATGATGTCCGGGTCCTGACGGAGGCAGGCCCTGAGCACGCGGGAGAAGTCGAGGCCGATTGAGGCGTTGATCTGCACCTGGCTCACGCGCGGCAGGCGGAACTCCACCGGGTCCTCGGCGGTGATGATCTTGGTCCCGGGCTCATTGAGCTCGGAGAGCGCGCCGTAAAGGGTCGTGGTCTTACCGGATCCCGTGGGTCCCGTAACCAGGATAAGCCCGTGCGGACGGTGGAGCTCGCGACGGAACTTCTCCAGGATCTGCGGAGGCATGCCGACATCGTTGAGGTTGAGGAGCCCCGAGGTCTGATCGAGGAGTCGCATTACGACCGACTCGCCGTTCTGTATGGGGAGGGTCGAGATACGAACGTCGACGTCGTGTCCCCTCGCGCGGATCTTGAAGCGCCCGTCCTGCGGGAGCCTCTTCTCCGAGATGTTGAGCCCCGACATCAGCTTGAGTCTGAGGACCAGCGCCGGCGCTATCCCTACCTCGTTGAGGTCGGTCTCGTGGAGGACGCCGTCGATTCGCTGCCTGATGCGGAGGACCTTCTCGTCAGGCTCGATGTGGATATCCGAGGCGTGGACCTGCACCGCGTCCTCGAAGATCATGCGGAGGAGCTTGACGACCGTCGCCTCGTTCTCGGAGCCCTCGGCCTCGGCCGCGGCTCCCATCTCGAAGTCCGAGGCCTTGTACTCCTCCTGGAGCTGCGAGGCGAAGGACTCGATTTCCTTGGTCTTTCTGTAGAGCTGCCCGAAGGAGGTGAGGAGCTGCGACTCCCTGGCGACGGCGAACTCGATTTCGCGCGGCATGAGAAGGGCCGCGACCGAGTCCATCGCGTTGAGGTCCGCCGGGTCGCTCATCACGACGGTCGCGCGGTCGGGCTCGGCGTGGATGCAGAGGACTCTGAGCCTTCTTGCCTGCACCTCGGGAATGAGCTGCACCGCCGCCTGGTCGATCTTCACCTTCGAGAGATCGTAGAACGGAATGTTCAGCTGCTTCGCGAGGAACTTAAGGAGCTGCTCCTCGTTGATGTAGCCCAAATCGATGAGCGACGCGCCGAGCTTGATGCCCTTCCCCTTCTGGTTCTTGAGGGCGGCCATCAGCTGGTCGTTCGATATGACTCCTTCCTCGACGAGAAGGTCTCCGAGCCTTTTCCGAAGCCTTGGCTTTACCATTATTTCTTCCCTCCGAGCACCCTGAGCCTTCTTTCAGCAAAATCCCTTACGTTCGGATCAAGCTTCCTGTCCTTAAGGACCTTCCTGTAGGTATTGATGGCGGCCTGCTTCTGACTGCACCTGTCGTAGGCTATGGCGAGCCCCGCGCCGTAGCGCGTCTCCGCGGGCGCGATTTTCCAGAGCTTCCTGTAGGCCGCGGCCGCCGAGTCGCAGTCCCCGACCTCGTCCGCGAGCTCCGACTCGAGCTCATAGTAGGGGAGCGTCTCCTTGGTGGCCTCCGGCGAGAAGCCGGTGAGGGACTTCAGCGCCCCTGCCCTGTTCCCCGCTGCGGACCTCACCTTGGCCTGCATGCCGCGGAGGCGCCAGTCGGATGTGTCGAGCGCGATGCCCTTCGAGAGGAGATCGTCAGCCGCGCCCAGATCGCCCCTGCCGAAGTAAAGGCTCGCGAGCTTCATCCTGACAGCCGAGTCCCGGGGCTTCGCCGCAAGCGCGTCCTGGAAGTCCTCCTCGGCGCCGCCTAGCTCGCCTGTTATAACCTTGCGGTCGCCGCTCTTCGCGCTGAGCTCCGCCTTCTTCCCGGCGGGGAGGTTCTCGACCTGGATGCTGAGCGTGCCGCGGGGCTTCTCGGGAACGTCAGAGGATGCGCCATTGCTCCCATCGCTTCCCTTCGCAGCGGACTGCGCCTCGCGCTCCCTGATGTCCCTGAGGAGCTCTCTGTCAGGCCCGGCGAGGACCTCGGCGAGCTCCTCGCGGCGCTTCCGCTCGGCGCTCACCGCGCTCTCCGAGACTGCCGAATCATTCTTTCCTGCTGCGGCGCCCTGGCTGGAGTTCGGCTTCCTTAAGGGAGCGGGCTCGGCGTTCACCACCGCCTCGCGCTCAGCAGCCGTTGCGTCAGGCGCTGCCTCTTCCTTTGCGGCAACGGCGGACTCAGCCCTCTCTACCTGCTCGGTTTTCTCAGGAGCGGGAGACTCAGCGCGGTGCTTTCTAACCGCGCAGGTAACCGCGGCCGCGGCAAAGACCGCCGCCGCAATGAATACCACGATGGCGACCAGCATCAGCCTCTTCCCGCCGGTGTCCTTCGCGTGGTAGACGCCGTCGCCCGTCGCAGCGCCCCGGCGGTCGAGGTCGCGGAGCATCTGGTTGATAACGCTCATAGTGCCTCCACGACGCCGACGATGACCGCCGCGATGATAATGAGGATGATGGCGGAGGACATGAAGAAGAAGGTGACGCGCCTTCTCATGTAGTTGCCCCAGGCGTCCTCGGTGTCCCGGATGGCGCCCTTCACGTCACGCCCCTTCACCACGGGCGATCCGCGCCCGAAGGCGAGCATCAGGCACTTGTGCGAGAGGATGTTGATGAGCCTCGGGATGCCGCGGCTCGCGCGCCAGATTTTCCTGACGGAGCGCCTCGGGAAGAGGACCTGTCCCCGGTAGCCCGCGGCGCGGAGGCGCGATGCGATATAGGCGTCGGTCTCATTCATAGTGAGGGGCCGCAGGCGGTAGGAGAAGGCGATCCTCTGCCGGAGCTGCCTGAACTCCGGGCGCGCGAGGCGCTCGTCAAGCTCCGGCTGCCCGAAGAGGACGATCTGCAGGAGCTTCGAGGACTCGGTCTCGAGGTTCCCGAAGAGCCTTACGGCCTCCAGGGTCTCGTCGGGAAGGGCCTGCGCCTCGTCGATGAAGACAACGACGCTCCTTCCTTCTTTCTTGAGCTCAATGAGCCGGTGGTTGATGGCGTCCGTTACCGTGCTCATGCCCTCGCTCTTCTCCGCACCGAGCTCGTGCGCCAGGGCCTCCCTGAGCTCCGCGGCGCTTAAATAGGGATTGGGGAAATAGCAGATGAAGGCGTCAGCGGGCAGGATGTTGTTCATGATCCTGCGGAGCAGCATGGTCTTCCCGGTGCCGACCTCGCCTGTGATCTTGATGATGCCCTCGCCGCCCGCCAGAGCGACGCGCACCACGGCGATAGCCTCCTCATGAGGAGGGAGCCCGAAGTAGAACGAGGTGTTGGGCGTCAGGGTGAAGGGGAGCTCATTAAGCCCGAAGAAGCCGAGATAGGAGGCCTCGCCAATGCCCGGCTGCGTTCCTGATGCTGTTTCGTTCATGCTCTCTCTCCGCTCAGGCGGGATCTCCCCCGCTCCTCCGTGTCTTAAATGCTACTTGCCTTTCTTTTTGCTGTCCTTTGAGGGGTACCAGTCATCGAGGAGGTCGGACGCGCGCTGCAGCTCGTCCTTCCAGGTGTTCTCGCGGACGACGACGGGCTTCAGCATAATCACGAGCTCGCGCTTCTGCCCGACCTTCTGCCTGTTCTTGAACACCTCGCCGAGGCCGGGGATGTCGCCGAGGCCCGGGATCCTGCTCTGGCGGTCAATCTCGGAGGTCTCCATGAGGCCGCCCAGCACAATGATCTCTCCGCTGTTGGCGTCAACGATGGTGTCGGTCTCCCTGACGTCCGACTTCGCCATCGGGAGCGTCATGGGCTCAGAGGAGGTGCCGCCGAAGCCCGCGAGGTTGATGACTCTCGGATCGTCGTCAACCTTGATGACCGAGGGGTGGATGTGCATCAGCACATGGCCGTCCGCGTCAATCTGCGGCAGGACGTCGAGCGCCACGCCGGAGAAGTAGGTCTCGAACGAGATCGACGGGGAAAGCGACGTGGAGCTGCTGTCCGAGTTGCTCGAGGAGCTGATGTCGCTCACGTACTTGCGGTCGGTTCCGACCTTGATGACCGCCTTCTGGTTGTTGAGCGCGGTCACGCGGGGGTTCGAGAGCGTCGTTACGTCGCCCTGGGTCTTCAGAAGCTGTATCGCGGTCGCGAAGCTGCCGTCCGTGATCCTGATGCCGACGCCTCCGCCGATGAGGCCGATGATGTCGTCAGTAACGCCGTAGGTGCTGTTGGTCGTGTAGTACTTGTAGCTGCCGTTCTCAACGCCTGTCGAGGTGCCCGCGAAGACGCCCCTCTCCGGATCATTGACGCCGCGCCACTTGAGGTTCTCCCAGTCGATGCCGGACTGGAAGCCGTCATTGAGGGTTACCTCGAGGATCTTGGCCTCGATGATGACCTGGCGGCGGAGGGCCTCCTGGGTCTTCGAGAGGAACTCGCGGACGGTCTTGAGCTCCTTCGGCATGGCCGTAACGGTTACGAGCCCCGCCTGCGGGTTCATGATGACCGATCTGCCCTCGCCTGTCCCGACAAGTCCTTTAAGCGCCGCCTCGAGGCTCTTCCAGAGATCGTTCTCCGAGGTCGTGGTGATGTCGGTGCCGGAGCTGTTGCTGTCAGATCCTGAGGAGGATGACGATGAGGACGAGCTGTCGCTGTCGTCCGAGTCATCGGAGACGCCGCTCGTCGTCACGTTGATGCTGGAGTTGCCCTGCCTCGCGAGAAGGAGGTAGTTGACCTCGAAGGTCTCGGAACGAACTCCCGCAGGATAGACATAGATGATGCCGCCGCGGCGCTGTATGTCGTAGCCGTAGGTGTCCGCTACAGCGTTGAGGACGTCCCCGAGCGTTACGTTCCTGAGGCTCAGTGTTATGGTCCCGGAGACGTCAGGATGCACGACGAAGCTGTACCTGCTCTGCCCGACGAGGGAGGTGAAGAACTCCTTCGCGTCGATGTCGCGCGCATCGATGCGGAAGCGCCTCTTCTCCGCGGGAGCAGTGATTCGGGTGTCGCCGCTCCGGTGGAGGGCAGAGGTTACGGATCTGGGGATGACGAGCTCGCTGTTGTTCTCAATCGCGTCCGAAAGGGTCTTCTTCGCTTCTGTCGGGTCCACATGGCCCGAGCACGCGGTCAGCAGAACCGCCGCCGAGAGCACTGACACTTTAATGACTGAATCTAACATAGGTATTGGTCCTTATCTGCTGATCTTAAGGCTGCTCTCAAAGAGCCTCAGTGTAACCTTGCGCCCGTCGGGCATCAGAAGCGACGCAGAGTCGCCGGAGACGCTCTCAAGCTTTATGCCGCCCGCCATGTCGCCTTCCTTCACAAATGTCCCGCTGATGACGGCGCCGCGCACCGGGGACGTCATCACCGCGGAGAGCACCGGCCCCTGCTGCCCGGCGGCCGGGATCTCAGGGGCCTTCTCGCCGTCCTTAAGCCCTGCCTCGATGGCCCGCCTCATGAGGGGAAGGGGCATCGTGGGATCCGGGAGCGACTGTACGGAGGCCGTTCTCCCCTGAAGATTTCCCGCCGCAGGAAGCCCGGCGCCCTCAGCGTCTGCCGCCAGTGCCGGGGCTGAGGCAGAAAGAGCCAGCACGAGCGCCGCGGCGGCTGCCTTCATTATGTCAGGATACACTGATGAACTCCTCGCTGACGCTCAGCGTGTAGATTTCGAGCACGAGTGTGCTCCGCGGGTATTCCTTGGGGTCGCCCTGGAGGCTGATCTTCTTCCAGTAGAACTTCTGCGGCAGGGTCTCAAGGGCTCCGACAAAGCGCATGAGGTCAGTATAGCCGCCGCTTATCTCCATATGGAGCACGTGGCGGAACACCCCGCCGCCGTCAGGCGACACGGCGAGGTTCTCCGGGGGAAGGTTCTTAAGCTCCTTCACCGCTATCCCGTCCATGCCGGACATGATGTTCTGCAGCATGTCGGTCATCTCGGTGGGAGGCACGAGGCCGGTGAGGGTCTTCTTCAGCTCCTCATTCTTCGCCGCGAGCTTCTTCTCAAGCTCCGCGATCTGCTGCTTGAACTGGTCGTTGATGCTGATACCGGCCCCGGAGGCGAGCTCATCGGACTTCTGCGAGAGCTCCTCGATCTTGGCGCCATACTCCTCGGCGCTCTTCACCGCCTCGCGGTACTTCTGCATCGCGGGATCGAAGCCGTAGGACCACACCGGGAAAATGGCAAGCACCGCGGCGCAGACCATGAGGAGGATCTTCTCCTGCTTTTTAAGCTTCGAGAACTTCTCGGAAAGATCGTCAAGCTGCTTCATTCCTGAGCCTCCCCGCCCTCTGAGCCCTCAGATTCCTCATCGGTCCTGTGGGCCTCCTCAAATGCCTTCCTGGCCTCCTCGCGCGCGGCGTCGGCCGCGGCCTGGTCAAAGCCCGTGAAGGTGAACTCGCTTGCCCCCGGGTAGTCCTTGCTCGCGGAGACCGATACTCCGGAGAACTTGCGGCCCCTGAACGACTCGGAGCTCTTAAGCCTTCCCGCGAAGTCCGCCGCGTCCGAGGCCTTCTCCACGACGCCCCCGAGAGTCAGCATGCTGCCCTCGGCGGAGACGGTGCTCAGATAGACCTTCCCGTCTGAAATCCTTGCGAGGTCGAGCAGGAGATCCGAGAAGTCCTGCGCGCTGTCGCCTTTGAGGGACGCGATCACTCCGGAGAGCTTCTCGGTGGCCTCCTCCTCGAGGCGGAGCTTCGCGAGCTTCTTCTCGAGCTCCGGATCTGCGCTCTCGCCCTGCGAGAGCGCCTCAAGCTGCGCCACATCGTTCTCGAGCTTCTCTGCGGCCTCGGACTGTCTGTCGGCTGCCGCGACGGCCTTGTTCTTCATCATGACCATCACGGCTGTCGCGAGGATCATGATAAGGAGGAGCCCGCCGAAGAGGATCAGCATGTTTTTGAACGTCAGCGGCTCGAACTTGGTGCGCTTCTTCTCCCGGCGGTAGAAGTTGATGGTAGTCTTCATGCCTTCTCCTCCCGCCCGTTGAGGCAGGCTACGAGAGGCAGGTACTCAAAGGTGTTGCCCTTCACCATGTCCCGGAGGTCGACGAGCTCCACGCTGAAGAAGTTCTTGAGGTAGCCCATGATGGTGCCGAGCTCCTTGCTGTCTATCGCGAAGAACATCTTGCGGACCGGCGGGAGCTTGAGCTGCGCGGTAAGGTAGTCGAGCGAGCGCTGTATTTCAAGGGAGAGCCCGTCAAGGAGATCCGACTGCTGCGGGATATAGGGATCCTCCGGCGCGGGAGCAGGAGCCGCCGCGGGAGCGCCGCCTGGCTGCCCGGCGCCGTTTCCGGCCTCAAGCCCCCTGAGCTCGCCCGCGAGGCTCCCGATGTCGATGACGCCTGGCTGCCTCGGAGCGGGCGCCGGCGCAGGGGCCTGGCGCTGCGCGGGACGGAACGAGACCTTGGTCAGGTTCATGTAGCCGCGCACCGTGCGGGAGAAGACGTTGATGCCCTGGTGGTAGACGGAGAGCGTGAGATCGTGCCTCTCCGGCTGGAAAAGGATTACCTGCACCGTCTGGTCCGTGCCGAAAAGATCGGCCATGGCGAGCTGGTCGACGGTGATGAGCTGGAGCTTCGTCATCGAGGAGAGCGTCTGCGCGATGCCGTCAATGTCCTTCTTCGGCGCGCTGAACACCTGGATCCGGTCCGGGGTCGAGGCGATCTTGAGGCAGTCAACGTAGTCGAAGAGCTGCTCGGCGGGGTTCTGGGTGATGAAGTCCTTCACCGCGAAGGGGAGCGCGTTCATCATCTCCTCGTCGGGGACCTTGGGCTTCTCAATCTGAACTGCGTGGTAGACGGGCTGAAAGAGGACCGCTGCGGTTTTGGCGGATGACTTCACGTGGTGCGCCTCAAGGAGGGCCTTGGTCTTCTCCGGCCACTGCGTCGGGGTTCCGCAGTCCACGATCTCGCCCTCAATACCCTTCTCGCCGCTCATCACTAAATAGACGTGGCTCCCGGAGTAGCCGAACACCGCGCCGTAGGCAGTCCTGGGTCCGTCTGCGGATCCTGCCGCGCCGCCCTTCTCCTTGGCACTGCCCGCGCCGGGCTTTTTCCGGAGAACGCTTTTCAGCTTCTCTGCGGCATTGGTTAGAAAAGACGGCATTTTCATGAAAACGGAACCCCGGCATTATCGATAATCGTTTAATTTTAGCACATATACAGGGACATACGGAATATACCCCGGCGGGCGGGGAAA
>Ga0256404_1013245_pt1 | contig 10506 bp, 11 predicted proteins | sample RumenRJG_01DNA_FD_185990 | JGI IMG/M metagenome (GOLD analysis project Ga0256404, IMG submission 185990) | Bovine rumen microbial communities from Lethbridge, Alberta, Canada - RJG_01 | ecosystem: Host-associated > Mammals > Digestive system > Stomach > Rumen | place: Canada: Alberta | collected...
ATAGATCATAATCATAAGGGAATGTATGCGCAGCTATCATATATTTTGAATTTCTGTGCGTTAAATTAACATGTTCCGAGAAAAAGTCTCTCAACGATTCGTCGATCAAACTATCTCGAGCCACATTCTGTCCTTGTAATGGAGATGTCAAACAAATGAATATTAGACAAAGCCCTTCTAAAAACCTTAGTTGCTTCATATTACATCTTTAAAAGCCATACAAAATCTTATTTAACACCCAGTTTTACACCCAAATCACTCCCCTTTAGTCGTATGGTCGCTTGTGTTCCCATATTGTCGTACACCGATAGTGTTTTGTCTCCCATACCAAACACATAGTTTATATTATTTCCAGCCCTTTCTTTATCTTCTGTAGATGGAGTTTGAACCCAAGAATGAGTTTCCCCTATCTTTCCCTCAGTAAAAGTGGTTTTCCCTAGGTCAACTGCATATGGTTTACCTGTTGATCTTGTACCACTGGGGTGACTATGGAATCTTATTCTGGAATTGTTTAATCCGGGGATTGGAATATCGCCTTCTTGCGGATTCCCAATATCGGATATAATATCCAGTCTTTCCCATGCATCACCTTTTTCGTTGGCATACCCTCCATATTCTCTATTATTAGCATCGATAGTCCCCCCTGTTCCGTCATCTTGAATTGCAGCATACGCTTCCGCCAGCATGTCTAATGGCAGTATTGAAATAAAATTATCATATATTTCTGAATGATTATCGAAGTATTCGGAGTTTCCGCTATGCAACAGTACTTTACATATGGAAATAAGTAAGTCCCATGTTCCACAAAGAGCATCTTCCCCATTTCTTATGACATAGACCTTTCCGTCTTTTTTCCCATCATTACCAAGATATCGACCATTTGCGCCATAAAAATCTCCAATCTCACGACCATCCGGGTCAACCAGTTTAACAGGATTCCATGCACAATAGGCATAGGGACTAATAGAGGGATATTTATCAGCCATCGGGTCGACGCTGAGCCACATGGTCATCAGCTCGTGGTCCATATACCTTGCACCAAAATAGCCGTAGCCGGTTTCCTCGTCGCGTTCTTTGCCGGTGGAAACACAGGGGTGAAACTGCATGATTTGCGTGCGGTTTTGCGGGGTGTTTTGATGAACGTGTTGGCTCAATATTTACTACTTTTTCTGTTGATTTTTCAGCTGTAACAGGAACTATTTATATGTTACTGATGTATTTCATTACTCTTTTCGGGAAGCCTCACCTTTAGTATAGGATGCAGCTTGCTTTTTTTAAGTGGATAAATATTATTTTCATTTTTGTATACAAGCCCTCCCTTCCGTGTCCAACGTAAATTATCTCTATTGTAACTGGGGCGGACAAAAAACACAATATTTGAACCTTCCTGAACTTTTACAAAGCCGCTACCTATCCCCCCATTCCCATTTACTGCAATCTTTATCGCATTCTGGGGAATATTTCCACCGTACAAACCCTCTTTTCTAATGTCATAAAACACCTTTCCTGCGCTATCTTCCCATACAATGCTATTGATTTGTAATCTTGAGCCATCTTGATCAAGAACAACGAATTTAGAGGTATCCCCGCCTTCATGAATTTGATAAGACGAACATAACATGGGGCGAGTGTCCAAAGCTGGTGGATAATAACTCATTAGATGAATAACATAGTCGTCCGAATTGCTTTTTGAATATTCGTAAAAACCAGAATACCAACCAAACCTATCGTGTTCCGTAAACGTACCATCCTCATAAAGCCAAAGTGTCAAATCAATAGAAGAATTTGAATATTCTCCTTTGATGTTTTTGTACGACAATGAACATGAACTTATGCACAGAGTGCACAATATAAAACATGCCAACATGAAAAAACGAGATTTCTTTTTCATTTTTCTATCCAATATATTACTCCGTTTGAGTTCATAAAGGGTACGCCATATCCTAAACAATTCGCATATGCCGCTCTTTTATCAAACCCCAATTCTTTCCGGTATTCGTTCACTCTACCAACAACAGAAGTCCCATTTTTAAAACTGGTTGTTTTTTCTATTGGTGTTTTAATGGTTGGAGGACCGACCTTTTTCGGTGAAAAAGTATTGTCATTCTCAACTGTTGATGGATCATCGTATCCACAATATGCGTGTAGAAGTTCATGCATAAATGATAGAGCCAGTCCAAATGTCGAGACATCATTAGATTTCCCATATCGGGATTTGTCATCCGAGGCTAGTCTATGATACTTTGAGCTTAGCTGTATATAAGAGTCATACGCAATTCCATTCTCATCAATTCCCGATTCTTTTTTTGAGTCATTTTCTCCGCCAAACTTGACCAGGACAGTATGGTTATCGTCATCTATAGCATTCATCAAATCGATACGAGCCGACTCCGACCCGTATTTATAATCCGACATATTTTCTTCGTATTTTAATTTTCCATCCTTTACAAAGAGGGTTAATCCTGTGATTGCACTTAAACAGGAGACAAGTCTATTTTGGTAGGTAGAAGGAAGATGTGAAACATCAATTTCCCTACCATCCGGGTCCACCAGCTTCATAGGATTCCAGGCACAGTAGGCGTACGGAGAAATGCTCGGATACTTATTCGCCATCGGGTCGACGGAGATCCACATCGTCGTCAGTTCGTGGTCCATATACCTGGCGCCGAAGTAACCGAAGCCGGTTTCCTCGTCTTTCTCTTTGCCGGTGAACCGGGAACGTTCGTGGTACCCTGTGGTGCATTGGTCGATGTGCGGCATCGTCGTATTTGTGAAATTATGTGACGCAGATGAATTCATTTGTTAATCTTTGGAAGAAGTCGTGGTTTTTGGGGACTGTTTATTAAACACCCATCTGCCGGCACTGGTATTGCCCTCGCGAATGAGAACCCCTTTTTTCTGCATGACTGCGAGGTCACGCTGGACGGTTCGTGGATCTACCGACAACACTTGCGACATCTGTTTGCTTGAAACTGTGGGATTGTCTTCAATCAATTTGCATATTCTCTGCTGACGATCTGTGAGATACACTTGCGACAAACTTACGACATCACTTACGACATTTTCGTTGTCATTATCGTTTTTTTTGACAATCCTACCTGTTCTGTCATCTATACGGCCACCACTCTGGATCGCGGCGAATATTTCGCGTTTAATCGTCACAGTCAGTCCGCCAAATTCCTCTTTGAATGTTGGCACTTCCAGTTTTTCCTTTCTGAAGGTATCTGCCACAATTCCAAATCCACGTCCCCATGCTTCTATAAAGCCTGCCAAATAGAACACGTTTGCTATCAGTCTGTTTCTTGGCATAGAACTGTGTTCATCAAACATATTTTTGACGGTGATACCTTCAGGCAACAAACCATAATTCCACAGCGTTATATGGTCATCAAACACTTTCATCTGTATGTCAGGGCCATCATACGACTTGTGAATGATTGCGTTATAAATAAGTTCACGAAGCCCCATCTCCGGTATTTCAAGCGGCTCAACGCGTTGAAGCCCTTCATAGTGGATAGGGCGAACCAAATACTTGTCGCTTAGTATGGACATGACCTTGTCGGCCATCTGTATAAGGTTGCCTTCGATTAAGTCTTGAGTGAATAGTTCTCCGCCATTCCTGCCAAAGCGACCAATTTTGAAACGGGCATTCAGACAAAAACGTTGAGGGTCTTTCCCGAACAGCATAAGTGCAGCCATTGTCAAACGGCCGTCATTATCCATCAATCTGAGGTTGGTGAGGATTTTCTGCAGGCTGTCGTTTTTCACTTCGTTAGTCAGCCTGCCATTATCTATACCCTTTCTCAAAAAGTAGTCAATCGCCGACTTGTCAATATCATTCAATGAGGCATGTTCGACAATTTGGGTGTCCCATGTTGCACCCGTTTTCTTCATCAGGAAGTTCTGGACTGCCGTGCTGTTTAGTTCCTGTAGGGTGCTTCCCGACCTGTAGTATAGCTTGCCATGATAAGAGACTGGAGTATTGCTTGGCAGAACTGAAATCCGTATATAATCTTTCCCGTTTTCTTGAAACAAATCCACGTCGGCCACGATACCCATATAGTTGATCACCTTGTTGGGTATGTCTTCAAGGAGTTTCTTGGCATCTTGTATGCCGACAACATTTCCGTTATCGTCGATACCGATATAGAGGGTACCTCCTTGGGCGTTGGCGAAGCCGCAAATCCATTTAAGGTATTCGTCTTTCCAGGATTGCTTATATTCTTTGTTTTGAGATTCCATATCTCAATAACGACTCTTGATACAATTTATTGTGTCATCAATAAAAAGCCCACGGCAAGAAAAGACTTCTTGCCGTGGGTGGTTTGTTGAGTTACTTACTATTTGCTAGATTGTGTTAGTAATTATTTGCTAATGGATTGGTGCAGAAAACTGTATATTTTCTATATGAACCCACTATTTTCATCAAAACTATTTCAAGTTTCATTTTCATCAGGATTATCATCAATAGGATATTTGCCAGGAAGATGATTATTAATATAGGGGACATGATATTGCAAAGTATCATAATAAATACCATCATCTTGTTTTGTGGTTTTATACTTAATCCTAAATGTGTTTATTTGAGCAAATCCATTAGGGAACAATCTTTTCTGTGTGATTAACACTGGTAGATTTTTTGCTCCTAACGCATACCCAAATGTATCTAAAACAATAACTGAGGGATAGTACTCAATGATTGAATTTACTTGAAAACTTGAAGATGCTTTTTCATACCCAGTGCAGATCCATCCATTAAGATTGGAAAAGTCAATATTGGTATTCCTTTTCCAGAAATCGTCATAACACACCGATATACTGTCTATTTTACCATTCGTGAAAGCTGATGACAGGTTCGCAATATCGTTCCATATATTTAAAATTAATTCATTCCCTTCAGTTTCATGATGAAAGAAGGTGGATTTATTTTTGTTGTTTTCGATCTTTCTATTTTGGAGCCAACAGCCCTTCTGGGGGTTATAAACAATTAGTTCACTATTATCTTTACGATAAGAAATTAGCCTACCGCAATCATCGTAATCAAAAGAGAACACTATCTGAGCTGACTTGTCCACTATTGAATCGCCAATAAAGGAATATGATTTACATACCACGGTATCAACCAAATCTATAATATTTATATCTGCTTGTGTTCTGTTTCCTGTTGGCAATTTATGACATCCCACAAGCAATATGCCTAAACATATATAACCTATACTTTTCATTTTCAAATTTATTAACGAGGTACATTATTGTTAGGATTGTTTTTAATATTTACATTGACTTTCAAATTTGGGTGAAGCGATACGCATGATTTGTATGCATTATAGAAATCAGATGGATTAGTTCTAATACCTATACATCCTGCAGTTCCATTAGCACCCCCGTCGGGATGAATCTGTATTCCATATCGAGCAGTTGTAAATCCCACTGGTGATAAATCGATTTTGAAACATGCATTATCTCTAGTATAACTATTTTTCTGACTGGTGCTAACAGGCCTATCACTATTGGCCAACATCCATTCCCCGTTTTGCAAAGGGTATCTGACTGACCCGTCTTTATAGTTACAACCTGACCAGGCTTCATACTTGCCTCTTACAAACTCTTGATCACCAACATGGAATGTAATTGTAAATACACCTTTTGCGATGTGTGGATTATTATTCTTATCAGGGGCCATTGTACCCGTATAATCCATAGTAATATTAGTCACATTACCTACATATTCATAGGTCCCAGCATATGAATATGGAGCCCCAACTTCAACGTAATCATTTCGTAAGCAAGAATTAATATCGGTGAAATCAACTTGTCTATACAATTTGCCGTCATTAATTCCATCAGAGCCCAACCAAACACCCGTGCTACTAAAATAATCCCCATATTCTTGTCCATCCGGGTCAACTAACTTTACTGGATTCCAAGCGCAATAGGCATAGGGGGAGATAGAGGGGTATTTATCAGCCATAGGATCGACAGAGAGCCACATAGTGGTGAGGACATGGTCCATGTAGCGTGCTCCGAAGTAGCCGTAGCCGGTTTCCTCGTCGCGTTCTTTCCCGGTGGAATATAACGGGGAAAAAGACCATGATGAGGGATGGTTTCTCCGTGCAGTTTTATGTTCAGGATGGTTCAACTAGCAGTGGGGTTGTGTAATTCCAGATACCTTTTTGTATATGGGGTGTCAAACAAATTTCACGATACAATCGATGCATGTGACGTTTTCTCCCACTTCGTCAATAAAAACATTGGCTGGATGCATGTCCTCTAAAGCAAGCCGTTCAGAAATATAGTTCACCCCATTGCCGTCACCGTTGTCCCGGAACCCTTTTTGCATAACCATTTTGTCTATCTCTGCCTTGCTGGCAAGACGGAGGCAACGGATATAAGGTTGTGTCAGAATAATTCGTAATATCCCGTCGGTGTCACGCGTAAAACCGACAACACGCATCGCTGTTTCCGGGAAAAGGAAATTATGAAGTGCGATGGCGTCCAGGGCCTTCTGGGTAGTGGAATAGATGGAGGCGCGCTCTTTGACGACCGACGTGTCGCCTTCCCTATAGTAGACCCTTGCTTCCGCCCCCTGTGCAATCATGGGGCCATAGTTGCGTACGATTATCTGTTCGGAGTCTTCTACCCAGAGCTGTGCCGCTTTGGCCCACTGTTCAATGAGCTGTTCCTGAAGACGGTCTATTTGCCATCGGTTTGGGCGGATTCCTTCGCCGCCTGAAGCATCGCCACTTGCTCCAAGGCTTGCTGTCGCGTAGCTCGCGACGATGGACGCCCCAAGGAGAGGCGCACCTGCCGTGCAGAGTCCTGCATGCTCTGGCTGAGTGAATCGAGGAAAGTCTGTTCTCCCATTTTGTATGTCGTTTATATAATTGTTAATCGCGCAAATCGCAGCGTCGGCGAAGCCATTGCATTCAATAGTTTCATATATGTGCTGAATATCGGTCATTTTTCCATTAACGGAATATTCTAGTTTTTAGTATATATGAGCTCGAATAAAAGTTGTTTTTGCCCCCCACAAACTGCCAACCATCTCAGAGAGTAAACCTTTAGCAAGGATGAAGCAGGTGTTTGCCCCCTGTCGTTGCCTTCCAGAAGGGCCTGCTGTATGTGCCGGTTTTATGTACTGTTCGGTTCAATTATTCTTGTGACAGGTATTAGTTCATAGGACCTCTAGAAGGTACTCTCCATCGTCAATCTTGGGGATTTTTTGAAATGAAATAATAGTACTCATCATAATGGTAGGGATGTCTTCCTACGGAAACGTCTCGTTGGATTGACAGGATTGTCTCCTCGTCCAACTTCCTTTTGCTACGGATGGTCAGAATGCCGTGAGTATCATTATTCCCCCAAAGGATAGTTATTTTAGAGGGGATTTCCTTCTCATTAATGGGAACTTGGATTTTGCCTGATCGACCGAATATTGTTAAAGAAATATGCTTCGGAATGGAATCCCGAATAGATACATACTCACTACTGTCACTTGTTGCGCAAATTAATGTATCCTTTTGGTCGATATGCAATTGTATGAAATAAAAGCCCCATTCATTGCCATAACTTTTGTTTACTATCTCTATTTTATTGTTAAATTGATTCTTGTCAATCATTTCGTAGTAGATGTATGTTTGACTCCAGTAACCATCTATCTTGTACGTATGGCAGAATTCTGGGTTGTTCAACTCCCTTGGATAATTGTCGCTATGCTCCCAAATATATTGGGCATGTAACGATTGCCCGAATATGCAAAAAAATATAATGCATAATGACTTAATAACCCAGGTATTCATCTGCTTTTCTTTTGTATTGAATGTTAAACTGCGGTTTGTATCTGACCGAATAATTTTTGTGAGGGTTGTTCATTCTTTCATTGGCGTATTGGTGAGCTCCTTGTTTGCCCTCTTCGGGGGGATACTTATAATTTAATTTCTTTACTGTTCTAGCATAGTTCTCTGCCAATTCATGTCCTATGATTTCTGTTCGCAATACCAGGAATCCATCACTATAATATTTTGCGTTTGGAGAAATAACCACCTGCCCATCATAACCATCCCGAGGCAAATACGGGAGCTCGTCATTACTATCAAGTCCGAAACGCGATAGATTGACAATTTTCGACCTGTCATTGAGGACAGCTCCGACTGTTTTGCTACCATCTGGGTTGGTACAACAGACTACATCTGTCGACTCATATAATATTTTCAGAGGAGATTCTACAATATCTTTTATCAATGCTACACCAGGGTCGGAATTCATTGCTTCCTTTTCTTCACTGGACATCCCGGTATAATCAAGAGAAGCGACACCTCTATCATTAAATAGAACTCTTTTCCGATATTGGCCAGCTAAGCTCATTATGTCAACCTGGGATTCACGATCCAATGCAAATAATGTATCCCCAGTGGGGTCTGTTAATCTTATCGGATTCCAAGCACAATAGGCATAGGGAGAAATGAATGGGTACTTACTTGCATATCTGTCGACAGAAATAAATGAAGTTAATAGCTCATGATCCATATAGCGGGCACCGAAGTAGCTATACCCCGTCTCCTCGTCTTTCTCTTTCCCGGTGAAAGAGAAGTGGATAAAATCAGCGTAACAGAATTGTTCATAGATGTTTGCAGGAGTTGTTCCACGTCTTTTTTTTGAAGAAAAAGCATCAAAATACACCTTCAAAATGACACTTCCAAACATGGCATTTCTTCCTCTTGCTATGGTGTAATCCTGTTGCATAATGGTTGCTTTCGTCGTTGCAAAATTACTATTTTTTCTCTAATTGGACAACTTTTCGTATCTTTATTTTCCGATTTAAAATGGATAAAAAACATAAATGATTGACACAATGAATATTAAAATTGAATCAGATTTCCGGTTTTCCGTAGTCTCTATCCAATACTCAGCTACAGGAGAACTCAGTATCTCCCTGTCTTCCGATGTTTTTCCCAACAGCACCCGTTACCAATATTCTGCCAGTCTTGGTAGCGGTCAAGCCGAGGAGAAACCAACCATTAGCCTGCTGGAGTATACCAAATCTTACGCAGCGTCAGCCAACATTAAACCCCAGACCAAAGATACGTATCGTCTTATGTGCCGACATCTTGAGGCTTATGGTGACACCACCATCGAAAAAGTCAGCACCGTCTATCTCCAAGACTTTATCCAGTATCTCCAGTCTCAGGGCTTGATGACCGGCACCGTACGGTTGTATTTCCAAAAACTGGCTTGTGTCCTCCACGATGCCTATAAGAACGGTTTTTTTCGACGACCGAATTCTTCAGCGTGTAAAACGCCCCAAAAGAGAACAGAAAAAGAGATGTTTTCTGACAGAGAAGGATTTGAAAAACCTGACAAAAACCAAGCTGTCTGATGAATACAACAATATTCAAACCATGTTCCTGTTTTCTTGCATGACAGGATTACGCTATGGCGATGTGCAGGGGCTGCGCTGGAAGGATGTGAAGCGCAATGGCAAACACCTCCAGCTGGAGTTCCACCAACAGAAGACCGACACCTATGAGCGATTGCCGTTGTGCGCCGAAGCGGAAGCCCTGCTGCGTGCGCAGAAACGAAGTGGCGAATATGTTTTCAAGGAAGAGACCAATCAAAAGGTCAATGTGGTGTTGAAGCGGTGGTGCAAAAAGGCCAAGATAAAGAAGCCCGTCTCTTTCCACAGTGCACGCCATACCTTCTGCGTACTGTTGCTGACAAAAGATGTACCCATCTACACGGTACAACAGTTGATGTGTCATTCGGACATAGGAACGACAAAGGTCTATGCCGACCTGCTGAACAAGACCAAGGCCAAAGCCCTACGCAAACTCCCTAGTCTGACCCTTCATCAATAAAAATAGTCAATAAAAAATCTTGTACGTGATTCTATTACTTATTTTTCAAAGTGTTGCATTTATGAGTTGAACTTAAGAAGTGTTAAAAAATCATAAAAACACACCTCTCATGTCACCTTTGGGCATTTTGGTGGTTATTATATATATAGAGAAGCTGACCAAAATGGACATAAAACGGGATCCTAAATATGAACTGTTCGACGGCTTGCTCACGCGGCACAGGGGACTGATACGCACCCTCTGTTGGCGGCATTCGTCCTACAGCGACACCACCTGCCGCGAGCTGGTGCAGGACTGCTATGTCGCCATTTGGTTCCACCTCTCCTCCCTGCGCGAGAACAGCAACATCTGGCAGCAAATGACATGGGTTGCGTGGCAATGCCAGAGCGTCTTCTCGCACCGCCTCCGGCACCGGTTCCACGACTGGCTGCCAATCGACGACCACCTGGCCGACACACTGGCCGACAGCGACGGGCTCAGCCAACGGGAACTGATAGAGGAACTCGCCACAGACCTCAATCCAAGAGAGCGTAGCCTGCTCACCCTTTTCCTCGAAGGCTACCACCAGAACGAAATCGCCGAGAAACTGGAGACGACACCGGCAGCAGTCAAAAAAATGAAACAACGCATCATATCGAAAATGGCTAACAAC
>Ga0256404_1013246_pt1 | contig 10506 bp, 5 predicted proteins | sample RumenRJG_01DNA_FD_185990 | JGI IMG/M metagenome (GOLD analysis project Ga0256404, IMG submission 185990) | Bovine rumen microbial communities from Lethbridge, Alberta, Canada - RJG_01 | ecosystem: Host-associated > Mammals > Digestive system > Stomach > Rumen | place: Canada: Alberta | collected...
CATGGTGTTGGTGATGCTGACGACCTGCGGCATCGCGTCCTCTACGATGTCGGAGACATCGAGACGAAGCCCTGTAGAGCTCTTGTCGGTCTCCGCAATGGTATTCTTTGTGCTAGCACCTGCCTGCGTATCCGCTGCGGTCTCCTGACCGGTAACGGAGGTCTCACCCTGCAAGGTCTTGTTCTCCTGACCGGTAACTCCTGCGGCTGCGGTGATCATCCTGCCGCCGGAAAGTGTGTTGATACCCAGCATAGTGCCGCCGGCAACTCCGCCGAACAGTACTGCTGATAAAACGATTGCTAAAAACTTTTTCATAGTTTCAAGCCTCCTCCTGCTTTGATTTCATAATTTCTGTATATCTGCCTGCAATACGATTCAAGTCCGTTTTTCTGCAGGCTTATGAAGTTTCTTTCTCTTTACACTTCCCTATTTTACCCATGTTTGTGACGGAATTGTGACCAAACAAGGAGGATTGTGTGATTTGCGGATTGAATAAGGGTCGCCGCTGATGCGACGACCCTGTATAGGTGTTTGTAACTTATTCAATTGTCAGGCTCACCCCGGGCCGTCTGCGACGGGAGCATCAGAGACGGGACCGGCATCACCGGAACCGGAGTCTGTGATGACTGGGCTGGGAGCACTGTCTCCGGGTCCTCCGGAGGAGGAACCGCTGTCGGTGGAGAGGCTGCCGGGTGCCGGTGTGCTGTCTCCTGCAGGTGTGGAGGAGCTGCCGGGTGTTACTTCGGAGCTCGAAGAGCTTCCGCCGGGGCCGTCTGTCGATCCGCTCGAGATCGAGCCGGGGCCTCCTTCCGTCACGATGCTGCCGGAGGGGCTGTCCGTGCCGGTATCCGTTGTAGTGGAAGTACCGGGTGTCACAGCAGAGCTTCCCGGTCCCTCGCCGTTTACGGTCTCGCTGTTACCTCCGCCCACGACGGTGTAGGTATCACCGCCCGGTGTGGTGGAGCTGCTGCCGGGGCTGGAGCCTCCTGCAGGGCTGATCACGGGCTCATCGCCGTTATCGGTACGCGTGGTCTCTCTGGTCGGGTTGGTATTGACGCCTGAAACAGGGCCTGCACCGCCCGGACCGTTCAGAGGCTCATCCGTCTCATCCGGATCGCCTTCACCCGGGATCACATCACCGTCGACCACATCGGTCGGACGGATCGCGGATTCCTTGATGATGTTGCCGTCCTCATCGGTCGGGTAGACGACGTTACCATCGGCATCCGTCGGGATCACGATGTTTCCGTCCTCATCGGTCGGATAGATGTAGTTGCCGTTCTCATCGACGCCGAGGGTCACGCCCTCTTCCTCAGTCTCTTCCTCTTCCTCGGTACGCTTGGAGGAGCCGCCGCCTCCGCCGCCTCCTGCAGCTCTGGGCTTCTGGATCACGCCGCCGTCGGTCGCGACAGACTCGATGAACTTGGCTTCCTTATAGTAGTTGGAATCCTCCTTGATCTTCTGGCTGTAACGGAGCACCGCATCTGAAGGCGTATAGTCCGTATCGCCAAACAGGAACTCGTGGAGGTATCTTACGTTGGACTCTAACGTAGCGGGGATGACCATGTCGCCGCGTTTTCCGATGATGGCCTCGCCTCTCTGCCAGGGGAAGCCGCCGGTCTCGGAAATGTTGTAATCGCCAATGTTCTGCGCCATCGCAATGATGTCGTTGAAGCCGATATTGGTCGCGACCTGCGGGAAGCAGACGACCATGATGTTGTTGAGGACCGAGAAGTTGGCCTTCTTGGCCTTCTCGAAGCAGGCTTTGATGATGCGGCGCTGACGCTCGGTACGGGCATAGTCGTTGTCCATGTAGCGGAGACGTCCGTAGGCAACGGCCTGGATGCCGTCAAGGTGCTGCTCACCGGTGTTTTTCAGCTGATAGGAACCGACGCCGGTTGCCTTGACCGTCTCGGTGATGTAGGCGTTGATGTAATAGAGCTCCGCCTTGGAGATCGGGATGTCATCCACACCGCCCAGGATGTTGATGCCGTCCGCGACCGCCTTCCAGTTAAAGGTCACGTAGTTCTGGATATTCAAATCCAGGTTCTTGTTGAGGGCGGCCAGGGCCTGCTCAGGTCCGCCGACCGCATAGGCCTGGTTGATCTTGTTGAAGCTGTTGCTGTCCGAGATGTTGAGGTAGGTATCACGGAAAACGGAAACCATGCGGATCTCGCCGGTATCCTTGTTAATGTTGGCGATGATGATGACGTCGGAGTTAAGGCCGCGTCCCACGACCTCACTGCTTCGACCGTCTACACCGAAGACCGCGATCGTCCAGTAGCCCTCCATCTCCTTCTTCTTATCGAGAGAGATGTTATGGTTCTCGATGGCGTCGAGCTTCACCTCGGGACGGGCGATCAGGTTCCAGTTCCTTAATACATAGCCGTATACGAAGATCGCACAGAGAGTGATGGCCTCCACAAGGGTCCAAAGGATGATCCTGCGGATGCGGGACTTTTTCTTCTGGGCCTTCTCACGGCTGACCCTGCGGGAATCAAGGCTGGACTCTACGGTGTTGAGTTCCTTCGGAGAGGCGGTGCCGCGCTCTCTTGCAGAGGCGGTCTTCCTGCCGTTTGTTCCGTTGGTGCCATTTGTTCCGTAGAAACCGCCTGCGGTGGTCGGTCCCTTGCCTCTCGCCTTGTCGGAAGAGGTGCTGCCGGTCCTGCCGGAAGCGGAAACGCCGGCCTTTCCTGCAGCTGTACCGTTTGAGGATGCGGGTCTGGAAGTGCCGGATGCAGCGGGTTTTGCTGATCCTGCAGCTGCGGCGGATGCTGCGCTCCTTGCGGATGCCGAAGTCCCTGCCGCACTGCTGCCTTCCTTAGAGGAGGCGGTGCCCGAAAGGCTCTGCTTTCCGGAGGAAGCACTGCTGCCCTTTCCGTTCACACCCGTCGTAAAGAGCTTATCCTCCATGTCGAGGTCCTCGAAGATATCATCATCCTCGATATAATCGACATCCAGATAATCGTCGTTATCATAGGTGTGTGCGGGCGGAAGTTTGCCTGAAGCATGGGAAGCAGAGGATGTGCCGCTGCCTGCAGCATGGGATGGACTCGCAGGAGCTGAACCGGTGCTTTTGGATGTGCCGGATGCAGCCGGTGCGGTATGTGCCGGTGCGACCGGGACGTTTGGCTTCATAGCTTCCGGCTTTGCCGCAGTGGGCTCAAAGCTTTCCTCTTCGATGCTTAATTTTTCAAAGATATCGTCGTCAGTATGCATTCTTGAATCCTTTGAACAGTGTCAGGAACAGGATCTTGATATCCAGTCCCAGGGTCCAGTTTTCTATATAGTAGAGGTCGTGCTCGATCCTCTTCTGGATCGAGGTATCCCCGCGGTAGCCGTTCACCTGCGCCCAGCCGGTAAGACCCGGACGAACCTGGTGCTTGATCATGTAGCGGGGGATCTCCTCCTTAAATTTCTCTACAAACTGCGGGCGCTCAGGGCGCGGTCCCACAAGACTCATATCGCCGCGGAGGATGTTGATAAACTGCGGCATCTCGTCGATGTTAAAGCGCCTTATGAAGCGTCCGATCTTCGTTACTCTCGGATCTCCCTTGGTCGTCCAGCGGTTAAGCTCCTCCTCGGGAGGCTGCACGTACATCGAGCGGAACTTGTACATCTTGAACGGGCGGTTGTGGAGGCCTACGCGCTCCTGCGCATAAATCACGGGTCCGGGGCTCGTCAGCTTGATGATGATCATTACAATCAGCATCAGCGGGCTGAAAATGATCAGCGCCACGGTCGCCCCGATGAGGTCCATGGTACGCTTCACGGTGGCATTGAACAGCCCCGTAAGCGGCACATGCCGGATATGAACGACCGGCAGGCCCTCCAAGTCTTCCGTATAGGGCGTGGTCGGGATGATGTTCTGGTAGTCCGGAACGAACATCGTATGCACGCCGGACTTCTCGCAGATATTGACCACGGGCTTTAAGTACTCGTATTTATCAAGCGGCAAAGTGACCACGATCTCATCGAAATCATTGCCCGATAAAATGTTCCGAAGGTCGGAAAGGTCTCCTAAGACACGGACCCCGTCTACCACCGAGCCCCGCTCGAGACCGTCATCCAGGATGCCTAAGATATGGTAGCCCCACTCGGGGTTATCGTTGTTTCGCTGTATGAAGCCTTCGGCAGCTGCGGAATAGCCCACAAGCAGCATGTGCTTCTGGTTGAAGCCCTGCGCCCGGATGCGGCGGAGTGCCATGCGGACGGCGTTTCTAAAGGCGGTCTCCAGTACGATGTTGAGCCCGAAGAAGGCGACGATCATACGTGTGGAGAAGTTCCGAAGGTACGGACCGATGCCCTGGATGTTTCGTCCGGCATAGAGGACGAAGGTAAAGAGCATGAGGCCCATGATGTTGGCCTTGACGATGTTGCCGAACTCCCGGCGTCTCGACTGGATCCGCTTCGGGACATACAGATCGAAGATCAGGTACAGGACGAGGTAGACCGGAATGATGATATAAAGCGCCCTGAAGTAGATATCCTGCGCCAGGGTGCCCGGTGCCCCCGCAAGGCCGAGGTTCGACCCGATGATGATATACCATGCAAGGATGTAGGACAGGGCGATGACGGCCGCATCCAGCACCACATGCGAAAAATTGAGTTTTGACTGATTGCTCTTGATCATATAGTCCTTGAGCTTATCTTCTTCCTCTGAGGGGTCTGCAATACCTCCAGTTTAATTAGCTTATTATACAATAGGCACGATGACAATGTGTTTCTAATTTCTTAAAAATTAGTTAAACTGCTATTTGAGCCCTCTCCGCTCCTTCTCCCGTAGCACGGTCTTGAGCTGTTTTTCCACGTCGAGCTCAAGCTTATAGGGCTCGCCGGGCTTTTCCTTTAAAAGGTCTCGGAGGGCGAAGTTTGCCTTCCGAAGCGTGAGATTCGGGTTATAGTACGGGTCTCCGTGCTCCAGGATCTCTCCCCAGTAATGGGCGAAGATCGCGATCTCGTTATTAAATCGTTGCACCTTCTCCGGGGTATCCTCCAGGCCGCGGGACTTGGACTCATAATGATGGAAGGTGACATAAGGATCATAAACCACAAGGCGGCCGGTCGCGCGGACCTTCATGCATAGATCGATGTCGTTGAAAGCGACGGCAAGTTCCTCGCGGAAGCCTCCGACCTTCAGGAAGGGCTCCTTCTTCATCATGAGGCAGGCTGCAGTAACGGCACTTAAGTCCTGTACGCACATCATACGGTGCATGTAGGAGTTTTCCTTCTCGTGAAGTCCCACGAAGGCCGCACCTGCGATGCCGCCAAGACCCACGATGACGCCCGCATGCTGGATCGTATCATCCCCGTACATGAGGCGCGCTCCCGTAATGCCGACCTCTGGGCGGGAGGTGTAGGATACCATCTCGGTGATGGAATCGGGGCTGATGAGCTCCACATCGTTGTTTAAGAAGAGGAGGAGGTCTCCTCTTGCATGCTGTACACCGAAGTTGTTGATGGCAGAGTAGTTGAAGCCCGGGGTCTCCGGTGCCCAGCGGACGATGCGCACCGGGATGCGGTCGCCGAAGGGGTTCTCATAGAAGGGAGATTCTGTCGCTGGAGCTGCTGCGCTGCTGTCTTCCAGGGCGGTTTCCTCTGAGGGCAGAGTTTTCCCCTGCTGTGATGTTGCCGTCGCTGCTTCAGAGCTTGCCTCTGTCACAGTCTCAAGTCCTGCTGCCGATTCTGACATATCTTCTGAACCTGCAACACCGTTCTGCTGCATAGCCTCCGCAAGATCAAAGCAGACCTCTCCCGCCTTCTGATAGTAGCGGAAGGTCTCCGGATCCGTGGAGTTGTTTTCCACGACGACAAACTCGATGTTCCGATAGTTGGAGTGCGCGATCACGGAACGGATGCACTGGTCGAGGTCCTGGCTGTGGTCCTTGTTCGGGATGATGACCGAAACAAGAGGAGCAGCTTCCGGAGTCTTGAACTTCGTATGATAGTAGCCGTAGGTCACGCCCTTTTCCACATCCTCATAGGAGAGGCCCATACGGTCATAGTGCGCCTTTACCGCACGGCTTCCAGCCTCAAAGGCATAGAGCTTGGCTTTGGGATCGGATGCGGTGGAGCCCTTGTGATAGCGCCAGTGATAGCAGATCACCGGGATATGGATCACGGTCTCGGAGGTAAAGCGGCCCTCGCGAAGCTCCTTCATGGCTGCGGGAGAGAAAGCGTCGGCAGCACCGACAGGATCAGCAGTGTCTTCTGAAGAAGCGCTTGCTTTGTTTTCAGCACCTGAAGAAGGATGTGCATCTGCATCAGCATCCGGCGAGCATTCTTTGTACCAGTGCTCCAGAAGCACTCTCTCCTCCTTCGTCGCTTCTTCAAGACAACGGAAGAAGAAGTCATGGTCCTGGGCTCCGTCAAACTCCGCGCGGAAGCCTCCGACCTTTTCGAGGAGATCGCGGCGGATGACACTCAAATGGCAGATATAGTTAACGGAGCAGAGAAGCTCCATATTGAAATCGGACTTAAAGTGGGGTTCAAAGAGGGCTTTGCCGTCAAAGTCGATCTTGTCCTCGTCGGTATAGATGAACTGCGCCTTGGGGTGGGCGGAGATGGCCTTTACCACCTCGTAGAGCGCCCAGGGCGGGAGCTCGTCATCATGATCGCAGAGCGCGATAAAATCACCGGAGGCTGCCTTGAGGCCGGCGTTGGTATTGCCCGCGATGCCCTGGTTTCCTCCTGCATCCACGTACTTAAAGCGCTTCGGGTCCTCTGCCGCATAACGCTCCACAGTGCGGCGCACATCGGTGTGGCCGCCCTCGGAGCCGTCCGCGATGACCGCCTCGAAGTTGGGGTAGGTCTGGGCGCAGAAGGAATCGAGCAGCATGACGAGGTATTTTTCCGGGGTGTTGTAGGCCGGGATGACGATGCTGATGAGGGGTGCGGGGGTGGAGGCGGGAGCATTTTCCTGCTTGTCCTGCATATATTTAAGGTAGCCGAAGCTCAGGCTCTGCCACGCGGTGCGCTGGGCCTCGATTTCCGCCTCGCTAAGAGCCGTCTTGAACTGCCACTCGGGGTAATCATAGTCCTCATCGATCTTCTGGATCTTGTGGACCGCCTTCTTCCAGAAGGCACGGAAGCCATTTTCCCTAATAAAATCCCAGGAGACCACAAGGGTCTCGAGGTGGACGAGCGCCCAAAGCTTCTCTGCGCGTTTTGCCTTGATGGAGTTGCGCTTTTCAACGATTTTGCTATTGATACGGACGCGACGGGTCTCTGTGCCGTCCCGCATCACGAGATACCCGTCCTGCTCTCGCTCAAAGGGCACAGCCACGGTAAAGCCACTCATGCGGTCCGCGCCGAACTGCTGCGCTACGTCCACGCGGTCGCGTGCCACGGCTGTGCATTTCATGGGATTGCCCTGGCGGTCGACTACGCTGTATTCGATTTTGTCGGTCTTCGAGGGGATGCACCAGCCTTCCAGCATCAGCACGCCATCTCGTAAGCTCATGGAGTCTACTCTGTATCTCATGGTTATTCTCTATAGTAGGGTAAACAAAGGTCTGTCTGTTTATTCCTGTTTGTTTATTCTCTCCGTCTATCTATTCCGAAGCTCACTAATGGATCATACGGAAGCTACTTTAAAAGCTTCCTCATCTGCCGCACAGTAAAGTCCTGGATGTAGGAGGCGGTGTCGGTGATAAGCTTTAGCTCGATCATGCAGTAGTTCATGAAACGGCTCATGACGAAGCTCGTCTTGTGCGGTCTCAGCCGGCCAAGTGTTCTGATACCTTCGAGGAAGCCTCCGGCGTAGTCCTTTCCGAAGCCTCTCCGGATAAAGAAGATCTGCTTTACTATGACGCCTAAGAGGATGCCCGGAAGATTAATGAGCAGCATCAGGAGGGGCATGTTCTTATAGTTTAAGTAAACGTTGTTGCGCGCTGCAAGGCGAACCTTGAAGTGGTTGTACTTGGAACCGGAGGTACCGCTTCCTACATGATAAACAATGGAGGCCGGCTCGTAGAATACGCGGTATCCGCGGACTCTCGCCCGGAAACATACGTCGAGGTCTTCGAGGTAGGCAAAGTGCAGCGGGTCGAAGTAGGGATATGCGGGCCAAGTGTAGCCGTCGAGATCTTCGTAAGATAGTACTGCTGTATCTGGGTTTTTTCGGCTTGAAGCCTGTGCCTCGGGCTGCATCTGTCCGGATGATTCTGCTGTTGCCAGCTTCTTTGATGAATCTCCTGTCTTCCGTATCCTGTCGAGACGGATCTCCTCGAGGAGGTCTCTTTGATAGATTGCCGCGCCTGCACAGGCGGAGAAAACTTCGGTCTTTTGGAGGAATTTCGGTGTGGTGACGGGCTGTCCTACACCACGCTGGAATGCCCAGCCGAGGAGGTTGTAGCCGTCTCCCGCGTCGTCTAAGAGGTCCTGATGGTAGAGCTGCACCATCCTGGGCGAGACCGCGAAGACAGAGTCTCTTCCCTCCATGGCAGCGACCAGGGCGCGAAGGTAGTCCGGCTGTGCTTCGGTATCGTTGTTTAAGAGCACCACGTAATCCGTATCTGCAGCGGAGATGCCGACGTTGACCGCGCCGGAAAAGCCGGTGTTTTCCTTGAGGAGGATGGTCCGGATCGGATAGGTATATCTGTGATTTTCAACAGAGTCGCTGACGAGTTCCCGCAGGTACTCCACGGACCCGTCGGCAGAGCCGTTGTCTACGATCAGCACAACAAAATCAGTGTATGTCTGCCGCTCGAGCGCGTCCATACACTGATCCATGAACTTTCGTCCGTTATAGTTGGGGATGATGACTGTGACCTTTGACTTTTCTCGCATGCTCACCTGCCGTGGTGCGTTTTCATCCGTTTTAGGCAGAGCTTCCTGTACACAGCGCTGTGTTTCGTCTCAGCGCATTGCCTTTTCCTTCCAGGAAGTGCCGTCAATAGTATCCACATTTATCCCGAGCATGTCAAGTATCGTTGCTGCAATATCTCCGAATCCGACTCTTGTGCCGAGGTCGACGTCTTCCTTCAGAGTTGGACCCCAGGCGACCACGGGGACGTATTCCCTCGTGTGATCGGTGCCCTTGAAGCCGGGGTCGCAGCCGTGATCTGCGGTGATCATCACGACATCACCTTCCTGCATGCCGTCCATGAGGGTACCGAGCTGCTCGTCGAATTCACTGACCGCAAGGGCGTATCCGTCAATATCACGGCGGTGTCCGAAGACCGAGTCGGTCTCTACGAGGTTCACAAAGCAGAGGCCATGCCAGTCTTCCTTCAAAAGGGCGATGGTCTTTTCCATGCCCTCCTGGTTGGAACCGGTCGGTGCGGTAAAGCGCTCATCAACGCCCTTTCCCGCGAAGATATCCCGGATCTTTCCGATACCGATGCTCGCAAGGCCATGCTGCTGCAGGACATCGAGCATGGTGTCCTTCGGCGGGGTGATCGAGAAATCATGCCGGTGCGCACCCACGCGCTCGAAGTTTTCGGGACCGGTCCCGATGAAGGGGCGGGCAATGACTCTGCCCACGCCGTGCTCTCCCTGGAGTATTTCCCGGGCAATGCGGCAGCATCGATAAAGCTCCTCTAAGGGGACGATATCCTCATGCGCCGCGATCTGGAAGACCGAGTCTGCCGAGGTGTAGACGATGAGCTTTCCGGTCTGCATGTGCTCCATTCCGTGATCCCGGATGACATCCGTACCGGAATAGGGAAGGTTCACGAAAGCCCCGTGTCCCGTGCGGCGCTCGAACTCATCCATGATTTCCTTCGGGAATCCGTTGGGATAGGTCGGGAAGCTTTTCGGGGTGACCAGACCTGCGATCTCCCAGTGTCCTGCGGTGGTATCCTTTCCCGCGGAAAGCTCCTGGAATCGTCCGTAGATGCCAAGAGGGCGGGATGTATCCCGTCCGGAAATCACGGCAGCGCAAGGATGAGTGGGTGCAGTCGCTGCGGGATCCTTCCCGGAGGCTGCATGAAACGCATCTTCAGCATCCGAAGATACAACTTCCAGCTCATCGGACCAGTCCTCGAGACCTCCGCAGCAGCATCCGTCTGCAGGGGAGGCATACTTGTGGCCCGGTTTGAAGCCGTCGATATGGAAAAGTCCGAGGCGTTCCATGTTCGGGCAGTGCCACTTAGGACTGCGGCGGATCGTATCAAGGGTGCAGCAGCCCTCATCTCCGAAGGCAGCGGCATCGGGTGCCGCTCCGCAGCCCATGCTGTCGACAACTAAAAGAAAAATACGGTTGATGGTGCTCATGATTTGTTACCTCTGAAATATTTAAGCCTGCTCTGCGTCCTGCTTTATAAGAATGCGGATAGCCTCGACAGCGCACCGGATGGCGCTGTTGGTGCCGTAGGCCTGCGGGTCCTCAAGTCCGAGCTCACGGCGGGTCTGATTGGCCACGACATGCATGACGGAGCCTGATCGGACGCCTCTTGCGGCGCAGACGGTGAAGAGTGCAGCCGACTCCATCTCGGAGCAGGTCGCGCCCATGGATCTCCATGCGGCCCAGTCGTACTTGAGCAGCGGACCGACCGGCATGGA
>Ga0256404_1013247_pt1 | contig 10506 bp, 10 predicted proteins | sample RumenRJG_01DNA_FD_185990 | JGI IMG/M metagenome (GOLD analysis project Ga0256404, IMG submission 185990) | Bovine rumen microbial communities from Lethbridge, Alberta, Canada - RJG_01 | ecosystem: Host-associated > Mammals > Digestive system > Stomach > Rumen | place: Canada: Alberta | collected...
TCGTCGACAACGGCGGCACGCTGCCGGCAGGCACGAGCGCGAGCGGCAAGACCAAGACCATCCACAACCGCAACTACGGCGGCAGCGGCGGCTTCACGCGCGGCATGATCGAGCTCGTGGAGCGCGGCAGCGAGGACTCCATCCTCCTGATGGACGACGACATCGTCCTTGAGCCCAGCGCCATCGAGCGCATGCACGCCATGCTCTGCGGCCTGCGCGAAGATTATAGCGAAAGCTTTTTCGCGGGAGCAATGCTCGCGATGGAGAAGCCGACAATTCAGTGGGAGAACACCGCAACGTGGGTGTTTCACGCACGCGAAGAGGGACACCTGTGGGATTTGTCTCAGACGCAGATGCTTGTCAAGAATGAAAACATCCGCAGGACCTTGGACCATTATGGAGCATGGTGGTTTTGCTGTATACCAGTCAAGCGCATTCGGGAGCTCGGCTATCCTTTACCGAACTTCGTAAAGTGCGATGACGTGGAATACGGCGTGAGGAACCAAAGACCTGTATTGGCGATGAACGGCATCGGCGTATGGCATATGTCGTTTGCTGAGAAAATGAACCACATGACAAATTATTTCGTTTCCAGGAATTCGTTGATTTTCTCCCATTATTCGTCGTCGTGTGGGTTTTGCCATTTCGTCGTCGAAATCGTGGCGCGTTGCATCAAACGCGGTTTCGTCGGACATTTGCAAGGACTGCAAACCTATCTGCTGGCTCTCCGCGACTACGCGACGGGCTACGAGGGCATCACGGCCATCGGCGCGGACGAGCGCTATGCGGCGGTGAAGCGGGAAGTCGCGGCGGACGCATCCGTTTCCATCCTCTGGCGTCTCGCGAAGCATATGGCATCTGCGATCAAAAACTACCCGAAGAACCGCGACCGATATCGTGCGTTCCGCGACGAAAAGCTGCGGGACGCACGGTTTTGGAAAGCGTACCTCGGGATCCAATAACAACGAAGGAAGGGGCGCACCCCGTGAAAGTCGTTTTGCTTGCCGGCGGCCTTGGCACGCGCATCAGCGAGGAATCGCAATACCAGCCGAAGCCGATGATCGAGATTTGGGCAGTGTTCATGCACCTGCTTATGCTTATCTGTTTACAAAATAGCATCAATAAGGAGCAGGATGTGTGATTCTGTCTGAGTTATATCGCTACAAGTACCTCATCCAAGAGCTCGTCGCCCGCGACATCAAGAAGAAGTACCGCCGCTCGATCCTCGGCGTGGTCTGGAGCATCCTGAATCCGCTCTTGACGATGGCGGTGACGGCGATGGTGTTTTCGGCGCTGTTTCGGTTTGACATCACGAATTATCCGCTCTATCTGCTGACGGGGCAGATTCTCTTTACGTTTTACGTGGAGAGCACGACGTTCGCGATGGGGGCGATCATCGACAATGGCAGCCTCATCCGCAAGATTTATATCCCGAAGTATTTGTTCCCGTTCTCACGGGTGGCGTCGAGCGGGGTGAATCTCTTGTTCACGCTGCCAGCACTGTTGCTCATCATGGTGGCGACGCAGGCGCAGATTCATGTTGCGACGTTGTCGTTCGTCGTCCCACTCGTGATCTTCTTCGTGTTTTGCCTCGGGGTCGGGCTGCTCCTCTGCACGATGGCGGTGTATTTCCGTGATATGTTTCATTTGTATGGCGTCTTGGTGAATCTCTTGAATTACGCTACGCCAATCTTTTATCCGGAAAGCATCGTGCCGCAGGAGTTCCAGCTGCTCATCTACGCGAATCCGCTCTACTACTTTTTCCGGGCGTTCCGCCAGTCCATCTATGAAGGCGTGTGGCCGGATGCGGGGCTGCTCGCCACGTGCCTGGGCCTCGCGGCGGCGGCACTGGTCGTCGGCTGTCTGGTCTTCCGCCGCTACCAGAATCATTTCATCTTGTATATCTGAAGCGAGGCATTATGAGCGATACGGTGATCCAGGTCCGGGATGTGTCCATGCATTTCAACCTGATGGAAGAAAAAGTGGATTCCATCAAGGAATATCTCGTGAAGCTCGTCAAGGGCGAGCTTCTCTACAATGATTTCATCGCCCTCGACCAGGTCTCGTTTGACATCGCGCGGGGCGAGATCGTCGGCATCGTGGGCTTCAACGGAGCAGGGAAAAGCACGCTGCTGAAGATCCTCGCGGGCGTCCTCGTGCCGACGAAGGGAAAGGTCGCCGTCCACGGCTCGGTCGCGCCGCTCATCGAAGTCGGCGCGGGGTTCGATCCCGATTTGACGGCAAAAGAAAATATCTTTCTCAACGGGGCGATCCTCGGCTATTCGAAAGCGTTTTTGAAGGAAAAATTTCATGACATCTTGGCATTTGCGGAGCTCGAGCATTTCGTCAACGTGCCGGTCAAGAATTTTTCGAGCGGCATGTATGCGCGGCTGGGCTTCTCCATCGCCACGATGGTGCAGCCGGACATCCTCATCGTCGACGAGGTGTTGTCCGTCGGCGATTTCCGCTTCCAGCAGAAATGCGAGGAGCGCATCCGCCGCATGATCGAGGACGGTGTGACGATCATCCTGGTCTCGCACGAGCTCGCCATGATCGAGCGCCTTTGCACGCGCGTGCTCTGGCTGGACCGTGGACGGCTGCGAGCGATGGGGGAGACGCAGCGGATCTGTGAAGCATTTCGACAGTGTTAAAAGACAAAGGGAGATACGAATGGAGTACAAGCTGCAGGATATTTTGTTGCCGGATGCACGGGTCTGCAACGAGACAGAAATGTATGTCCGTGTGCAAGGGAGTCACGATCTGACGAAAGAGGCGCTCCGGCTCACGGAATTCAGCACCTGTGACTTTTCGACGTACTTCAATTCGTTCTCCGTGAACAAGTGGCGGGAGTACACGGGCCTTGAAAATCTCGGCCTGCGCCTCGACATGGAGGGGACGTTCCGCGTCCAGATCATGACGGCGAGCCTCTACCTCGGCGAGGTCGTCCGCGCGTGCGTGTGGGAGGAGACGGTCACGGCGCAAAAGGGGACGCCGGTGAAGGTGGACTGTTCGTTTTTCGAGCAGGACTGCCTGTACTTCGTCCTCACGTCGCTCGATGCGCACGGCGTGTTCTATGGCGGCTCGTATGTTACGGAAATCGCGCAGACTGCGTTCGCGCCCGTCGATATCGACATCGTCATGTGCACGTACCGGCGCGAGGCGTATGTCCTGAAAAATCTGGAACTGCTCGAGACGACGTTCCTCCACAATCCGCACTACAACGCATCGTCGCACGTGCGGATCAAGATCGTGGACAACGACGGCGGCCGCGTCCTGCCGCAAAAAATCAAGAACACGGAGACCGTGCACGTCTATCCGAACTTGAATGTCGGCGGCGCGGGCGGCTTCTGCCGCGGCATGATGGAAGCGCTCTGGGACAGCCGCTGCACGCATGTGCTATTTATGGACGATGACGTGCTCGTGCAGGTTGAGGCGTTCGAGCGGGCGTTTACATTGCTGAGTTTGCTGAAGCCGGAGTACCGCAACGATTTCCTCGGCGGCGCGATGTTCCGACTCGATCGGAAGAATCTCCAGCATGAGAATCTGGCAGGGTTCCAAGGGGATCGCCTCATCAGCATGAAATCCATGCTGGACATGAACAAATTTCGCAACGTCTTGTTCAATGAAAAAGAGGAAACCGTGGACAAGACGTATGCCGCGTGGTGGTTCTGTTGCATTCCGCGCACGGTCTTTCGCGCGGACAACCTGCCTTACCCGCTCTTCGTCCGCGAGGATGATATGGAGTACTCGCTCCGCAATGTGAAGCATTGCCTGTCACTGAACGGTATCTCGGTGTGGCACGAAGCATTTGACCGACGATATTCCACGTTGATGGAAGATTATTTTGCGTTCCGCAACAAGATGGCGGTCAATGCGCTCCATGATATCGGTGGGGTTGCGCAAAATTTGAAATTTTTGCTGAAGCGGTTCGTTGTCGAGATTTTCCGCTACGACTACGGTGGAGCTGAGCTCGTGCTTGATGCGCTGGAAAATTTTCTGAAAGGACCGACGTTTTACCAGAACGTCGATACGGTCGCCGATCTGAAAGCGCATGCCCGCAAGCAACTGAAGCTCGTGCCGCTGAAGGAGCTCGCTTGCGATGAGCTCTTGGAGCACGAGTTCCACAGCGCTTTGGCGCATCTGCCGATGAATCGCAGGGAGAAACTGTTGTCGTATCTGACCTGGAACGGCCATCTGCTGCCATCCATCTTCTTCCGTCCTGTCGGCTATGCGAAGTACGGCTACGGCAGCCCGCGCCAATTGTTCTTCCGGCGGAAGAAGGTCATCGCCTGCAATGAAAATTTCACGGAGGGGCAGATCCTCCATATCGACCGCGGGCGCTACGTCCGACTGCTGGCGCGCTTCACGCGGCTCTCGCTGCGCTTCGCGCTGACGTATCGGAGCGTCCAGCGGGAATACAAGAAGACATTCCCCTATATGACGAGCGAGGCGTTTTGGAAGAAATACCTGAAGCTCGAAGAAGTTTCATTGATGCAAGGAAAGGACTGACGTCATGCTGACCATCCCTTATCGTTATCTGGCGGTGTCCGCCTACGCCTACATGGTGATCCCCATCACGTTCTTTTTCTACGGCTGGCTGAATGTGCCGGCCTTCCTCTGGGCGACGGGCTGCCTGTGGGCGGGGTTCTATTTCCTGTACAAGCGGGAGTATCAGGCCGAGACCAGCACGCTCGTGATTTCGAAAAAGGCGCTGCTTCTCGCGGGATTCGTCATCTGCCTTTGGGTCATCGAGTCGGGGATTGGGGGAATCACGTATCAGCATTGGGATCTGCATTGGCGCAATGCGATCTTTCGGGATCTCGTCAATTTCTCGTGGCCCGTCGTGTACCCAGAGACGGATCACGCGCTCGTTTACTATTTTCCATACTGGCTCGTGCCTGCAGCTGTCGGCAAACTCTTCGGTTGGACGGCGGCACGGGCAGCGCTGATGATCTGGGCGGTGATCGGCCTCGGGCTCTGTTATCTGCTGACAGTGCATCTTCTGAAAGAGAAATTGGGCGTTCCTCTGTTGTCGAATAGGCAATTGCTCGTGATTTCTCTTGTGTTGATCGGTTGGGGTGGAGCAGATTATTTCGGTGGTATGATTGTCCAATTGATAGGCCGATTTAATATGGGATTCTGGTCATCTTTTGGCTGGCCAGATCATATTGGGGGATATCAGTACACTCCTATTTTTCCAGAAGTTGCTTGGGTCTATAATCAATGCATTGTCCCGTGGGTTGCCGTGCCTCTGTTGCTGTATAAGTACCATCGCTTGAGCATTTATGCCTTTCTCGGGCTCTGCGTCCTGCCGTTTTCCCCGATTCCGTTCTGCGGCCTGTTTCTCATGATGTGCGGCTTGGGCTTCTACGAACTGTATGCAGCTCATTTTGAGAAGTGGAACGATCAGCTGAAGGATATCTTCAGCCCAGAAAACGTCCTAGCTGCCGTGAGCATCTTTCCCGTGTTCCTGCTCTTCTTTACCATGAACGCGAACCTCGAAGGACAGACCGGCGTGAGCGGTTTCGGTATTTATATGCCGCTCGTCGATGATTTCCCAAATGCGTTCCCCGGACTGCTACTGTTCCTCGCTATCGAGGTTGGCGTCTATACGGCGCTGATCGGGAAGGAATATCGAAAGAGCTTCCTGTTCTGGTTCACAGTCGCGAGCCTCTGCATCATCCCCGTCTTCCGCGTGGGGCTTGGCAGGGACTTCTGTATGCGGGCGTCGATCCCGGCATTCTTTACGTTGATGCTCTTTGTCAGCTATTGGTTCCTGAAACATTTCCAGACGAACAGCGTGCGGGGGCTGATGTTGTTTGCCGTCTTCGTGACGACGTTCCTCAGCTCGTGTGTCTTGGACGCGGGATTTTCTTTGGGGCAGGTGAAGAACAACCATTGGCACGCCATCTGGGCAGATGATATGTATACGTTTGCAGACAAGTTCGTGCGGAGAGACAAAAACGCGAATTACATGAATGTCTTCAATTTCATCACCGACCAGCCGATGGAGACTCGGTTCTTCCGAACGATCGGCCATGTCCCGACGGAAAGCGAGCAAGCACGAGATTTGGAGCGCTCGCAGAGTTTGCGATTGCAACGGCAGATCTATCTCGTGGGCGGGAAGTATGTGGTCCGCCCGGATGCGGATGCTGTCAGGCGCGTCCTGACCTATGACGATGACATGGTCGTGCTCGGGGCAGACAAAGGCACGCCCATCCGCATCGATACCTTGCGCGATGCGTACCACTTCGTGTTCGACGGCGCCGCTGATGTCAAAAGCGACACGCGCAAGGTTTTGGACCTGCCGCAAAACAACGCCCACGAAGGTGCGTCGCTCCAGCTCTATCGCCAGCTCGACAACGCCGGCCAAGTTGGCCCCGCGCAAGCTTGGAAGCTCCGTCCCATCGACGACGGCTACGCCATCCTGCATGACGACTGGGCGGTCACGTACGACCTCGCGACCGGCCGCGTTTTCCTTTCGAAATTCACCGGCGCGGCGAATCAGAAATGGATCTTCGAGCCCGTCGATTGAATCACAGATCGCAGAAAGCCCTCTGGGTGATCTCAAAAGCAGGACGGAAACGACGCGGGGGCCGCGAAAGCGATCCTCGCCATCCTCCACGGCAAGGCCGAGCCGTACAAGGTGGTCGAGTGATTGTCTGCCAAACCACAAAAAAGCTCCGCCAGCGTGATGCTGCGGAGCTTTTTGGGAAACCAACGGTTTTTGAATGGCACGTCCTGCTGCATCAGCCGAGCTGCTGCAGGACGCTCTCGCGGAGCGGGGCGGGGACAGAGATGGCTTCGACGGCCTCCTGTGCCGTGAGCTTCATCGAGCGCATGAGGTTCCGTGCGGACGCGACCCACGTGTTCGCCACGCCACGCGCTTCGCCTTCCGCGCGTCCACGCGCCTCGCCTTCAGCTCGTCCACGTGCTTCACCGCGCGCTTCTGCTTGGTCTAGGATTAATGATCTCATCGTCATCGACGCTCCTTTCGGTAAATCATCTTTCAGTTCCTTGAATCGTACGTCTTCGGTGAGGAGTGACATCAAATCTAGCAGCTCCTTCGCATGACGTACGTACTCATCACTCGGTTGGTATTCTTCCCCTTTTCGCATCGCGCTGAAATATTCGGCTACTTGCCGAAACGGATTTGCGAATTTGGCGATCACATCGTCCGGCAGCCACGCGATTTCAATCACGTTGATGTGGTAATCGCTGACGAACGGCTCCAAGCGCTCGGGAACCTTGAAGCAGTCTTTCAAACGGAGTGGTTTTGTCCAGCGCTGTTCCCAGCCGAAATACAGGACGACCGTCATTTTCCATCGGCTTTGTAGGTCGATTGCGGCAGGACGTCGGTGAGTTCGTCCGGACGAATGACTTCGTCGCCGTCGAACAGCCCGACGTTCAAGATATTCGCAAAGATGTCTGGGTACGCGAGGAGCTTCTTTTCCGCGATGTCCTTCTCGCCCATGATGCATGACCCCCTTCTTGTTTCTTATTTTACTCGAATACGACGTGATGGGCAAGAAAAAAGCCCTGCAGGTTTGTAATTTTGTTTTGCGTATGAAGGAATGGTATGGATATCAAAACATCCGTGATGCGGCCGCTTCATCGCTTGCTTCATTTGATAGCTCCCGACTTGGCAGATGCGATTCGTGCTTTTTGAGTGACGGAGGACCATGCGACGTTCTTCCACGAAGGCGACGCATCCGCCCTCGCGCAGACGATCCGGACGTGGATCGACGAGGATGTGCACCCGGATTCGTAGCTGATCCCGACGCACACGTGGCGGGAGTCCGCCGAGACGATCCTCGCCATCCTCCGTGGCAAAACGGAGCCTTATCGGCTGCTCGAGTGATTTTTGCCAAATCACAGAAAAAGCTCCACCAGCATGACGCTGCGGAGCTTTCGGGAAAACTATGATCACCTTGGTGGCACGTCCTGCGTCATCCGAGCTGTTGCAGGACGCGCTCGCGGAGCGGGGCGGGGACGGCGATGGCCTCGACGGCTTCCTGCGCCGTGAGTTTCATCGAGCGCATGAGGTTCCGTGCGGACGCGACCCACGTGTTCGCCACGCCACGCGCTTCGCCTTCAGCCCGTCCACGCGCTTCGCCTTCCGCGCGTCCACGCGCCTCGCCACGTGCTTCTGCACGTTCCCTGAATCCGATGCTGAGATTGCACATGTTGGTCATCTCCCTTTTTGTCTCGTCGTTAGGGGTTATTCCGAATTCGTTTTGCAGCTTCTGCGAGAGTTCTTTTTCCGTCCATTGCGTCAGGAAAACGAGGTGCAGGAATTTCAAGAGCGTGTCGGTATTTTCTTCGTCTCCAACGTGGATCATGATGATGTTCATGAGATCGTAGACGCTTTCCGGCACGTTGTGGCTTCCTACGAGGTCGTCTTTTCGGAGACGATAGGAGGAAATAGAACTTTCTTCGCCTGCCGGCAGGTAGAAGCAGAGCCAAATGGAGTAGACTTTGCAGATGCCATCGTAATCTTCTCCTGCGAAGTCGCGCTCCTTTTGCGAGGAGACAAGACGGCAGAGGTAGAACCATGCGCGATGGAAAAGATCGTAATCCGTACTGCTGCGCTGCGCTTCGATGTTGATGAGGAGCTTGATGCGTTTCCCACTGCCCGGCACGCGGGCGTAGAACAGGACATCATATGTGATATAGCCTTCGTCTTCCTCGCTCTGTTCGGTGTTCCGGCTGCGGATTTTCTGCGGGAGGAGTTTTCCGTTCGTCCGGCCGGGCTCGACGGGAATCTCCTCAACCCACGGGGTGCCCTCGATGCATTCGCGTTCGATGACTTCCATAGGGAACGAGCGGAATTCCGGCACGCGCTCGTGGAGGATCATGGCGAGGAATTGGCGTGTCGCGATGACATTTTTGGCGGATTTGTCGTATGTGCGTTCATCGCTTTTGGTATCCGCCGGTTGCTTGACATCCTGCTTGCGCTCCATGGGTATCCCGCTCCTTCTTGCTTCCTATTTTACGGCGGAAGCAGGGAAACCGCAAGGTGCTCTGCCGTATGTCGACTAATTTTTTTCAAATCACAGAAAAAGCTCCGCCAGCTGCGGAGCTTTTTTAGAAACCGACGATTTTTCTGGGACTTCCCCACATTGTGTGGGGAGGTCTTTTTTTATTGGAGGAGTCAGAAAATGTCACATTTTTTCTATTATAGAAAATACCATGCACGGGTTGCTAAAAGGGCAAAATAAACCGCTTGCGTAGGCCATTGGACGCGTGTTAACATTAGAAATATGAAACAAAGCCATTCCTTGCGAATCGCGATTGCGGTCGCGACGCACAAGGCGTATTGGATGCCGAAGGACCCGTGCTATGTGCCGCTCCAGGTCGGCAAGGCGCTCCATCCGGAGCTCGATCTCGGGATTGCGACGGACGCGACGGGGGACGCCATCAGCGCGAAGAATGCGTCGTACTGCGAGCTCACGGCGCTGTACTGGCTCTGGAAAAACGTCCACGCCGACGTCAAGGGCCTCGTCCACTATCGTCGCCACTTCACGCACGGCCATCCGCTCGTCAAAAAGCACGCGGCGGTGCTCAAGGAGGCGGACTGGCAGGCGCTGTTTGCCACGGCGGACATCGTCGTGCCGGAGCGGCGGGAATACTACATCGAGACGAACCGCAGTCACTACGTCCACGCGCATGGCGCGCGCGATCTCATCGCGTTGCGTGAGAGCGTCGCGCGGCTCTATCCGGAGGCGCTCTCGTTCTTTGACGTGCAGATGGATCGCACGAGCGCGCACATGTTCAACATGATGGTCATGCGCGCAGCGCTTTTCGACGCGTACTGCGCGTGGCTGTTCCCCATCCTCGCGGACGTCGAGCAGCACACGGACCTCACGGGCTCCGATGCGTACCAACGCCGCGTCTATGGCTTCCTCTCGGAGCTCTTGCTCGACGTCTGGCTCGATGCGAATGGCCTCGCGTATCGCGAGTGCCCCGTCACGTTCCTGGAGCGGCAGAACTGGCTGAAGAAAGGCGGCAGCTTCCTAATGAGGAAATTCCTGCGATGAACGGCGAGGTTCGGCATCTCTATGATTTCACCGCGACGGACGACCCAGCAAAGCGCGCGCTCTATGCGCGGGGCGACTACGAAACGCACGGCGGCATGTATCGCGTGCGCGCGGGCGCGACGCTCGATCTCGTGACGTATTTCAACGCGTTCAGCCTGGCGAAATGGCGGCGCTACACGACGCTCACCGCCGTCACGCTCCGCCTCGCGCTCACGGGCGCGTGCGACGTCACCGTTGTCGCGCGGTCGCCATCGGGCGAGACCGTACTCCACCAAGAGAAAGCGGTCACGGGCGCATGGACGTACACGCTCCCCATCGGCGCGGCCAACGTGCCCGAGGCGGCAACTGCGACGCATGCGGCGCATGCGAAAAACGCGACCGCCGCAGAAAGTGCGACGGACGCGAAAAACGTCGCGCTCATCGGTGTCCGCCTCATGGCGCGCACGGACGGCAGCGTTTGCGGCGG
>Ga0256404_1013250_pt1 | contig 10503 bp, 6 predicted proteins | sample RumenRJG_01DNA_FD_185990 | JGI IMG/M metagenome (GOLD analysis project Ga0256404, IMG submission 185990) | Bovine rumen microbial communities from Lethbridge, Alberta, Canada - RJG_01 | ecosystem: Host-associated > Mammals > Digestive system > Stomach > Rumen | place: Canada: Alberta | collected...
CATGATTCCCAGCCCTCCAGAAAAGATTCATTTACTTATTTTTAATACCAACCTACTTTGCAATCTGTCAGATGCAGTAATATTTGGTCAGGAAATAGGTTCTGTCCCAGTCAACAATCTTCATCGTGTTTTCCTTTTCCGCACGAACATTGAATTCGTCGAAGACCATCACCCGCTTGTTCTCGAGGTCGTACAGCGGCCATTCCTTCGCCTTGCCGTCGGGAGACTGCTCCGCACTGAGGGACGGATTGCCGGTTTTGGCGAACTGGACCCACATTTTGCGAAGGGTCCTGGAGAAGGTTTCGTCAAATACCCTTCCGGTTTCGGCGGACATCTCAGGATGATTAAATACGGTGGCAAGCTCGATTGCGTGCCCGCATTTCATGATCGGATTGGGAGATTCCGGCGTAAAGTAATAGGTATACGCTTTTCCGCCGGCTTTTGTCTGTTCCTCAGACAGTCTGATGATCGGCGCATTGAACCAGCTTTGGCTAAACAGCCGACTGTCTGGTTCATAGCTGTCTCCCTTCACGTCATTACGATAACTGTCGATCAGCGCTTTCTCCTCCTCCGGCAGCAGGGCAAGCTTTCCTTTTTTCCGCCTGGTGACCCATTCGTCCCACCCATCCAGCCCGAAGCTGTATACAAAAAAGTCCATTTCATCCTTGTTGCAGCCGACAAGATAATCGATGTCCTTCATTGCGCCGTTTGTGCAGGCTTCAAATGTTTCCTTCGGCAAGTGCCTGCCGTCTCTTTCCGGGAACTGGTACAAGAAGAGCAGTGAGGAAGCCGTCTCCAGGAGCTTTTCGGCATCGATCTTCAGGAGATCGGCAACGGTACTGCAACCGAGTGCTTCCATCAGTTTATCGGTGCACTCGATGGCTTCTTCCGTAGATCTCGTAAGATTGATCGAACCGCTTTCGGCAATGACACGCCTGATGTAGGCGTGAGATCCCTTGATGAGCGGAAGCAGGGTGCAGCTTGCGGCACCTGCGGATTCACCGAAGATTGTCACATTACTGGGATCACCGCCAAAGCCTGCAATATTCTCATGAACCCATTTCAGAGCCATGATCTGATCCAGAAGTCCTATATTCTGCGAATCCTGATAGTCTTTGCCGTCCGGCAGATGGGACAGGTGCAGGAAACCGAAGACGCCGAGCCTGTACGCGATTGTAACGACGATGACGTCCGGGTTCTCTTTTACGAAATTATGGCAGTCAAACATCGGATCGACCGTGCCGCCCGCTTCAAAAGCGCCTCCGTGGATCCATACCATAACAGGCTTCTTTTCATCAGACGCTTCATCCGACTTCCATATATTCAGGTAGAGGCAGTCTTCATCCATATAATAAAGAGACCCCGTTTCCAGCTGTCCGTTCCCGTAGGCGCTTTTCGCATTGTAAAACGCTTCATATACGCCGTCATCTGGAACAGCCTCCACCGGAGCCTTCCAGCGCAGCTCACCGACGGGCTGCTGGCCGACATAGGGGATCCCTCTGTACATAACGACATTCTCCGTTTTCCTTCCGACAAAGGTCCCGTTGATGCATTTGACCGCCAGCGTCCTGTCATAATCCGCGTCAGTGATCCTTTTGTTTTCTCCGCCATATTGCTCCCACAGCAGTGTTCTGATGTCATCCAACGTTTCCGGCTGTTTTACGGTATCACTCATTTTCCTGGTCTCCTTTCTAAAGCTGCTTTTTAGTTAACCTTCCTGCCGCTGAAATACACTTCACTCGGCTTGTTCTGGCTGAAGCCCTCATGCTCTGCCGTGAGCAGATCGTTGTCGAATACCAGGAAGTCCGCGTCCTTGCCGACCTCGATAGAACCCTTGGCGGCTTCGATGCCGAGCTGTCTGGCGCCGTTGATCGTATAGCCCGTGATCATTTCCTCAATGCTCATCTGCTCACTGACGGGAGGATATGCCGCAACGGTTCTGCTGATTTCGGAGGTTCTGGTACTCTCGTTGATCCAGCGCGTCATGCCGACTTCCATGCCGAGATAGGGACTCCAGTTCGTAAAATCACCATAGTGGATATCGTCGCAGGACCAGGTCACATTCGCGCCGCTGTTCCAGACCGATTTGCAACGGTACATGCTCAGCGCGCGTTTCTCACCAAGCAGAACGCACCATGTCTCATAGGGATTGCCGCCCATGTTGCCGGCGTGCCACCAGGGGGTGTAATTGGCATTGACGCCGAGCTTTGCGAAGCGATCAAGGTCTGCGTCATCCTGGACCTCCAGGTGGGCGCAGGTGACCTTCACGCGGTACTTGTCACCCAGTGTCTTTCTGGCCATCTCCACGCCGTCCAGCACGTTCCGGGACGCACCCTCACCCACGGTGTGCAGATGAAGATCCAGCCCCGCCTCGTTAAGCCGTAGGAGAAGGTCTGCGATCTGCTCTTTATTGAAGGCTGCTGTCCCCTTCTCATGGGTATCCTCATAGGGCGTGACCATGGCGGCGGTATGAATTTTCAAGGTACCGTCGTTAAAAATCTTTAAGGTATGGACCTTCAGATGATCGGTGTCAAACTTGCGTTCGAAACGCTTCAGCTCCTCCAGGGCTTCCGGTACCTGTCTCGGCTGCGTGATCACATAGCATCCGTCAATATAAACCGGCAGCTTTCCCTGCCTGTCAAGCTCGCGCAGGCGGGTATAGATCCGCTCATGGAGCTCGTTGCATTCCGGGATGCCTGCGTCAAAGACGCCGACCACGCCGACTTTGACAGAGTAATCAATCCAGCGCAGCAGCGCCGCGTCAATCTGCTCATCTGTCAGCTCCAGGGCTTCATCGAGAAGGAAGGGTATTTCCGCTGCGGCTTCAAATACATTTCCGGTCACATGCCCGTCCTTGCGCACATAATAGCTGAGTCCGGGCACCGGGTCCACAACGTCGTCTGTAACGCCGTGCCGCGCAAGGGTCCTGGAGTTTACCCAGACGCTGTGCGCTTCCCCTTCCAGGATCACGATTTCGGCGTCCGGACAAATCGCGTCGAGATCTTCCTTGGTAATGTCGTCGCCGTGAAGGAATACGCGCTCCAAAAGGAATCTGTAACGATTCCTGCCGGGATTGCTCGCGATGTAGTCCGCCATAAAATCCAGGGCTCCCTTTTTGCTGTCACACGCGACGTAAGGGCCCATATCCGTGTACTCGAATCCAGTGCCCATGGTTACGTGGACATGGCTGTCAATGATGCCCGGCATAATGAATTTGCCGCCAAGATCGGCAACCTCGCCCTCATAGCCCGCAAGGCCGGTCTCATCACCCACATAGACGAATTTGCCATCCTTCACCACAAGGGCGGATGCCAGAGGATTGTCCTTGTTTGCGGTAAAGATTTTTGCGTTTTTAATGATCTTATCTGCTTTCATGCCTGCTTTCACCAGCCTTTCTTTATATTACTTACAGGTGTAGACCCATTCACCGCCAACCATGGTGCCAAACACGGGAGCGTCCTGAATGTGCTCCGGGCTGCATGCGGTAATGTCCGTTCCAAGTACGACCAGATCCGCCTCTTTACCGACAGTAATGCTGCCCAGCCGGTCGTCGCACAGGAGCTGATATGCCTCGTTGATGGTGGTCGCCTCGATCATCTGCTCGATGGTGACGCGCTCGCCGGGATTATGCAGGGTATCCAAACGACCGGGAAGCTGACGGATCACGCCCTTCTGCATACCGATCAGCGGATAAGCCGGGTTGATGACGGGGTAGTCGCTGGCGGAGCTCACCACGACACCCGCGTCGAAGAAGGACTTCATGGGGAGCTGGTTCGCAGCGCGCTCCTCGCCTATATTGGCCACGATCATGGGGTCGAATTCGGGCGTCTTGTCGAACCAGTGCGGGTCGGTGACCGCCACGACGCCCAGCTTCGCCATGCGGGGAATGTCCGCCTTGTCAACGACCTGCAAATGGGTGACGGCGTCCCGATAATCATGCGGTCCGGTCTCGGCCAGCGCCCTCTCTATGGCGTCCAGTGTCATGGCCAAGGCGCCATCGCCGATGGCGTGGACGTGAACCGTGAAGCCGAGCTCATGTGACCTCTTGAACACCGCTGTCAGGGTCTCCATGTCGAGCCGCAGCTGTCCGTGATGCTGATGCTCCTGAGACCAGGGATCGGTGTAGGGTTCTTTCATATAGGCAGTAGAGGGATTGCCGGGAAAACCACCGTCAAGCTGGATCTTGATGTTGCTCACTTCAAACATTGGTCCCTTTGTCCGCTCCCGGAGCTCTGCGGCGTGCTCGATCTCCGCCATGGTGTCATGGCCCTCGGCCTGGAATACCTGATAGGCAGCATAGACGTGCATTTTGAGCTTGCCCTCCACATCCAGTTCGTGGCAGGCCTGCGCCGCGTTGTCGGTGCTGTCCCAGTTGATGATGGGATCCAGGACCAGGGTTTCTCCATGCGCCAGATATTCCTCCTGATAATACAGGAAGCCCTCCTTGTACTGCTCCACTGTGAAAACGGTGAGCGGCTTCAATAAGTCCATGGCGCCCTCGCGGAAGTAGCCGTTGGGATTGCCCTTTGCATCCCTGACGATGATGCCGTCGGAGACGTCCGGCGTATTCTTATCGATGCCCAGGCGATCCATGGCGGCATGGTTCACCCAGTAGGAATGATGGCCCATGTCCGCAAGGACGACGGGCTTGTCCGTCACACCGTTGAGCAAATCCGCGGTGGGACCGTCCGGACCCATATCCGGCGTGGGGACGAACCCTGCGCCCTGGATGACATCCAGCTCCGGGTGCTTCTCAGCAAATTCCTTGACTGCGGCAAGATGATCCTCCAGAGTACCAAAGAGATTCAAATGTACCGTAAAGAGTGCCTCGGTGCCACCGGGGCCGACGTGACCGTGTCCTTCTCCCAGGCCTGGCAGAATCATGCCGCCTTCATACCGCAGTTCCTGTGTGCCCTTACCGATGTATGCTTTTGCACCCGCTTCGTCGCCGACGTAAACGAACTTACCATCCGCAATCGCCACAGCCTCAGCCTTGGGCTGAATCTTGTCCACGGTGTAGATGTTACCGTAGATGATTTTGTCTGCTTTCATGTTTCTTTTCCTTTCTGATATTCTTGAGAGCCACGCCATTAGAAGTTCGCTTCACTCGGGCGTGATGGAACCCTTGCGCGCCTCGATGCCAAGCTGCTTAAGGCAGTGGTCATGCAGAGTAAACCTTCTTTCCCTCAAAATAGGTAGCCTGCGCCTTGGCAGTGTGTATCTCATCCGCCGGACAGGACAGCACATCCTTGTCAACGAGGAGGAAATCCGCATACTTGCCTTCTTTGATACTGCCTCTTTCATCTTCAATGAACATCTGCTTTGCGCAGTTAATGGTCAGGGCTGTCAGAGCCTGCTCGCGGGTCAAGTGCTCATCGTACCACCAGGGATCTCCCTTCACCGTGGGGTGAACACAGGTGACCGCAATCTCCATAATGCCGAATGGGTCGTCGGGGCAGCCGGAAAGTGCAGGAAAATCAGAGTGTGAGGAGACATTGATGCCGTAATCGAAATAAGTCTTCATGGGATAGGATTTATCCTCCATGCCTTCGGGAACAAGAGGTTTCAAGAGATCAGCTGCTCCGGATGGCATATTATGCCAAATCATGCCTGCGGTTGCATAGATATTATGATCCGCCATACGCTGCCAGTCGGACTGATCAACATTACGCACATGTACGACAGTATTACGCATCTCATCTTTTCCGCCGCTGACGAATGCGTTGACACATTGATTCACGGCCTTATTGCCCATTGTATGTATATGCATGGACAGACCTTTTTCATTAGCCTTGCGCGTAATGTCCGTAGTCTCATCTTCCGTCCAGTTGACGAGGCCCTGATGCCCGTCGGGATATAAAGGATCCACGAATCCCGTACCGCCTTCAACCGTGCCGTCCATAAAGAGCTTGATCCAGTTCGTTAATACGTGATTGGTAGCGTATTTTCTGACGGCATCTGCTTCGGCAAGGGTCTTATCAACGTTCATCCAGCTTTCAATCTCGTAACTTAAGCCCAATATAAAGTTCATATCACCGGCCTCGTCCACCTGTCTCGCAGCCTGATAGAAATGGTCGTTATAGAAATATTGAGACCATCCGTCCATATACATCGTGTATCCCTCTGACAGCATCTGATCCTGGATCGTCTTTATAGTTGCTTTTGCAACATCTACCGAGAAAAGCCTGTCATTGTCAAGGAAGGAACGCACATAGGTTCCTGCCTGTTCCTTGAGGAAACCGGTGGGTGTACCATCGGGACCTATTTCTATCTCGCCTCCGCGGATCTCAGTCTTTAATACTGTGCCGTCTTCCTTCATGATCCCTGCGTTAACCAGGGCAATGGTGTTCACCAGTCCCTTATGGCCTTCCTCATCGGCAAAGTAGATTGGAATATCAGTGCTTATGGCGTCCAACTGCTGACGGGTGGGCATATTCTTAGAAAAGGTATGATAATTCCAGCCGAAACCGAATACAGTCTTTATCCCGTTGGCCTTTGCCTTCTCCACAGCGGCGGGAACAATCTCCTTAAGAAACTTATCCACATCATCCTGTCCGCCAACGACCGTTCCGACCATAGGCATGGCATGACCCGTAAAATAATGTGCATGACCGTTGCCGCAGGAAGGCATCACAAGACCCTTGCCGGTATGATCGATAACTTCAGTCCTTCCTTCTTCAATAAATGCCTTGGCTCCCTTTCTGTCACCTACATAGACATACCTGCCGTCCTTTACGGCAAATGCTTCCACTGTCTGATTCTCGGAAGTAAATATCTTGCCATAGACAACGAGATCCGCACTGTTTCCGCCTGAAAGCTTACCTGTTTCGTTCATTTTATTCGTTTCCTCCTTTTTTTGTTTGCTGGGATGCGTGATTCGCTCCTGCATCCTAAGTATCTGTCTTAATAGGGCAGTCCGAAATCTTCCGAACTGCCCCATAATATGTTAATTGACTTTCTTTACTTCTCTTTAACGGACGTAGTACCTGGTCATGAAGTAGGTTCTGTCCCAATCCACGATACTCATGGCGGACTCCTTCTCAGCACGGATGTCGAACTCGTCAAAGACCATCACGTACTTATCCGTAAGGTCATAAAGCGGCCATTCCTTAGCTTTGCCATCAGGCGAAATGTCCGCAGAAAGAGAGGGATTGCCGGTCTTAGCGAACTGCACCCACATTTTCCGCATCGTCCTGGAAAAAGTTTTGTCGAACTGTCTTCCCGTGACTAAGGTCTCCTCAGCATGGTTGAACAGCTCCGAGAGCTCTATCGCGTGCCCGCTCTTCATCATTGGAATGGAAGACTCTACCCTGAAATAGTAGACGTATGTCTTTCCACCGCCCTTGACCTGGTTTTCTGCCGTTCTGATAAGCGGTGCGTTAAACCAGTACTGATCCATAAAATGACTGAGTTTATCATAATCCTCGCCCGGGAGGTCTTTTATATAGCTCTCAGCAAGCTTCCTCTCCTCCTCGGTGAACTGCGCGAGCTTCTCGGCATGGCAGTTCTCCGCCCACGGCATGAAGTTCTCCGCGCCGAACCCGGCCACGAAGTAACTGCATTCGTCCTTCGTGCAGCCCTGCATGATGTCAAGATCCTTTGCCGCACCCTTCTCATAGGCATCAAATACCTCTTTTGGAAGGAACTTGCCGTCACGCTCCGGTGTGGTGATCGGCATCGAAAGCACTTTCGACGCAGCCTGTACGATTTTGTCTGCGTCAGTCTTCATGAGGTCAGCAACGGTTTTGCAACCCAGCTCCTCCATCAGCGTATTCGTACACCAGATCGACTGTTCCGTTGACCTGCAGAACGCAGGTGAACCGCTCTGGGCGATGACGCGCCTGAAATACTTATGCGAGCCCTCCACCAAAGGCAGCAGGGATACGGATCCGCCTCCTGCTGACTGTCCAAAGATAGTCACGTTGTCAGGGTCGCCGCCGAATCCGGCAATATTCTCGTGAACCCACTTAAGTGCAGCCAGTTGATCCATAAGGCCAAGGTTCTGTGCATCCGGGTAATCTGCTCCGTCCGGCAGGTGTGAAAGGCGAAGAAATCCGAGTGCGTTGAGCCGGTACTCGATTGAGACGAGGATGATGTCCGGATTCTCCCGCACGAAGCTGGTACCCTCCTCGCGGGGCTCGGGTGTGGCGCCGAGCTCATAGGCGCCGCCATGGATCCACACCATGACCGGTTTCTTCTGAGTCCCTTTCTCATCAGCCTTCCAGATATTCAGATGCAGGCAGTCCTCACCCTGGGGGTAGAGGCCGCCCATCTGACCGGGACTTCCCACCTGGCAGGGAACCTTTCCGAAGTAGTACGCCTCGTACACGCCGTCGTCCGGAGTGACATCCACCGGCGCCTTCCAGCGCAGGTTCCCGACCGGCTGCTTTCCCACAAAGGGTATACCCTTGTATGCAATGATATTCCCATTCTTCTTTCCGACAAAAGTGCCGTTGATGCACTTGACTCCCAGCGAACGGTCATAATTCCCGTCTGTAATTTTTCTGTTCTCTCCGTACAGAGCATGCATCTTCGCTGTCGCTTCATCCAATCCCATCATTACCATTCCACTCATCCTTTATATCTCCTTTCTGAAATACTCAGTCAGTTTACTTTCTTACCGCCAAAATACACATCCTTCGGCTTGTTGTAGCTGAAGCCCTCGTGTTCAGCCGTGAGCAGATCGTTGTCAAATACCAGGAAGTCCGCATCCTTGCCGGCAGTAATGGAACCCTTCTTATCTTCTATACCAAGCTGCAACGCACCGTTTATCGTAAATCCAAGCAGCATTTCTTCAATGTTCATCCTCTCGTTTTCGGGAGGAAATACCGTAGCACATCTCTCATATTCAGGAACCCTGGTCTTTTCAGTTGCCTTACGGGTCATACCAATCTCCATGCCAAGGTATGGGTTCCAGGGCATAAAATCTCCAAAGACGATATTATCGCTGGACCATGCCACCAAAGCGCCGCTATCCCAAACCGTCTTGCAGCGGAACTGCTTTCTGGCACGTTCCTCACCGAGCCAGGTAGCAGCGTAACTGGGGTCTCCTGCGTGCCAATGCGGTGTAAAGTTTGCGATCACGCCAAGCTTTGCAAAACGACCCAGATCCGCATCGTCCTCAATCTCCAGATGTGCGCAGGTAACTCTGACCTTTAAGCTGTCTCCCATCTCCTTTTTGGCTATCTCTACGCCATCCATCACCGTGCGGGATGCACGCTCACCAACGGTGTGAAGGTGAAGATCCAGCCCCGCATCATTTAGGTTCTTCAACAGCTCTGCTATCCCCTCTGCGGAAAAAGCAGTAGCTCCAAGTGTACCTACATCCACATAAGGGGTGACCATGGCCGCCGTATGAATCTTCTGAGTGCCATCCATAAAGATCTTCATGGTATGAACCTTCAGGTGCTCTGTGTCATACTCGCGATGTAAGCGTTTCACCTCCTCGAGGCCTTCTTTGGCATCCCTCTCCGCATTGATAACAAGACTGCCGTCAACATAGATGGGGAGTTTTCCCTGCTTATCCAGCTCAAGCAGGCGCTTATATACCTTCTCATGGAACTTTGCATCCCCCGGAAGACCGGCATCAAATACCGCGCACACACCGTATTCTACTGAAAAATCTATCCAGCGTTTAAGCGCTGCATCAACCTGTTCATCTGTCAGTTCCATTCCGCTGTCGAGAATGATCGGAATCTCCGCTGCGCCTTCAATACAATTTCCGGTCACATGTCCGTCCTTATCGCGCACGTACTCAGCAAGTCCAGGTATAGGATCCGGCGTATCATCTGTAATGCCATGTCTATCAAGTATCTTTGAGTTAACCCAGATACTGTGCCCTTCCCCTTCCTGAATCTGAAGCTCGGCATCAGGACATATCGCGTCAAGATCTTCTTTTACGATATCCTCTCCGTTCAGGAACCTTTTCTCCAGCAAAAATCTGTAACGCTTCTCACCGGGATTCTCTTTGATATATTTTGCCATGATATCAAGTGCTTCCTGTTTGCCATTAGGCTCAAGGCGCTCTCCCATGTCCGCATACTCAAATCCAACAGGGATGGTTACATGAACATGGCTGTCTATGATGCCGGGCATTATAAACTTGCCGTCCAGATCCGTAACATCTCCTTCATACTCAGAAAGTCCGGCCTCGTCTCCAACATAGACGAATTTCCCATCCTTTACCACAAGGGCAGTCGCCTGCGGATTGTCCTTGTCCGACGTAAAGATTTTTGCGTTTTTGAAGATCTTGTCTGCTTTCATATTTTTCTCCTTTCTATACGCACAGGTTCGACCTGTCAGATGCGATAATGCTTTCACGCTTTTTCGCATTTTATCATTCTACTCAATAAAATGTTAAAAGTCCGTTAAAAAAGAGCTTCAATCACAAATCTTATGGGATGACGGGTTCCGGACATAATCCTTTCGACTGATGTCCATGATCCTGAGGAAGAAATACTCATCGTCAGGAAGTCCATAAGCCTGCCTCCGTAAAGTTTTGAT
>Ga0256404_1013254_pt1 | contig 10501 bp, 5 predicted proteins | sample RumenRJG_01DNA_FD_185990 | JGI IMG/M metagenome (GOLD analysis project Ga0256404, IMG submission 185990) | Bovine rumen microbial communities from Lethbridge, Alberta, Canada - RJG_01 | ecosystem: Host-associated > Mammals > Digestive system > Stomach > Rumen | place: Canada: Alberta | collected...
CTACCTGAAGTCGCCGGACCGTTTTACCAAACTTGGCGCAAAGGTGCCGAAGGGCGTGCTGCTGCTTGGCTCGCCGGGAACGGGCAAAACCCTTCTTGCCAGAGCTGTGGCCGGTGAGGCTGAAGTCCCGTTTTTCAGCACCAGCGGCTCTGACTTTGTCGAGATGTTTGTCGGCGTCGGTGCTTCGCGTGTACGCGATCTGTTTGAACAGGCGCGCAAGTATCAGCCCTGCATTGTTTTCATTGATGAGATTGATGCAGTGGGGCGCCAGAGAGGCACCGGCCTCGGCGGCGGCCACGATGAGCGTGAGCAGACGCTGAATCAGCTGCTTGTCGAGATGGACGGCTTTGATGAAAAAACAGGCATCATACTGATTGCGGCGACGAACCGGGCAGATGTCCTTGATCCGGCACTGCTGCGTCCCGGCCGTTTTGACCGTCATATTGTGGTTGACGCGCCGGATGTGAAAGGCCGCGAGGAGATCCTCAAAGTTCACGCCAAGGGCAAAAAGTTTTCGCCCAACGTGGATTTTGCTGTACTGGCAAAGCGCACGCCCGGTTTTGTCGGCGCTGACCTCGCGAATATCATCAACGAGGCGGCACTTCTGGCTGCCCGCGCCGGCAAGGCGGAAATCGGCATGGACGAGCTTGAGGAGGGCATCGACCGCGCGATTGCCGGCCCTGAGAGAAAAAGCCGTCTGATCAACGACCGTGAAAAGAAAATCATAGCCTACCATGAAACGGGACACGCCCTAGTGGCAAAATTCCTGCCTGGCTGCGATCCTGTGCACAAGATCTCGATTATTCCCAGAGGCAGCGCTGCTCTCGGCTACACGCTTCAGCTGCCTGCCGAGGACCGTTTCCTGGCCTCCAAGAACGAACTGACGAACAATATCTGCGTGCTGCTCGGCGGCCGCGTTTCGGAGGAACTTATCTTCGGCGACATCACGACCGGCGCCAGCAATGATCTTGAACGTGCAACCCAGTTGGCGCGCAGCATGGTAACCCAGTACGGCATGAGCTCCCTCGGCCCCGTGGTGCTCGGGCGCCAGCGTCATGAAGTGTTCCTCGGCCGTGACCTCGGCGAGGAGCGCAATTACAGCGATCAGATCGCCTACGCCATCGACGAGGAAGTCACAAAGATCGTGGAGCAGTGCTATGCCCGCGTGAAAAATCTGCTTTCCGAGAAACTTGACACGCTGAGGCTTGTGGCAGAAACGCTTCTTGAGCGCGAAGTGATGGATGGGCACGATCTTGCAGTGCTGCTGGGTGAAGAGCCTGCCGAAGAAAGCAAAGCCGGTGCGGAAACGGCAGCGTCTCAGGGCGCTGCTTCACCGGAAAATTCTGGTTCAGCCGGTGAAACCGCTGATGCTGCGGCTGAAAGCTCCGCAATGCCGTCAGAAAGTACGGAAACGCCTCCGGCCGGTACAGAGCCCGGGCCGGCTGACAGCAGCCGTGTGTCCGGAGAACAGGACGTCGGCGGCGAAACGTCGGCAGAAGATGCTTCCCTGAAGCAGGAAAGTCAAAAAGAAAACAGTAAGTAAATAAAAAAGAAAAGAGTCCCTCTTCTGTAAATCCGAAAGAAACGCTACAATAAGGACGGAGTGCGATCTTGTTCGCCTCCGTCCTTTTTGAAATTCTGTCTCATGGAGGTCTGTCATGGAGACTGATACTTTTAAACTGCATGCGCCGTGGCCGCCGTCAGGCGATCAGCCCCAGGCGATTCAGGCGCTGCTGGACGGCCTGAAGCACAATGAACGTTTTTCAACGCTGCTTGGAGTGACAGGCAGCGGCAAGACTTTCACCGTGGCAAACGTGGTGGCTCAGTATAATCATCCCACCCTCGTCCTGGCACACAATAAAACGCTGGCAGCACAGCTGTACAGCGAATTCAAGAGATTTTTCCCTGAAAATGCCGTACACTACTATGTGAGCTACTACGATTACTACCAGCCTGAAGCCTATATTCCGAGCTCTGATACCTACATCGAAAAGGACGCTTCAATCAACACACAGATTGAGAGAATGCGCCTTGCGACCACAAAATCGCTGATTGAGCGCCGCGATGTGATCGTTGTTGCCACCGTGTCATGCATCTACGGCATGGGCAAGCGTAAAAATTATGAAGATGCCATCATCAATTTTTCGGTCGGCGAAAAATGGGATCTTCACAATTTTCAGGAATCGCTGATGCGCGCCTACTACGAGCGGAACGACTTTGACCTGCAGCCCGGCAAGTACCGCGTCCGCGGCGATGTGCTGGAAGTGTACCCTGTTTACAGCGATACAACGCTTCGCTTTTCCTTTTTTGATGACGAACTTGAAAACATTGAGGAAGTTGACCCTGTCAGCGGGCACGCGATCAGCCGCAAGACCCATGTGTCAATATTCCCTGCGCAGCACTACGTCACCAGCGACGGCGCCATAGCCGAGTCCATGGATAAAATAAAGCAGGAGCTTGAAATCCAGGTGGGACGATTCCGCAGAGAGGGCAAATTCCTTGAGGCAGAGCGTCTTAACAGCCGGACAAGATACGACATGGAAATGATGGCTGAGGCAGGCTACTGCTCAGGAATCGAGAACTACTCACGCTATCTTGACGGACGCGAGGAGGGTGAACAGCCGGGCACGCTGCTTGACTTTTTCCCTTCAGACTTTCTGATGGTCGTGGATGAATCGCACATCACGCTGCCTCAGGTGCGCGGCATGTTCAACGGAGACCGGGCGCGCAAGGAAGTTCTTGTGGAACACGGCTTCCGCCTGCCGTCATGTCTTGACAACCGGCCGCTGAAATGGCCCGAATTCGAGCATTACATGCAGCGCGTCATCTGCTGTTCAGCGACGCCGGGTGACTGGGAGCTTCGACGTTCAAAGCGCGTTGTGGAACAGCTGATCCGGCCGACCGGCATTGCCGACCCCGAAGTGGAGGTGCGCAGGGCTACCGGTCAGGTTGACGATCTGCTTGCTGAAATACAGAAAGTCCGAGCCCAGGGCGGCCGGTGCCTTGTGACGACGCTGACCAAAAAAGGTGCTGAAGAACTGGCTGAGTACATGAGCACCCTTCGCATCAAGTCTGAATATATTCATTCAGAACTGAACGCCTTTGAGCGCGCTGAGGAGATCAACAAGCTCCGCAGCGGCGAAATTGACGTGCTGATCGGCATCAACCTGTTGCGCGAGGGCATTGACATGCCTGAAGTCACACTGGTTGCCATTCTGGATGCAGACCGTGAGGGTTTTCTGCGCTCCTACCGTTCGCTGGTGCAGGTCATGGGCCGGGCTGCCCGCAATGTCAATTCACGCGTGATTCTCTATGCAGACGAAGTGACCGACAGCATCCGCGAGGCAGTTACCGAGTCAAGGCGCCGCCGGACTGCGCAGCTTAAATATAATGAAGAACATCACATTGTGCCGAAGACAATTCACAAGAGCATCGAAAGGATGCTTCCTGAAGTGGAATTTGAGGCGGCACCCGAGGCAAAAAGCGGAAAATCCCGTCAGGCCATTGAGCATATGGATAATGAAGCGCTTGAGAGGCTTATGTGGGAAGCCGTGGAAAAACTGCAGTTTGAAAAAGCGGCAAAAATCCGCGACATGATTCAGGCCATGGATGAAGGCAAATTGCCTGATTTCAGTATAGAAGACGAAGAAAAAGAAGGAGGCCGACAGCTCCGTGCCGCGTCAGGAAATCGTTATAAAAAACGCAAGAGAGCATAACCTGAAGGGAGTCTCGCTTGCGCTTCCGAAAAACAAGCTGATAGTGATCACCGGCCCGTCCGGTTCCGGCAAAAGCTCACTGGCTTTTGACACTCTCTACGCCGAGGGGCAGCGGCGCTATGTGGAATCCCTTTCCTCGTATGCCCGCCAGTTTCTCGGCGTTCAGAAAAAGCCTGATGTCGATGACATTGAAGGCCTTTCGCCGGCTATATCCATAGAACAGAAGGGAACGTCCCACAACCCCCGGTCGACAGTAGGCACCGTAACAGAAATTTACGACTACCTGCGTCTTCTTTTCGCGCGCGCCGGCACGCCCTACTGCCCGAACTGCGGAAAACCTGTGCACCGCTATTCTGTTGACGAGATCGTTGACCTGATTTACGCGCATCACAGCGGCGCACGGCTGGAAATTCTCTCGCCGATTGTGCGTTCTAAGAAGGGTGAGTACAAAAATGTGTTTGCCGCGCTGCGGAAAAAAGGCTTCATGCGCGTGCGGGTCGACGGTGAGGTGCTGTGGCTTGAGGAAGACATTGCCCTTGAAAAGAACAAAAAACATTCAATAGAGGTTGTCGTGGACCGCATGATGGTCCAGCCTGAGCGCAAGGGCCGCATGGCCGAAGCTGTTCAGACCGCGCTGCAGCTCAGCGACGGTTTTGTCCTGGTCTCTGCTGACGGCGCCGAGGAGATGCTGACGGAGCGCTTTGTGTGCCCTGACTGCGGAATTTCACTGCCGGATATCCAGCCGGCTCTGTTTTCTTTCAACAACCCGCTGGGCGCATGCCCTGACTGCTCGGGACTCGGCAGCCACAGCCACTTTTCCGAGGAACTTTCAGTCAATCCCGACCTTTCAGTGCGCGCCGGGGCTCTGCTCCCGTTCCGCGGAAAACAGTACATGATGTACCGCCTTGAGGAATTGGCAAAAAGGGTCAGGCTGAATCTGGATATTCCCTATAAAAACCTGCCGGAGGAGCAGAAAAACATACTCATGTACGGCTCGGATGTGCGCATGCCGCTTAAGTTTGAACGCGGCGGGCAGGTGTCCCAGTATCAGGGGCGCTATGAGGGTCTGATCCCGTGGCTTGAAAGGTATTACAACAGCACAGAATCCGAAACAACGGCGGAAGAGCTGGAGCGCTACCGCGTGGAAGACGAGTGCAAGACATGCCACGGCACGAGACTTCGCCCCGAGGCGCTGTCCGTGAAATTCTGGGGCATGAATATCGACGAGATGACCTCAATGCCCGTCAGCGATTTTTATGAACTGGTAAAGGCTCACAGAAACGATCCCGGGCAGAATGCCGTGGTCAGCCAGGTTGCGGTTGAACTTGAAAAAAGAGTGAGTTTCCTTGTGGAAGTCGGCGTCGGCTATCTGACGCTGAAACGGCGCGCCGACACTCTGAGCGGCGGTGAAAGCCAGCGCATCCGCCTGGCCACGCAGATCGGCTCGAAACTTTCCGGGGTCATGTATGTCCTTGATGAACCGACGATCGGGCTGCACAGCCGCGACACAGGCAGACTGATTCATGCCCTGCAGTCTGTGCGCGACATGGACAACACGGTGATTGTAGTGGAACATGACCGTGACACCATGCTGGCGGCCGATTACATTGTTGAAATCGGCCCCGGCGCCGGAGTCAGCGGAGGCAAGGTCGTTCAGCACGGCACAGCGGCCGAGTTCAGAAAGACCAACTCGCTGACGGGCCCGTATCTGCGCGGTGAAAAGTGCGGTATGGTAAAATCGTCCCGCGTGGTGCGTCCGAAAAACTGCCTGAAGGTGATCGGAGCGTCAGAACACAACCTCAGGAACATCGACGTTTCAATTCCTCTGAATTCGCTGGTCTGTCTGACCGGCGTCTCAGGTTCTGGCAAGAGTTCGCTGCTCTATGACGTGCTGTACCGCGGTCTCCGCCGCAAACTCGACCCGGACTACCGCGACCGTCCTGGAAAGCACAAGGACATTCTTGGCTGGGAACAGCTGAAAAACGTTTCCATGGTCGATCAGAGTCCCATTGGCCGCACACCCCGCTCTAATCCGGCAACCTATACGGGTCTTTTCACGGAAATCCGCGAACTGTTTGCCCAGCTGCCAGAGTCAAAACTGCGCGGCTACAACAGCGGGCGCTTCAGCTTCAACGTCAAGGGCGGGCGCTGCGAGGCCTGCGGCGGCGCCGGCGAAAAGCGCGTTTCCATGCTTTTCATGCCAGATGTTTTTGTAGAATGCGACGTCTGCCACGGCACTCGCTATAATCGTGAAACGCTGGAGATAAAATTCAAGGGACACAGCATTGCAGACATTCTGAATCTCTCAGTGGATCAGGCGTATGAACTTTTCAAAGATCTGCCGAAAATCGCGCGCAAACTGCAGTTCCTCCAGCGCGCCGGCCTGGGGTATATCCATCTGGGGCAGTCTGCCCTTGCGCTCAGCGGCGGCGAGGCACAGCGAGTCAAACTTGCCAAGGAGCTGAGCAAACGGTTCGGCGGCAGCACGCTGTACCTTCTTGACGAGCCGTCAACAGGGCTTTTTTACCCTGACGTGGCGCGGCTGCTCCAGATTCTCCATGATCTTGTCGACCACGGCAATTCCGTGTTCCTCATTGAACATAATATGGACATAATCTGTTCAAGTGACTATGTAATTGATCTCGGTCCCGACGGCGGAGCCGACGGCGGCAGAGTGGTGGCGTGCGGCACGCCGGAAGAACTCGCTGAAAAGGGCGAAGGCTATACGGCACTGGCGATACGGCAGTATCTGAGCGATTTCGGAGAGGTCCTGTCTCATGAAAAGAAAACCAGAAAAAGAAGCAGATAACCGCGGTTTCCGCGGCAGAAAAAGAACGCCCGGAACTGCTTCTGCAGGCCGCGGCCTGCAGAGTGAACGTTTCTCGCAGCAGGGCAGAGCACCAGCACAGGGAAAAGGTGCCGCTTTCAGGGCTCGTGCCGGAAAAATTCCAGCCCAGCCTGCGGATGATCTGTGCTGGGGGCGCAATCCTGTCCTGACGCTGCTGAGAAACCGCCCTGAACTCTGCCGCAGAGTGTCACTGCTGTCAGGCGTGCAGGATGATTTCCGCGAAACTGTCTCTGAACTGTGCGCCCGGAATCATATCCCTGTTGAAAGCTGTGACCGCGCGGCGCTGGATCAGATGACGGGTTCAGCAGTTCATCAGGGAGTGGCGGCAAAAATGCTGCCCATACCTCCCTGTGCCCTTGATGAGGCTGTCGGCCGCCTTGATCCGAAGGCACCGGCTCTGATAATGCTTCTTGACCACTGTCAGGACCCGCATAACCTCGGTGCCGTGATCCGAACGGCGGAAATTGCCGGCGCTGCCTGCGTGGTCTGTCAGAACGACCGCTCTGCCACTGTGAACGGCACTGTTGTAAAAACCAGTGCCGGAGCGGCGTTCCGTCTGCCAGTGGCACAGGTGGTCAACGTGAGCCGGGCGATTGAATTTCTGAAAGAAAGAAATTTCTGGGTTGTCGGTCTGGACCACCGCACAGACGAGACTGTGTGGAGCAGTCCGCTTCCTGACCGCCTTGTCCTGGTTGTCGGTTCTGAAGGGGAGGGCATCTCGCCGCTTACGGCAAAGAAGTGCGACAAGCTTGTGAAAATTCCCATGGCCGGGCGCACTGGCAATCTGAACGCAAGTGTTGCGGCGGCGGTCGGCATGTTCGAATGGGTGAGACTCTACGGCTGCGGCAGAGCCGGAGCCCGCTGAAAACTCGCTGTAAAGGAGAAATGAACAGCATGGATGTAAAGAAACTTCGTCCTGTGATCATCGGGGGCGGCAATCTGGGCGGCGCCGTGGCAAGAGGGCTTTTCCGGGCCGGCGTGCGTCCTGTGGTAGTGCAGCATCAGGGGCCGAACTTTGACGGTCTGGTCCGGGACGGCATTGAAACGCATCTGACTCTGGAAGAAGCTCTGCCCTCGGCGGACGGCCCCGTTTTCATCGCGCTGAAACCATGGCTGGTTCAGAACTATCTGACTGAAAAAAACGCGCTTCTAAAGGGGCGCATAATGGTATCCTGTGCTGCGCTGATCGAACTTGCACAGCTGGAACAGGCAGTTCCCGAAGCGCACTGGGGCCGCGTTATGGCGAACATTGCCTCTGAGACCGGGGCAGGATTTACCGGAATTGTAAAAGGCACATGGAATGATGATGAGACTGAAACCGTGCGCCGGCTCTGCGAGCTTTTCGGAGATGCTGTGCTGGTGCCGGAAAAGGACCTTGACGGCATCATCTGCCTTTCCGGCTCGGCTATTGCCTATGTGTTTGAGCTGCTTGAGGGATTTATTCAGGGCGGGCTTGCTGTCGGCATGAAAAGCAGCATTTCTCTGCGCGCCGGCGTTGCCACTCTGATGGGGGCGGCGCAGCTTGTGAAAGAGCGCGGTGTTCACCCCGCCGTGCTGAAGGACGCTGTGTGCACGCCAGGCGGCACCACCATTGAGGGCTGCCGCGTGCTGCAGAAAGAAGGATTTAAAAGCGCCTTCATAGAAGCCCTGATTGCCACTTCCGAAAAGTCAAAAGCAGGAACACGCGTGTACAAGGCAGACGGAAAGTAAAAAAATTCTGTTTCCCGCACTTTTTATGGCAGCTGCGGTCATTTCCGCAGCTGTGTCCCTCATGCGGGGAAGAGCAGCCGGGCGCACTGCTTTTAAGGGCTTGACAGAACCTTTGCAAAACGTTAAAATTCCCATTGTTGCGGCGTAAAATGACGGGTGATTAGCTCAGAGGAAGAGCGCTTCCCTGACACGGAAGAGGTCACAAGTTCGATTCTTGTATCACCCACCATTGAACTTCCCGCCTGCCGCGGGTGATTAGCTCAGAGGAAGAGCGCTTCCCTGACACGGAAGAGGTCACAAGTCCGATTCTTGTATCACCCACCATTGAATAAACAGAGCATCCGCTGCGGGTGCTCTTTTTTTATAGAATGAAAAATTTATTGATTATCGTTATAAATGATTTTATTACAGTCACAAAATATTTTTTTCGGTTAAAAGTATTGTAAATTCGTGAAAGATTGTTATACTTATAATGGTGATAAAAATGATTGCCGGAGTAGGACTGGATATCTGCGACGTCGAAAGGATGAAACGGGCATGTGCATCTGAGACCTTCTGCCGTAAGGTCTTTACGCCGGCAGAGCTTTCTTATGCCGGGAGCGGTGAATCAAGGTTCCTCCATCTGGCTGCGGCCTATGCTGTGAAAGAGGCTTTTGCCAAGGCATCCGGGTTGGGGCTGGGAAAAATAGGACTGCAGAATGTCGGCGTGGTTCACGATGAAAACGGCCGTCCCCGGCTGTATCTGAACTTTCAGCATGAAATCCTGAAAAACTATCAGAGCGCAAAGTTTCACGTTTCAGTCAGCCATGACGGCGGCATCGCCGCGGCTGTGGTGATCTGCGAGTCATAAGGAGCCTGGTGGGCATGATTCCGTGGTACTCAACCGAAAAAGTCCGTGCCCTTGACGGCCGGCTGATTCAGGCCGGAGTGACCGGGCTTGAACTGATGGAGCGCGTTGGCAGCGGCATTGCGGACTTCATCATGTCCCTGGGCGGCGGGAAAACGGCGCTGATCCTTGCCGGTGCCGGAAACAACGGCGGCGACGGATTTGTAATTGCCAGGGTTCTGCTTCAGCATCAGTGGAAAGTGACGGTTCTCCTGAGTCATGACCCGGAGCGCAGCCGCGGGGACGCTGCGGTGAATCTGGAAAAACTCCGCACATTGAATGCCGAAATCCTTCAGAGCGCAGAACTGGACGATTCCCGGCTTGCTGTCCTCGTGAAACAGTGCAGGCTGGTTGTCGATGCACTGCTGGGCACCGGTGCGGCAGGCTGCCCGAGAGGCGAGACCGCCCGGCTAATCAGGTGCGTCAACGCTGTGCGTCATGGCTGCCGCGTCCTGGCAGTGGATATGCCAAGCGGCGTTGAGAGCGGAATGCTCAGCGTTGAGGCGCAGTGGACCTGTACGGCAGCAGCGCGCAAAATCCCATTTGCAACCGGGTTCGGCGCGGCGCAGGCTGGTGAGGTTCATGTAATTCCTCTTGACGGACGGGCCGCAGATTTTTTAGGCGAAAGCGATGCGGACGAAGCTGCGGCAGAAGATATCGCGGCCATGCTGCCGTGCCGCCGCGCTGATGACCATAAAGGAAGCCGGGGCGGCGTGCTGATTGCCGCAGGCTCGGCACAGTACCGCGGTGCGGCGCTTCTTGCAGCGCGCGGCGCTCTCAGAATGGGAGCCGGACTGGTTGTTCTTGCGTCTGTCCCGGAAGTGCTCGATGCGGCAGCAGTCGTGCTTCCGGAAGTCATTCCCGAACCGGCGGCTGCCGGCGATGAAATGGATGAGATCATGTCAAAGTGGAACCGCCGCTGCAGAGCCCTTCTTGTGGGCTCCGGTCTCGGGAGAGACGCGCGGGCACAGAAAATCTGCCGCTCTGCTGCAGCCTGGGAAGGCCCGTCTCTGTGGGACGGTGACGGCCTGTACTGGCTGGCTCACGATCATCCGGCCCCCGTTTCGTGCTGCGTGACGCCGCACGAAGGGGAGGCGGCTGTGCTTCTCGGCGGCAGAAAGACAGCCGGCCGTTTTGCCGCGGCCGAGGAACTTTCTGAACAATACGGGACAGCGATTTTCAAGGGATTCCATTCTCTTGTCAGCCAGATAGGCTGTAAAACGCTGATCATTCCCCGCGGCGACAGAACGCTTTCAATTCCGGGTTCGGGCGACGTGCTGGCAGGCGCGTCTGCCGCGCTGCTGGCTTCAGGGATTCCCGTGCGCAATGCCCTTGCGGCTG
>Ga0256404_1013255_pt1 | contig 10500 bp, 5 predicted proteins | sample RumenRJG_01DNA_FD_185990 | JGI IMG/M metagenome (GOLD analysis project Ga0256404, IMG submission 185990) | Bovine rumen microbial communities from Lethbridge, Alberta, Canada - RJG_01 | ecosystem: Host-associated > Mammals > Digestive system > Stomach > Rumen | place: Canada: Alberta | collected...
TATCCTGGCAAAACACAGAAAAATCAGCCGCCTGAAAAATATCGCATTCTCAGACGGTTGATTAGCAAAGAGGGTGAGCCATAACTGAATTATGACACACCCTCGACTTTCCCGGCTATCTTTCCTCTCCCCTACAGGGGAGGGGGACTTTCCCGGCTATCTTTCCCATCCCCTGCAGGCCGAACTGATCAGCTAGCAGCCTTTGGGCGAAAGAAAGGCGCATTGGCACAGATTTTGTAATGGACGTGATTGACTTTGTGCTTTTTTAGGCTTGAGTCCTGCTGTTTTGCTACGGTGACTGTCGGTAAAGTCGCGTCGTGCCGATAAAAAAGGTTAAACACTTGCGCGGTTATCTGAAAAATGCCGACATTTGCACCTTCTAAAACTAAGGCCAAGTTTTTTGGGTTAGTTGACACTTAACTTGAAACAAAAAGATGCAAAAACTATTGATTCTTGGTACAGCCGCAATGCTGGCATGGCTGCCGGCAAAGGCTGATGTTGAGAATGACAATGAAATCGACTCGCTGCTGCTTGCATGGGAGTCGACCATGGACAAGAGTCTGGACGAGTTGGTGGTCACCGGACAGGGCAGTGCCGTGTCAAAGCGGCGCCTGTCGTCAAACATCACCAAGCTCAGCGCCAGCGACCTCGAGCACCTGCGCACCAGCCGCATCGACCAGATGCTGCAGAACGCGCTGCCCAACGTGCAATTCACACTCACCACGGGCCAGCCAGGCACGACATCGATGATTAAGTCTCGCGGACTGTCGTCGGCGTTCACCAACTCGACGCCGGTGATCTATGTCGACGGTGTGCGTGTCGACAACCTCAACACGGGTGCCTCGCTGTTCAATGTGCTGAACAACGCATACGGCAACATCAGCGGACAGACTGCCGCATCGGGTGCCATCGGCGACATCCCCATGGAGAACATCGACCACATCGAGTATGTGCCCGGTGGAGCGGCCACCACGCTCTATGGCTCGGACGCGGCCAACGGCGTGCTGCAGATCTTCACCAAGAAGAATGGCTCGGGACGTTTTCAGGCCTCGGTGAGCACCCAGTTCGGTGCCAGTGTGGCCAACTCGCAATTCTACCACTTCGACCGCACCAAGCAGCTGCTGCACCAGACCGGCTTTTCGCAGCGCTACGGCCTGTCGGTCTCGGGCGGCAACGAGCGCATGGGCTACTCGCTGGGCGCCAGCATGAGCCAGGATTTTGGCACCATCATCCACGACGGCAACGAGCAGCGCAAGTATGACATCCGCTTCGGGTCGGCGATCACCCTGTGCGACCCGCTGAAATACAGCAACTCGTTCGGCTTTGTGGCCGAGGACTACCGGCGCAACCGCAACGGCAACCAGGGCTACTACACCGGTCTGTGGTTTGCCGAGGGCGGTGCGGCCGCCAACTTCACCTATACCGGCACCGACGGCATGCGGCACAACTTTCCCGCCGACATCGACGCAGCCACGCCGCAGGAGTTTGAGCTGATGCGGCAGTTTGTGTCGACAGCCGAGCAGCTGCAGGACCACAAGGAGTCGGTCAAGCGATTCCAGACCTCGCAGCAGCTGGAGTACACCCCGCTGAAGGGCCTCACGTTCCATGCCACGCTGGGCATCGACTATCGTTACAACTCCGACAAGCTGGTTGAGACCAACCGCTATCTCATCCACACCCAGCAGAAGCCTGCCGGCACCACCGACGCCGGCAGTGTGGCCACCTACGACCGCAACTACTATGGCATCACCGGCGAGCTCAACGGCCAGTGGAAGTGGTACAAGGGCGAGCAGCTGAGCAACATCCTCACCGCCGGGTTCCAGTACTTCAGCACCCACGACCACCAGAGCTACTACAAGGGGCTGAACGTGCGCGACGGGTCGCGCGTGATGACCGGGGCCGGCACCGTCACCGCCGACGAGATGTTGAGCTATCTGCACAACTATGGTGTCTATGTTCAGGACAACTTTGGCATCCTCAACCGCTACTACATCGACCTGGGGCTGCGCATGGACTATAACACGGCCTTCGGCGAGCAGGTGGGCTGGCAGTTCTATCCCAAGGTGGGCCTGTCCTATGTCATGACCGACGAGCCTTGGATGCGCCCCCTGGTGCAGGACGGATGGGTCAACTCGCTCAAGCTCATGGGCAACTATGGTGTGGCCGGCAGCTACCCGCCCGCGTTCGAGTATCAGCGCACCATCGACATCAGCCCCTACCAGGACCAGCAGGCCAGCACCTTTGGCAAGGCCGGCAACCCCAAGCTGGGGCCGGAGAAGAAGCACTCGCACGAGATCGGCATCCAGGGCACCGTCCTGCGCCAGGTGCTCGACTTCGGGCTCACCTATTACTATGCGCTCACGCGCGACGCGCTGTTCAACGTGCCGCTGCTGCCCTCGTCGGGACAGGCCAGCACCTATCTGGCCAATGTGGGCAAGATTCGCAACCGCGGATTTGAGTTCTATCTGGGTGCCAACCTGGTCAACACCCGCGACTGGGGGCTGAACGTGCGCGGCTCGCTCAACACTGTCGACAACAAGGTGGTGTCGACGGGCGGACTGGTGCCGTTTGCCATCGGCGGATTCTCGTCGCGGACCATCGTGACGGTGGTCGAGGAGGGCAAGTCGGTGGGATTTCTGCGCGGCACGGCCACCACGCTCAACGACGACGGCACCGTCGCCGAGACGCTCTACAACCAGGACCTGGGCCGCACGATTCCCACGGTCTATGGCAACTTCTCGCTCTCGGCACGCTGGCGCAAGCTCAACCTCATCATCTCGGGCGACTATCAGGCGGGGGCCTACGTGCACTCGTTCGACCGGCAGTTCCGTTTTGCCAAGGGCATCAAGGACGACGCCATCCCCGATGCCGCTCTGGCCGGCACCACACAGGCCAAGTCGTGGCTTAACTTCACCAACTTCTTTGTCGAGAAGGCCGACTTCATCAAGGTGCGCAACATCGGGCTGGACTACACCTTCACCTTTGCCAACAAGGTGGTGCGCAGCATCAACCTGGGGCTGAACATCTACAACCCCCTGTCGTGGACCAGCAGCAGTGTCGACCCCGAGGCTGTGCTGAGCGGCGCGCGCACCCAGGGCGGTGTGGCCACCGGCGGCCTGAGCTACAGCAGCTACAGCCTGCCACGGCAATATGTGTTCACCGCTAAGGTCAGTTTTTAGCGTGTCGAGGCGCTGCCTCGACCTGCGAGGAGTTTATTCACGTTAGTTGATTCTTTTTTTGCAAAATACAATGAGAAATTTCAGCATCATCCTGTTGGCTTTACTGCTCACCGCATGCGACCTGGTGAGCCCCGACAAGGTCATCAACCCCAATGTGGACGAGTCGGCGTTTCTGGCGAGCGACAACCCCATGCAGACCTGGGTCAACGGCACCGAGAAGGAGCTGGCCCTGCACATGTCTGACTTCGTCGAGCTGATGGAGATATTGTCGGACAACTACTATAACAACTACACGCGTTCGAGCAAGGTGTTCGACGCGCCGCAGCTGCTCTACACCGACGCCGATGTCACCACGCTGCAGCGCCACGTGGGCTCGCTGCGCGAGATGGCCGACTATGGGCTGACCACCGTGGCGCAGGCCGATGTCAACGTCACCGAGGCACAGCGCTTCAAGCTGCTCTGCGTCAAGGCCTACTCGTACATCCTGGCGGGCGACTTCTTCCGCGCCCTGCCTGTCGACAATGGCGGCGAACTGGTCGAGTGGCCCGAGCAGATGCGGCAGGCCATGCAGGTGCTGGACCAGGCCCTGACTCTGGCTCAGGACGATGACGACCGCGCCTTTGTCCACACACTGATGGCGCGCGCTGCCCACCGCATCGGCGACAAGGCGCATGCTGTGGCTCATGCGAGACAAGCATTGGCCTACTCGCCCACACTGCTGCGGCAGGTGCAGTTTGACAGCAAGAACGGCGTGCTCAACGGCGCCCAGGAGGCCATCTGGAGCTTCTGGTTCCAGCCGCTGCCCCGCCTGGACTTCCTTGACCCGAAATACTATCAGCTGGCCAGCACCGACCAGTGCCCCATCACCCTGGCCAAGGCCGAGGAGAACTACCTGATCCTGGCCGAGGCGGCACTGGCTGAGGGCGACCTGGCCCAAACACGCACACAGCTGACGGCGCTGCTGGCCCTGGTGCAGTCGCGACCGGTGCAGCACGGTGTCAACGACCAGCTGGAGGGGCGATACAACGGCGGGCTGCGCAAGTTTCCCAACGACCCGACCTATCGCGTGCAGGCATCGCCCGATGACCCCTTGCGCGAGGGCCTGATCATCGACCGCCGGCCGCCGATGCTCATCACGGTGTCGCCCGTCTCGGGCACATCGGTCACACACGCCATGATCGACGCCCTGGCCGACCACGACAGCGCGCTCCAGCTGGTCTATCTCATGCGGCAGGAGGTGTTCTTTGCCGAGGGACGGCGACCTGCCGACTTGGGCATCCGACTGCCCGTGTGTGAGGTCGAGGCGGCGCATGCCGGCAACTCGGCATCATTTGTCGAGGCTTGGATTCCGGCGTTCATCCCCCTCAACGGCGGACTGGACGAGTTCACCGTCGACGACGAGGCCCGCACTGTCACCATCACCCACAACATGAACCGTGTCATCGTCGACAACGCTCACACGGCCGATGTGGTTCCGTTTGAGTGAACAATCAATCAATGAAATGAATAAGCACCGATTTCTCAAGGCCCTGATGGCCATCATGTTGGGCGCGATGTCGCTCGTCGGCACGGCCGCACAGCCACACTATGTCATCCTCATCACCATCGACGGGCTGCGGGCCCAGATGATCGACGACCCGACGATGCCGTCGCCGTTCCTGAAGATGATGAGCCGCGACGGCCTGCGCATCCACCGCGTCATCGGCGTGCCGCCGGCCGCCACCTATCCCTCGCACACCACGCTGGTCACCGGCGCCCTGCCCGCCCAGCACCGCGTGTTCTATAACCGTCCCTTCCTGTGGAACCGCGACACGGCGCGCATCAGCTACTGGTGGGCCGACTCCATCGCTGTGCCCACCATCTGGCAGCGCGCGCATGAGGCGGGCATGGCCACGGCGTCGCTGTTCTGGCCCACATCGACGGGCAGCCCCTACATCGACTACAATGTGCCCGAGTTCTGGTCGCTGGACTATAGCTGCGACCAGATGGAGTATATCAAGCCCTATTGCACGCCGGCTGGCATCCTCGACGAGCTGGAGCTGAATGCCTGCGGCCGACTCGACACCATCACCTATCAGGCCGGATCGCTGCAGCGCGACGGACGCACAGCCGCTATGGCCAACTACCTGATGAACCACTATCGGCCGCGCCTCATGACCATTCACCTCATCACCACCGACTACAGCCAGCACGAGCTGGGCACCATGAGCCAGCGGCTCGTGCAGGATGTGGCAAGCGCCGACCACGCCGTGGGCACCATCATCGAGAACCTGCGGCTCACCCACCTGCTGGACAGCACGCTGGTCATCGTCACGGGCGACCACGGCTTCTGCGACTATCACCAGACACTCAGTCCAAACGTGTGGCTCACGAGGGCAGGCCTGCTGAGCGAGCAACCCGGCGGACAGTGGCGTGCCTGCTTCTATGGCGCTGGCAACACCAGCTTCCTCTATCTGCGCAAGGCTGGCGACAACAAGACCCTGCGCCGCGTGCGCCAGCTGCTTGACAACCTGCCCGCTGGCGAGCGCGCCATGTTCCGCATCGTCGAGAAGGACGAACTCACAGCGCTGGGGGCCGACCCGGCGGCCGTGCTGGCCATCGAGCCGGTGGTCGGCGTGGCGGTGACCAACGCGCGCACTGGCAGCGTCGTCGAACAAAAGCGCGGCGGCACGCACGGCTTTGTCAGTGGCCAGGACTCCACGACGTTCATCGCCTACGGCCCCGGCATCACTCCTGGTCACCAGGACACCATCCGCCAGACCGCCATCGCCCCCTTCATCCTCTCCCAGCTCGGCATCGCCCCCTAAATGGCGCATCGCGCGATCAAGTCCCTCTCCCCTGGCAGGGGAGAGGTTAGGTGAGGGGTTGAGTGTCAGTGGGTGGCGCATTGGGGACGGTTCTTTTTGCGCCAAAAGTTAAAGCGCATTAACATTTGACGCGTCGCGCGATCGAGTTCCCCTCCCCTGGCAGGTTAGGGGTCAGGTGAGCGGTTGAATGACGCATTGGGGACGGTTCTTATCTCGCCAAAAGTTAAAGCGATTAACATTTGACGCATCAAGCGACTAAGTCCCTCTCCCCTGGCAGGGGAGAGGTCAGGTGAGGGGTTGAACGTCAGAATAGGTAATCAGCTCCCCTCTCCCTAAGATAGGACCAATGCGGTATTAGGGACGGTTCTTTTGGACGCATTTTTGTTTCCGGCCTGTTGTCTGCCGCCCTTTCAGGGCTTGGATGCAAGCGGCCATGTGTACCGGGGTTTCGCTATCGCTGCACCCCGGCCTGTTGTCTGCCAGCCCTTCGGGCTTGCTGCTGTGGTGCACCCATTTGTGGGGATGACCCCTCACCTAACCTCTCCCCTACCAGGTGAGAGGGACTTTTCCACCCGTTGGGAAAGGGGAGGGGAGGTCGCCTGATGCGGAGGTGGCTTGCCGTTTCTCGGTCGTGATGGCCGTCAAAAAAATCCCCTCTCCTTTCATGCAAAGGGGAGGGGTTGTAGCTAGTTGGAGAGCCAAAGCCGTGAGGCCACTACTGGACCTGCTGGCGCTTGCTCCACCGGTTGCGCCAGGCAAAGAACCACACGAGCGAGACGACCGTGACAATGGCGGCGGCCGGGGTACCCAGCCATTGCGGCAACGCCAGGGTCTGTGGCGACACCAGCAGGAACGACGTGCACACCGTCGTCATGAACACAGCGGGGATGAGTGTGATGATATAGGGTTTGCCAGCACGAACCAGAAAGACCGTCAGTGCCCACAGGGTGAACACACTCAGCGTCTGATTGCTCCACCCGAAGTAATTCCACAACACATTGAACCCGTCGGGATTGCTGATCTGCCACATGAGAATGCCGAATGTGGCAGCGAATATCACAATACTGATCATCAGGCGGTTGCGGATGCTTTGCTGCTCCAGGTTCAGTGCCTCGGCAATGATGAGGCGGGCACTGCGCAGCGCGGTGTCGCCACTGGTAATGGGGGCCGCCACCACGCCCAGCAGGGCCAGGACACCTCCGAATGCACCCAGCCATGCCGTACACACAACTGTGACTACCGACGGAGTGCTGCAGTACTGAATCAGCGTCTTGCCGCCGGGTGTCGCCACTTGGGCCAGGAAGGTGCTGACTTGTTGCTCGGTACCCACTTCACGCCAGCCTTCGGCATAGAAAAAGTAGCTCGACACGCTGGCCCAGATGAGGGCAACCACACCCTCGGTGATCATCGAGCCGTAGAATATCTTGCGACCCAGACGCTCACTCTTGAGGCAGCGTGCCATCAGCGGGCTCTGTGTGGCATGGAAACCACTGATGGCCCCGCAGGCGATGGTGATGAACAGGCAGGGGAACAATGGGTTCTTCTGCAAGAACGTCGCAATGCCCAGTCCGTCGTGGCCATCGACGATGAGCGACTGCTGCAAGTGCGTCATGTTGCCCATGTCCCACAACTCGGGCAGCTGGGGCATCTTGACCAACAGCACCACCATCAGTGCCAAGGCCATGAACAGCAGCGAGAAGGCGAACAGCGGGTAGATTTTGCCGATGATCTTGTCGATGGGCAGTATGGCCGCCACCAGATAGTAGACGAAGATGATGATAATCCACATCTCCTGGCTGCCGAAGAGGGTCGCCATGATGATGGCCGGGCTGTAGACAAACACCGCGCCCACCATCAGCATCAGCATCACCGTGAAGGCCAGCATCACGCGCCGTGCCACCGGACCCAGATAATCGCCGATGAGCGTGGGCAGATTGGCACCGTCGTGGCGCATCGAGAGCATGCCGCTCAGATAGTCGTGCGTCGCGCCGGCAAAGATGCAGCCCAGCACAATCCACAGAAACGCCGCCGGGCCAAACCACATGCCCATGATGGCACCGAAGATGGGACCCGTGCCGGCAATGTTCAGAAACTGGATCATAAACACCTTCCAGGTGGGCATGGCCACATAATCTACACCGTCGGCCAGACGGACGGCCGGAGTCTCGCGGTCGTCGGGCGCGATGACACGCTCGATGATGGCTCCGTAGATCAGATAGCCCAGCACCAGGGCCACAATGCTGATGATGAATGTGATCATTGAGAATTAGCTTGAGTGTTAAGGGTAAAAATGTAATGCGGCGGCAAAAATACGACTTTTTTCTGACATGATGTGCCGATGTGTCAAGATTTCTTTGTAACTTTGCCCCTATAATCAATGGAAAATCCTCAGTCCTCAATTCACAATTAGCCGAGACTAATGAGCAACTATATCGTATCGGCGCGGAAATACCGCCCGGCAAGTTTTGCCACAGTGGTGGGCCAGCAGGCGCTCACCCACACGCTGAAGACAGCCATCGCCAGCGGCCGACTGGCGCATGCCTACCTCTTCTGTGGCCCGCGGGGCGTGGGCAAGACCACATGCGCACGCATCTTTGCCAAGACCATCAACTGCGAGCATCCCACCCCCGAGGGCGAGGCATGCAACGAGTGCGCCTCGTGCCGGGCATTCAACGAGCAGGCGTCGTTCAACATCATCGAGCTGGATGCCGCCAGCAACAACGGAGTCGACGCTATCCGCGACCTGACCGACCAGGTGCGCATCCCGCCGCAGTCGGGCCGCTACAAGGTCTATATCATCGACGAGGTGCACATGCTGTCGCAGGCTGCGTTCAACGCCTTCCTCAAGACGCTGGAAGAGCCGCCAGAATATGCCATCTTTATCCTGGCCACCACCGAGAAGCAGAAGGTCATCCCCACCATCCTGTCGCGATGCCAAATCTATGACTTCGCGCGTATCACCGTGCCAGACATCGTGCAGCAGCTGCAGCGCATCTGCCAGCAGGAGGGGGTCACCGCCGAGCCTGCCGCGCTCAACGTCATCGCCCAGAAGGCCGATGGAGCCATGCGCGACGCGCTGTCGATCTTCGACCAGGTGACCGCGTCGAGCCAGGGCAACATCACCTATCAGAGCGCTATCGACAACCTCAACGTGCTCGACTATGACTACTACTTCCGCCTGGTTGACGCGTTTCTGGCAGCCGATGTGCCGCAGGCACTGCTCATCTACAAGGAGGTGCGTGACCGGGGATTCGACTCGCTGTTTTTTGTCAACGGCCTGGCGCAGCACATCCGCGACCTGATGGTGGCCAGCACGCCGCAGACCACCGTGTTGCTCGAGATGAACCAGGAGGTGGGGCAGCGATATGCCATGCAGGCCGCCAAGCTGGGGCCGCGATTCTACTACCGCGCGCTGGACCTGTGCAACACCTGCGACCTGAGCTATCGCAACGCCAGCAGCAAGCAGTTGCTGGTCGAGCTCACGCTCATCAAGCTGTGCCAGATCGTGGCACCTGCCGAGCCCGAGCCGCAGCAACCTCTGCGCAAGATTCAGCCCGCGGCCGCAACGCAGCCGGCCGCTCAACCACAAGCCCAGCCAGCACCGCGTCCGCAGGCCCAAGCCGCTCCACGTCCGCAGGCCCAAGCCGCCCCGCGTCCGCAGGCCCAAGCTCAACCCGCGCCCCAGCCCGCTCCTCAGGCGCAGCCTGCTCCACAGCGCGCCCCACAACCTCAGGCGCAGCCCACGCTGCAGGCACAACCGGTTCATCAGCCTCAGCCCGCTCCCCAGCCCGCTCCTCAGGCACAGCCGCCAGTGCAAGTGGCCGAGGCAACTGCCACGCCCTATCGGCCTGTGACACAGCGCAGGGTCGCGGCCGCCAGCCAGCCTCGCATCCTGGTCAATCCACAGTCACAAGCTGCACAAGCTCCTGCACCGACCCAAGCACAGCCCGCACCGACGGCCAACACCCGGCGCGAACCGTTCACCGCTCAGCAACTGCAACAGGCCTGGCAAGCCTATATCGACCAAAACCCGCATGAAAAGGTGACCATCTCATCGATGCGCACCGCAAGGCTGCAGCAGGTCAGCGACACGGTCTATGACGTCTATGTCGAGGGGCAGCCGCAGGTCGAGAGCATCGAGTCGCACAAGACTAAAATCATGACGCACTTGCGGCAGGCACTGAACAACGACATGCTGGCACTGGAACTGAAGATACAGACCACGGGCGAGGACCATCGCATCCTCACTCCGCGCGAGGTGGTCGAAGACATCAAGAGCCGCCATCCCGACTTTGTCCCATTCATCAAGCAGTTTCAGCTGAGCCTCGCCTGAACGCCCCAAAAAGCCTTTTAATAGTAAAAATGGCGCATTGGGGACGGTTCTTTTTGTAACTATTCACCGATTCCTCTTTTCCCCTAAAGGTGTATCATAATCGTGGATGCTGGTCGAAGACCAGTGCGACCCCGTTCGGTCGGATTTGTAATCCGACCGCATTTGAGTATAAGGATTTGCA
>Ga0256404_1013257_pt1 | contig 10498 bp, 6 predicted proteins | sample RumenRJG_01DNA_FD_185990 | JGI IMG/M metagenome (GOLD analysis project Ga0256404, IMG submission 185990) | Bovine rumen microbial communities from Lethbridge, Alberta, Canada - RJG_01 | ecosystem: Host-associated > Mammals > Digestive system > Stomach > Rumen | place: Canada: Alberta | collected...
GAATCGGTAACTGAACCTTTTACTGCAAAGGAAATAGCTGCAATTTACCTACATGAAATCGGCCACGCTATGACTACTATCGAACATGCAGCCGATATGTACGTTACATACGAACGTGTTAAGAATTTTATCAGTAACGTTAAAGCCAGTTCTATTAAAGAAGCTGATGATTTACTCGATACTGTAGATAAGAAGATAATGCCGCTTTTATCCGAAAAAGCAAAAGAATTAAAAAATACATCTAAAGTAACTACTACAGCAGATGTGATAGATATTATTAGCAAGATTCACGCAATACTTGAGTGGCTGAAGAAATTTACTCGCGGCTCGGGATCAGTTCTTAACTTCATATACAACATGTTATCGGTATTTTTAACAGCATTCAATACAATTTTTCAGTTAATTTTATCGATCATTTCATTAGCATTTAACTATATACTGCAGTTAATTATGCTATCTCAATCGGAAACACTAGCTTATAGTTTATCCGGTAAACGTAAAATATCTGATCGTATCAATACGCCAAACAATACTTTCCTTGCAGAACGTTGGGCAGATGAATTTGCTATTCGTCACGGCTATGGTAAAGATCTAGCATTCGCTTTGGACAAAATGAGATGTGCTTCTGATTATTCGGGCGCAGTAGTTGGTACTAGCAGTCTTCTGGCTAAAGATAGTTTAGTAACCGATATACTTTCTATTTTTGTCTGGCTGAATACTAAGTTTGATTTTGTTGGTCGTATTTTCAAAACTAAAGTATATGAAGATGATTACTACCGTGCCCGTCGTATTTTACAGAATATGAAACAACGTTTTAAGGCGGACAAAATACCTAACACACAGTGTGATGAATTACTTAATCAGTTAAATCTCGTCGAAGAAAAAGTAGCTTCTACTAAAGCGTTAGAGAACAATAATCTCTTAGAGATGTTAGGTAATGTAGTAGATACTATCGTCGATCCTATAACCTGGCTATATATGCTCAAAGATGGTAAAATGAATAGAGATTTCGCTATCCTTCAAGACAAACTAGATGATATCTCCAGTAATAAGCTGTATAGTCTTTCTTATAAACTTAAAAGTCTTAATCTTTAGAGGGTTCAATATCCATGTCTTATAATCTCGGTGCATTATTTCCAGGTATGGAAGTTATCAGCTTCCAGAATGAATCACAACTAGGCAAAGATCTTGAAGCCGTATTTCAGAAGGTTCTTGACTACAAGGAAACTATCGATTATTCCAGATGCGGCCCTAGTGATGAAGAAAAACGCATGTACAAAATCGATCAGGTACACAAATTTGTAGCTGAGAATACTGCTAAAGAATTTATGGCTGTATTAAAGAAGGATGTTGGTTTCGGCTGTAAGAAAGTTTACGTTAGTGGCGGTGATCAGACAGGCATATCAGACGATATGGCTATCTGTCTTGATATCTCCAAAATGATAAATGGTTACTATATCAACATGAGTAAAGCCACCGGCAATCCGCTAAATATAACAGAAACCGATAAGGTTAAAGAAGCTTCAGAAAGATTTGCAGAATTAGCTGACTGTATCGATCTGGAAAAGAGTCATCTTAAGAAAACCAAACTTAAAGATGGTACACCTATTTACGTAACGGCAGTTTATATGGCAGCTAATACTCTCTTCCTTATGGAAGAGTTTGTACCTGAGTCGGTAACTAAACCGCTCACTGCCAGAGAAATGGCTGCTATTTACTTACATGAAATTGGTCACGCCATGACTGTCGTCGAGCATTCAGCAGATCTCTTCGCTACCTTCGAACGCATGAAGAGTTTCGTTGGAAATAAAAAGAATAACTTTAAGACTATTAAGGAAGCCGACGATTACGTTAACTTCCTCGATAAAAAAGTTATGCCTAATCTCAGAGCTACAGTAAAGAAGTTAACTGATGATGGTATACTCATTGGTTATATGGCAGCTTATATTCTTCTTCTATTAAATCTACTATTTTCTATTCTCGATGGACTTAGGAATATTACCCGTGGTTCATCTACTTTAGTCAATATACCGTACAACACCCTTGCCTTAATATTACCGGTATTTAGCGTCGTTACTAATTTGCTTACCGCAATAATTACTGCTATTTCCATTATGCTTAGCAACGCTATACTGCTAGCTTTCGTAGATACTTACTACAACGACGATCATGGTTCGAAAAAATCTTCTGATCGTAAGAATACTCGCAACAATTCATTTCTAATTGAACGTTGGGCTGACGAATTCGCTACTCGTCACGGCTACGGTAAAGATCTGGTATTTGCTCTGGACAAAATAACTGCTGCTTTTAAGTACACCAGCGTCGTTTGGGGTCGTGATGCGTTCCTGGCGCACAGTGGACTTATTGGTAACGTCATGTCTATTTTTGTTTGGATTTCCAGTAAATACTACGACTTTGTAGGTAAGCTCTGTAAGACTCCTCGATACGAAGATGATTTCTATCGTGCTCGTCGTATTTTACAGAATATGAAACAGAGATTTAAGGAGGAGAAACTACCTAACACACAGTGTGATGAACTTCTTAAACAACTTGATGAAACCGAGCAAAAACTTTCCAGTCTCAAGAATGTTGAGAATACTTCCGTAATGGAAGTACTCGGTAATATCATAGATAATACTAGTAACCCGCTTACTTGGATTGAGATGCTCAAAGACGGTAAAATGAATAGAGATTTTGCTATTCTCCAGAATAAACTAGACGATATCTCCAGTAACAAGCTATATAGTCTCTCCTATAAACTTATGAATCTTGGTGTTTAATTGAATCAGTACCAGTTCTCCAGAACGGAGAACTGGTATTTTTTATTCATTAGCCCTTCAGATATATATTACTATATTGGACGATTTATAACTCGTCCAAGGAGGTATTAGTAATGTGAGTATTAGCCAAGATTCATCGTATAATTATAAAACAGAACAGACAGATATCGATCTGTGGGAACCTAATTTTGATTCGTATACAGAATTTGGTATACGTAATCTGACTGGGCGAACTATTTTCGTGATGTCTGGATCTGGAAAAGTAACGAAGATTCCTTATGTAGGATCATCGCGAGATGAATCAAGAAATGACAACTGTGTCATAATTAATGCTATCCAGAAAGAGAAAGGTATGCCTGATGCAAATCGGGTGTACCAGGACATCGATAGCACGAAGAACAGAACACTGGAAACAGTGACCGTCTGGAATAAGCAGCTACGCCGATTGAACGATAGTGGAGAGTATCTCGATACTCCTCGCTATGTTGCTCAGTTTGGATTTGTCGTAGCATTTGTAAGCGACCTGAATATACTCAAACGAGCTCATCCAGGATTTCGCAACTCGGTAACCGAATATGTGGTCAACGCGCTTAAGCGGATTCCGGAAGGAACCGCTGGCGCAGCACCACTCTACATAGTGGCGAATAGCCACAACAGAAACATCAACAAAATATATGCCATCATCAATAATACTTTATGTACTGTTAATGTAGGGCATGACCTGACAGCCGATGAGGCGGTGGACATCTATGTTTTCAATGGGTTAGAGCAGGTACTTAAATACCGAATGCTAACTTCCAAAGGATTCGTAGATTTAGCGGAGCCAGATAAGAATTCGTTCTGTATCTGGGGGAAGGATAAAGACGCCGTATATAAACGGCTAGCAGAGATAAAAAGCAAGCAGGCTAAACTGCTAACGGAAGCTGAAGTTCAGGATAGAATCGCAGACGCCCTTGAGGAGGCCAACGTCAAGATCGCTCAACTGGAGAAAAATCTCGGTATTGAACGTGAGAGTAAGAGCTCCCTTGCGAAGGAATGCGAGAACTATAAGAGACAAATCAGCGAAATCAACGAGTCTGCTAGACAAACTCATGAGCAAGAAATGCTGCAAATGAAAGCAGAAATAACTAAAAAGGAGACTGAAGCTAGGGAAAGACAGCTAGAGTTCGAAGAAAGAGCTCGGCAAGCAGAGACTAATGCGGCCCGTGCTAAGGAATCTGCTGAACGTGATAAACGGGACCATGAAGAACGTATGCGCCGATGCGAAGAGGAAGCTGCCCGCAAAAAGCGTGAAGACGACGAACGATGTAGGCAGTACAAGGAAGAACTCCATCAAGCAGAACTGCGAGAGGAGAGGGCTAAGAACGAGCACGAAGATCGTATCCGTGATTATAACGAACGATTGCAACGTGCGAAAGAAGACGCTGATCGTGAACAACGGCGGCATGAAGAAAGAATGAGGGAATATGAGGATCGGCTACAGCAAGTTAAATTGCAGGCTGAACAAAACAAACAGGAGAGTAGTAACAGGGACACAAAGTGGTCAACATTCGGCACAATAGCGAAAACCGTAGCAGCCGTAGCGACTGCCGGTATCTCTGTATATGCTGCAGTACACGGATACCGAAGTTCATTAGCGCAGCGAAGAGCGGAGGCGATTAGCGGGTGGCTTAAATCACTAGCCACTGCAGCATCGGCGGCATGTTCTATCTTCCTTGTCTGGAAGAAGATCTAGTTGGTAATTCAACGGAGAAAACTTAGTGTGGGTAGCCACTACGCTAAGACGTTTTGGAAGTTAAGGTATCCACTTAACGGAAGAGACCTGTTCTCAATGTAAGAAAAGCTAGTATGAATAGCCATCGTACTAAGTTATCTCGTATTTGGGTAGCCACTAAATAACGGAGATACTCTTACGCGTTAATTATTAAGTAGATCACATATAGAATATGAAGTTCGACATCAACCTAGCTAGGAGTTAATGATGAGCTTACGTGACGTTATTGACGATATTGATCGCCAGTTGCCCCAGTTTAACGACAAATTATTACTGGAGTATAACAAGAACCTGATCAACAGTTGCCCTAATTATGTTGATCTGGTATTCAGACACGCAGTAGAGTACATTAACGATGCTCTCATCAGCATCGCGAATGACAGCACTGGGATGACTCCGTACGCAGCACCTGTAACGTATGTAGAGCCAACAACTGTAACTTACGATGGATACCGGATAATGAGTCCGGCAGAACAGGTTAGGTATGAGCTCAACAAAGGGCTCAGCAAGGACAAGGTTAGCATAGAGCGCGATGAAAAAGTTCTAGTAGAGTATTCGTTTAGAATCAATAATGAACTGTATACCGTTGCGCTTTATCTCCCTTACTGGATCAATAACGGTCTGATTATGAACGGTAAGACCTATGCAGTCAAGCACGTACTTTGTGACAAGATTGTAAGGATACCGTCTGGCGATGGAGTTATGCTGAGAGTTATGAGATCGCCTCTCCACTTTTGGAGAAACGAAGAAATAGTTCTCAAGGATATACACGGCAAGGAAACTAGTGTCAAGTATATAACCGTAAAAGCGCATTACAAGAACAATACAAACAAGATGTATAAACGTACGCCATTAGTACTTTATCTTCTTGCAGAGTTTGGATTCAGTGGCGCAATGTCGTATCTCGGTTATGGCGATGACCGTATCACTTTAAGTCAGACAGCTGACGAAAATGATGATGTCTATCTGTATTTCTTAGCTGTACCAGGTGTATATGTCAAGTGTGAAGCGAAGCAGTTCGGTGGTATACCGTGTAAGCGTATAGTTGCATCACTTGTATATATTCTACGTACAGCCAATACGGATATTCAGTCATTCGATCAGTTATTTGGTACGAAGCTGTATACAGCCACTATCGGTAAAATTATTTACGGCAACGAATATTCATATCTGCAGGCTTATGGGCATGGATATTCACACTTAGACTCACTGAAGACTTATGTAGATTCAGTGTCTCAAAAGGAGTTCAGAAGAGATTACAACATCGATATTAAGAACGTCTATGATTTGTTCCGATTCGTCTTTTTCAATATAGATAATTGGCTGACTGATTTCAGTCCCAATAATCTGTTTGAGAAGAAATTGGGCAATGTAGACAAACTACTCAGAGCAAGCATCACCACAGCTCTGTTCAATCGGATTTATAAAGCGGTAAGAGGTAAAGAACTAAAACCGAAGAGTATCGCAGATGCATTGCGTATTCCTTCGATAGCAGTCAATGGAATATACGCTGATGAAAGTATAGCTACCGGTACTGAAGCGTACAACGATGACATGCTGTTTAACCAGCTTTGCCACAAGTTACTCCAGACGAAGAAGAAAGATGGGACCTCGGCTGGAAACGATAGCAACACCATCAATCACAAGGAGCATCAATTTAGTCCCACGTTCGTAGCTATTGAAAGTATTCTGTCAATCAGTACTTCCAATCCAGGTGTCGCTGGCGATATCAACCCATTTGCGCAGATAACAGATGATGGGTGTTTCGATGAGTCCAAGATGCCTTGGTACGAACAGATTAAGGGATTGAGAAATCTTCTTGTTCCGCTTTAACTTAAATTAGGAGAATTTTATGCCATTTGTTAATCAGAGCGGCCAGCGTAACTATGCTGGCAATACTCCGATGCAGCAGCCGCAGCAGCCTGTCTACGGTCAACAGCAGGGGTACAACGGTTATTATCAGCAGCCACAGGCTAACAATATTGCACGCAACAAAGCCAGAGCGATGACTCTGATGAACGTTGCGCTCAACAACGCAGTCAACAGCGGCAGACTTAATCCCGCCATGGCCAATACGATTGGAGCTAATCTGCAGAGAGATGCGTACAGCAACGTCTGGGATAACGATCTCAGCATGCGTTATGGACAGAAGCTGTGCTCAGATTCCGAGCTGAACGTGTGGATCAGCAACCAGATTGCTGCTTATGAGAATAAATTCGCCAGAGCAGGTTATCAGACCCGCGGTATGGTTCAGCAGCCTATGTATGGCCAGCAGCAGATGTATCCTCAACAGGGATTCATTCAGCCACAGCCGGCTTACACGGGTTATCCTCCGCAGCAACCGATGATGCAGCCTCAGCCAGGATTTATTCAGCCTCAGCAGCCTATGTATGGCCAGCAGCAGATGTATCCTCAACAGGGATTTATTCAACCGCAGCCGGCTTACACTGGTTATCCTCCGCAGCAGCCGATGATGCAGCCTCAGCCAGGATTTATTCAGCCGCAGCAGCAGATGTATCAGCAGGGCTATGTGCAGCCAGGTATGCAGCAGAGAATCGTAACTCCGCAGAGCCAGGACATGGATGATAGTCGGTACATTTACAGTGGTCAGGCAGCTCAGAACAGTTCAACGACTTTCAGTCCTTACCAGCAGCCGACCATGAATAACCCGACTTACAGCAGTCGTCCAGCTGTAACTACTGCAGCTCCGCTTAAGCAGAGCGAAGTAGCTCAGCCTAAACCACAGCCGCAGCCGGCACCGGTAAGAACTTATGCTAAGCCAGGTGATAGTTGGGAACCTAAAGTACCCAGCACTGACTATAGCAAGAGTAAGGAACTTATCGAGAAGCTGTTTGGCGAAAACAATGAAGATAACTGGGTGCATGCAACCAGGGTATGCTTCATGAAGATTCAGCATAAACCTGCAACGCCAGTAGAGCAGCCTGCAGAGTCTGAGGTAGATTCAGCCGATATTCGTATCGATGTACCGGTAGAATCTATCGAGCAGGCTATCGCTGATGTAACAGTTAATCACAAGGAGGCTATAACTGTTCCAGCTGTTCACAACATCACGATGAAGATGCAGCACGTCATTCATCTGCCGTTCGACTTAGCTAAGAAGGATCACGAGAACATTCAGTATATCATCAACGGTGAAATAGGCGATGTAAATAAGACTGATCCGGAAAGAGCACTTAAGGATATCATGGGTCTTAGCCGTAGTGTATTGAGAGGTATTCGTTCCTCCAGCAATTCATACAAAGCAGCTATTACCGATCTTATCCTTGACCTGTTCAACCGTCAGTTCGTCAACTGCGTCGGCTACAAGAAACCGGATAATACTCGTGTAACTCCTAAAGCGCTGACTACTCTTGAGGAACTCGATGCAGCTCTGGATCTGGAGAATCCGATGTTCGAGGACTTCAAGAACTACAGCCAGCCAGATTACTGCCGAGCTATCAACCAGTGCCTGAGAGCATCCATCTTCTCCATCTGGTCAACAGAAGTCAAGAATCCAGATCTTTATCTGAATCCTGAAACTCCTGAGAATCTTCAGCTGATACTGTCTAACAGTGTAACTGGTCTTGCGATAGACGGTGTTCCGGTTAGATTGATCCGGACTATCGACATGTCCAGCGAAGAGATGAAGAAGAAAGTTATGATTGCGGCCAAGAGTGTATTCATCATTACCTACGACAAGACCATTGTTCTGTCCAATCTGGATCTGGGCATATATGGTCAGGTTAAGGGTACTAATGATTTTGGAACTAAGGTACTTGACCCGAGATCTCCGTATGCCGCTCCTCTGCAGTTGACTGTTGGCAGACGTATGTTCGCCGACGTAGTTCTCATGAGGGATAAGAGTACACTCCAGACACCGTATATAGCTAGTACGGACATGGATGGCAGATTCACTTTACGTAAAGCGTTGTCGCACACCCGGCAGAATTGTCAGTAATCTCTCGTAATTGAGAGAATCTGTGCAGTGTCACCCGAAAGGGTGGCACTGTATATCTAGCGGGTATCCCCTTAGTCGGGGGTACCCACTTTTCAAAAGTTCATCGTTTTTTTAGTCATATATAATTAGAGTGGCAAGCTGGAGAAATCTAGCTTATTATTAACTTATTAGGCCTAACAGCCTAAGGAGAAATTATGGAAAAATCAATATTTGAATTAGATGTTGCCGATGTGATGTACGGCAATCATCTTTGCCAAGAGTACACGGATTTTCTCGGGCTCCGTGTTTACTCAGTTGACACGCCCGAGACCGCTAATTGCGGAATCATCTCCAAGATTTACATTATGGAAGATGGCTCCGTAAGTCTTGAGCACTCTTTCATCCTTGTTGCGTCTTGGATGATTGAACTTGCGGATAAGTGCCACTGGTTTAAGAAGTGCCTTAAGGCGGCACTTATGCATGAGCAGGGACATTTCCTGGCTCGTGGGGCTATGCCTAAGATAATACCCGAGGATGCCGGTGCAGTTCACTCCAAGTGGCTGCCGAAGCTCTTCGAGGTGAGAGCGGATCTTTGGGCATGCCGTGAAGGGTATGCCAAGGATCTGCTGAGGTTTCATAGGATCTTCTACTGGTTCTCTAAGATTCAGTTCTGGAAGCCCAACGATATGGGCGCCAGAATCGAAATCATTAAGAACTGGATGAAGCATCATCCAAACGATTCATGGAGGTAAGAGGTAATATGAAGTTTAAGACCGTTGCCACCTGGGCGGTCAAGGTTACCGTTATGGTAGCCGCCCCAGGCGGATTCTTCTTGGCCAGTTATGAGGCCTGGAAATGGTGGAAGCACCGCCATGGCCAGAAGCCTCAGCCGGCTCTCGAAAATAAGGCTGGCGAAGAGGTTAAGGTTCCTCAGGAGAACAAGGAAATCTCCGAGGAAAAGGTTTAGCTAACTGCTGTTAGGCAGGCACGCACTTAGCGTGTCCTGCCTATTTTTTTAATCAAGAAGTATAACTACATCACGTAAATCAAGTTCATTGGAAGTGATACCAGCGGTGATATCGTAGTTAAGTCTGACCACGATCTTATCATCCTTATCCCGATAAACTTCGGCATTTACATAAGCAGGTCTATCCTGATGCGTAAAAGATGCATGTCCTTTCAGTACTTCTGATCCCTGGTTGAATCTGATAATAACCGGGAATTGGAAACCATTAACTTCCTCAATATCCAGTTTAACACCAGTAAACTTTCTAATGTTGCAGCTCTGGTCTATCAGTAAGTTATCACTAATCTCAAAATACTGCCAGCCTTCAACCGGCCGATTAAGTGCCTTAGTGCCAGCCCAAGCAATATGTCCTTTACGGAACGGTACCAGCATCGATTCCTGTTTAGAAGCATCCAGTAAATCACTCCAGGTAGAAGTTCCATTAGGCAGTAAGAATTCACTATCCTGCGGAGTAGTTACAGTCTTAACTTCATCTACCAGTTTCCAGCAGCTCTCGTTACCGGAGATATCTTCGATAGCAAGAGTCTCCTCCACCATGTTCTTTAGCTCGAATCCTAACTGAAGATATGCTCCAGTAGCATCGCCATCTTCATCCCAAACTACACGAAGTTGAGGCTGGATAGCTAAATCTACTTTACCGTAGTCTACGAACGGAACATATCCACGAGGATAGTTCTCTGAAATTACATTGATATTTACTCTATCGTTTTCATTGTTATTTAGATCTACTGATACAGCAGCAGTAAACTGAATATGACTTAAATCAGTCTGTAATCTAAATGTAAACGTATCAGCTGTACAAGGCGATGTACCTGTACCATCTACGTTATATAAACTGGCAATGGTGTACCAATGAAGTCCACTCTTAGCAGAGTAAATCTTCATACGAGTACATTTACCATTACTGACATCTCCGTACGAAGGAACTCCCTGTAATCTTCTCATGTTGCTCTCCAATGTCTCGATACGCCTAAACAGAG
>Ga0256404_1013258_pt1 | contig 10498 bp, 8 predicted proteins | sample RumenRJG_01DNA_FD_185990 | JGI IMG/M metagenome (GOLD analysis project Ga0256404, IMG submission 185990) | Bovine rumen microbial communities from Lethbridge, Alberta, Canada - RJG_01 | ecosystem: Host-associated > Mammals > Digestive system > Stomach > Rumen | place: Canada: Alberta | collected...
GGGGTTGATACGATCGTTCCGGTAATAGGAGACCGTTCCGAGAGAAAGGTCTTCAAGACCGACAGGCTCCGCCGCATCCTCCTGTCGGCGGCCAAACAGTCCCTTAAGGGAAAGGTGCCTGAGGTCATGGAGCCGGTCAGCGTAAAGGATTTCATCAGGTCCTGCAGGGAAACTGATGCCTTGAAACTTATCGCGCATTGCATGGAAGGGGAAAGGACTTCTGTCCGGCAGGCCCTTGAAGGATACGGGGGTTCTTCTTATGTCGCCCTTATCGGTCCGGAGGGTGATTTTTCTCCGGAGGAGGTCGCCCTCGCGATTGACTGCGGTTTTGTGCCGGTCCATCTGGGAGAATCCCGACTCAGGACGGAGACGGCGGCCCTCACCATGGCCGAAGCCGTGTATTTCAAGTATTTGTAACCATGTTTATTGGCCTTATATCCGATACCCACGGAGTCTTTCCCGAGGATGTTAAGAAATTCCTGGAACCGGTGGACGTCATCTGGCATGCCGGGGACTTCGGGGGCGGTCTTGCCCTGGCCGATGAGATCCGGAAGTTCAAGCCCCTTGTCGGGGTTTATGGGAATATCGACGGGGCCGATCTGAGGAAAGAATACCCTAGGGTGCAGAAATTCGAATGTGAAGGCCTGAAGGTCATGATGACCCATATCGGACTCAGGAAAGGCTCCTATTGGGCGTTCAACCCCGGGGCACGTAAATACGATATATTTGCGGAATCCGATATTGAATCATACAGGCCCGATATCTTCGTCTGCGGCCATACCCATATCCCCCAGGTCTTCAGGGACAGCACCTACGGTTTCCTGCTGATGAATCCCGGCGCGTGCGGCTACGAAGGCCCCCGCGAAGTTCCCCGCATGGCCCTCCGTTTCAAAATCTCTGGAGGCAAGGTTTCCTCTCTCGAAAAATGCGAATTTCCCCGGTGATTACCTGAACAGCCCGCGGACGAGGGCGGGTATGTCGGCGACCTTTACGACTTCTATGCCTTCAGGTTTGGAACCGAGGGTGGTGAAGGAGGAGATGTAGATTTTCCTGAAACCGAGGCGGGCGGATTCGCTGACACGGCGGTCGGCCTGCGAGACGGGGCGGATTTCACCGCTGAGGCCCACTTCGCCGGCGAAGCAGATGTCCGGGGGCAGGGCGAAATCGAAGGATGAAGACAGGACGGAAGCCACCACTGCGAGATCGCAGGCCGGGTCTGAAATCTTCAGCCCTCCGGCCATGTTCAGGAAGACGTCCTTGGCCCCGAGCTTGAATCCCGCCCTTTTTTCCAGCACGGCCAGCAGCATGTTGAGCCTCCTGACATCGAAGCCGGTGGCGGACCTTTGCGCAGTGCCGTAAACAGCTGAACTGACAAGGGCCTGCACTTCGAACATGAAGGGGCGGTTGCCGTCGAGCATCGCGGCGATCGCAGTGCCGCTGAGGCTCTGGTCGTGCATGGGGATCAAGAGTTCGGAGGGGTTGCTGACCTCGCGCAGCCCGGTCCCCGTCATCTCGAAGACGGCCAGTTCAGAAGTCGATCCGAACCTGTTCTTTATGCTCCTCAAGATCCTGTAGGCCCCCCTGTTGTCTCCCTCGAACTGCAGGACGACGTCCACGATGTGCTCCAATATTTTCGGTCCGGCGATGTAGCCGTCCTTGGTGATGTGGCCGATGAGGATCACCGGTATCCCGCTTTCCTTGGCAAACCTGAGCAGGATCGCCGCAACTTCCTTTATCTGCGACACGGAGCCTGGGGATGTCTCGACGGTCTCGGTGAACATCGTCTGCACCGAGTCCACCACCATCAGGTCCGGCTGGAGCTCCCTTGCCTCCTCCAGCACCCTTTCCATCATCGTCTCGCAGAGGATGAAGCAGTTGGATGCATCTCCCCCGAGCCTTGACGCCCTCATCTTCACCTGCCGGGAGCTTTCCTCTCCGCTGACGTACAAGGTCTTCATCTCAGGACAGTGCAGGGGAATCTGGAGCGAGAGGGTGGATTTCCCGATACCGGGCTCTCCGCCTATAAGCACCAGCGACCCTTCCACCAGGCCACCTCCGAGGATGCGGTCCATCTCGGCATTGCCGAGCGAACGGCGAACCTCCGAAGTTGAGTCTACCTCATTGATGCTCACGGGCTTCCTGTCCGAGGCCCTGGCAGCTGCGCTTCTTTTCGCCGGTCCCTTTCCAGTTACGACACTCTTCTCTACAAGGGTATTCCACTCTCCGCAATATGGGCATTTACCCATCCATTTCGGGCTTTCGTTCCCGCATGAAGTGCAGAACCACACCTTTTTCTCTTTCGGACTTCCAGAAACTGCCATGGACAATCAAATTTTAACTGAACGAAGATAGCGATATTATTCGTAAAATTACAATCTTTGCAAAGACAAATCAACTAAAGGTTTTTGATGAAAAAACTCATATCAGCCCTTTGCTCCCTGGCTCTCGCGGCGACAGTCTGCACAGGCGCCGCAATGGATGCGCGCGAAGGAATGGCCAGGCTCAGGAAGAATCTCATCGAAGCGCTTACAGAAGACTTTGCAGGCAGTGAGGAACTTCATGAAGAGTTCTTCCGTCTGTCTGATTATGGTTACGCCAATGATGCAGTAATGAACCAACTGTATCTGGAAACCGCCCTGACGGAGCAGGACTACGCCGATATGGAAAAAAGTTTCAGTCCCTCTGCAGCCAGATGGCCGGATATCGACTATACCGACACCAACCGGGGCTGCTGGGAGCCGGCCCTCCACCTTTCCAGGCTCTGTGCCATGGCAAAGGCATACGCTACGCCTGGACATCCCCTGTACAAGTCAGAAAGGATGGATATCGTATTCCGGAGGGCACTCCTCTGGTGGGCTGCCAACGACCCGGCCAACCCCAACTGGTGGTGGACTGAGATCGGAATACCCCGACGCGCAGGGATACTCCTCACCCTCGTGCCCGACAAGATGGAACCTGGAGTCAAAAAAGCATTCATGGCCATACTTTCCCGGTCTGTGATAGATACTGACAGGCTTACAGGGCAGAATCTGGTATGGGAGGCAGGAAACCTCATCATGAAGGCTGTTGCGGAAAACGATTCGGAAGCGGTTGCCGGACTCAAGGAGATAATCGAGTCTCAGGTAAGATTCAGCACCGGAGAAGGGCTCCAGGAAGACTGGTCGTTCCACCTCCACGGCCATATGCTCCAGTTTGGCAACTATGGCCTTGCTTTTTTCGACAGCATCGCGTTCTGGATGAGGGTTATGCATGGGACACCTTGGGAATTCTCCCCCGAAAGCAAGAGAATACTTGCTGGATTCGCCGACAACGGGCTCGGATGGTGTTTCTGGAACGGATACATGGACCCGTCAATGAGGGGAAGGCATCTGTTTCCAGGCAGCGGAAGGGGCAAGGACATAGCTTTCGGCATAGCCAGGATCAACCTTGCGAAGGCCGGGGTGAAGATAGCCGGACGCTATACAGGAGGCAAGAATGTCGGAAGAAAGCGGGGAGGCCGCTATTTCCCTAAATCCGACTGCGGAATCTACCGTTCCGGGAAATGGTACGCCTCCATCCGCATGCAGTCCGAAAGGACACTTGGCTACGAAATGACGAACGGAGAGAACATGAACGGGTTTTACAGCGCCGACGGGACCCTGCTCACCCTTTCCAAAGGAAACGAGTACGACGACATCTTCCCTTGCTGGGACTGGAGGAAACTCCCCGGGACGACAGTGCGCGACAACGGTGAACCCACTCCGAGAATAGATCCCACAAAAGCGAAGAACGCCACGGCCCATGTCGGAGGCCTCGCGAGCGGGAAAGTGCTCGCTTCGACGATGGTGCTCGACAGGGACAGCCTGTATGCTGTAAAGAGTGCCTTCTTTTTCAAGGACCTGATAGTAAACCTCGGCGCGGGCATCCGCACGTCAGGAAGAGGGGAAGTGACCACGTCCGTGGAGCAGAACTACTTGACAGATAAATTTATGAGCCGTTCCGGCATTGCAGTGAACGGAGATACCGGATACTTCGTGGCAGACGGCGGTTCCTGCCAGGTCACCACTGGAGCTCAGTCTGGCTCTTGGTCGGCAATGGATCCTGCCCTTGCGGACACTACAGTGGTCAGGGACATTTTCAAGATGTGGATCAGGCATAACAGCGAAAAGGTCCGTTCCACCGAAGGAGACACCTATGCCTACATGATACTGCCTTCCCGTGGTTTGTCAAGGGCCTTGAAGGCAGAAAAGAAGAGCCCTTGCACCATCCTCTGTAATACGGAGGCCTGCCAGGCGGTCCGCTACCGCGGCACAACCGTCGCCATTTTCCATGAAGCCGGCTCGGTAGCGGGAATCACGGCCGACGGGCCATGTATAGTAATAAAGAAATTCTTTTCGGAGAAGAGAGAGCAACTGCCTTTGTGAGTCCGAGGAGGCGGCGGTAAGCGCTGACGGTACAAACCAAGCCCTCCAGTCCGGCAAGGAGTATGACATCTCGGCCACGTTGAACGGAGCGGCTTCCAATTAACTGCCGTCCTTCCGCACTGCTTAAAAAGGGCTGCCCGCACCTCCGCCGGCAGCCCTTTGCGTTTTGCCGGAAGCGGCGGACCCCTCCGCAACTGTCGCAGGTGTCCCAGAAAGACGGACACCTGCAGCAAAAACGGGCTTTTTCGTCGTTGGTGTCCGGTCCTGGCGGACACCTTAGGCACCCGGGGCCGGCATCGGATCAGCATCAGGCCGGCATCGGGCAGGAATCGGCTCCGCCGGCGTGTATATTTCCGAAAAATGTTTATCTTTGCACCGAATTAATTCGCAATACTTATGAAGCTCAGAGACATCAAGAAAGACATTGAATACGTGCTTGGCGCATTCATTGAGGACTGCTCCCTAGTCGGCACCGTTAACCCTAATGTGGACGAAGAGGCTCTAGCCGGACTTTTCGATGAGTCCGTAGACCTGTTCAATGACCTGAAAGACAGAGTGAATGCCAAGGGTCTTAAGAGAGCCGATTTCACGCAGATCCGCAAGGACCTCCTTGTGAAGACCGATGAGCTTTATGAGAAGCTCAGCAAAGCGGTGAAGGAGTCCGTATCCGGTTCCAAGCCTGAGGCTGAGAAGAAGCATGCTGCCAAAAAAGCTGCCCCCAAGGCTGAAAAGGCCGTGGAAGAGAAGGCGGAGAAGAAACCTGCGGCAAAGAAGCCTGCAGCGAAGAAGCCGGCCGCAAAGAAGGCTGCTCCCAAGGCAGAGAAGGCAGAATAAAGTTTGCCCGGAGGTTTTTCTCCGGAGCTTATGGGGTATTAGCTCAGCTGGTAGAGCGCCAGGTTCGCAATCTGGAGGTCAGGAGTTCGATCCTCCTATGCTCCACATAATTAAGGAGACCATGATGCAAGGTGCAAGTCCTTGTTTCGTAGGTCTCCTTTTTTATGCTGCAAATCTTCGGGCATCCAGAGTGGGACCTTGTCGCCAGCTTTGGTCTTGCCGTTAGGACTGGTATCCGTCGTAAAGATAAGAAAACTGCGGGAAAGTTCCCGGGGCGGGCATGTGTTTTGTACCCCCAGGTCAAGGAATAATACAGTGCAGATTGAAATGAAGAGATTATTTCTGGCAACGACCGTGTGCGTACTCAGCGTCCTTTGTCTTGATGCCCAGGTACGCGACATCACATTCTCAGTGGGTACTACGGTTCCTATGTACAAGGGCATTGACGCCGATATGACGCTTGGGCTGGATTATGGGCGGTTCTTCTGGAGCGGCCTTGGCTTCAGGACGGGGCTGAGATACACTCCGAGCCTGGCGGAGGTCGACAACCATTTCGGGCTTCCGGTTGCAATCGCATACCGCACCAGGGCCCGGAGTCCCCGGGAAAGGCTCGGCAGCGGAGCCTGGGGAGCTGCTGAAAGCGCCGGATGGGGTGGTCTGTACGGGGAAGATCTCGGGGATGTGTTAAAGGATGCAGCCGCTGGCTTCCTGCTAAGCCTGTTCAGGGACATGGAGTTCTATGCCGGAGTGACTCCAGGGTTTGTCACGGGAAGCTCGGGTTCCCTGTCCGAGTCGTATTCGGGTCCGTTCTGGGAAAAGGAATGGACGGAAAAAAGAAGCCCTCTTTCATTGACCGTCGATGCCGGTATGACCCTGAATTACCAGATATGGCGTTTCGACCTGAAACTGATGCCGGCATTCCACTACAACGTCGTCAGGACCCTGGTTTCCCGTACTTCACGGGGTGCGGAAGAGGTTGGTGAAAGATATTCGGGAGAACAGCCCATCCGCTGGTTCTTTTCATTCGGTGGAGGACTCGCCTTCCGGTTCTGACCTTCGATCCTTTTCGGGCTCAAAACCAGCCATTTTTGAGCCCGCTACAGAGAAAAAAACCTTTCCGGGCTTAAAACCAGCCCTTTTTGAGCCTGCGAAAAAAAAGGCACCTGTGATAATGCAGATGCCTTTTTACTTGGTGAGGCTTAGCAGATTTGAACTGCTGACCTCTTGCCTGTCAAGCAAGCGCTCTGAACCAACTGAGCTAAAGCCTCGGATCGGACTGCAAAGATATACAAAAAATCTGAACCCGCAACTGCAACCGGCAATTATTCGTCACTATCTTCATCGGGAAGGACGATCTGCTTGTACTGTTTCTTGCGCTTTTTCCACCTTTCCCTGGCATACTGCTGCATGTCGGTAATCGTGTCGTTCTCGTCTATGATTTCCATTCCGAGAATGGTTTCCATGATGTCTTCCAGCGTGATTATTCCCTGGAAACAGCCGTAGTCGTCGATGATCAAGGCGATCTGGTCCTTTGTTTTCAGCAGGCTCTCCCAGATGTCGCTCACGGAGGTCTCCTCATGGAAGGCGGCGATTTTGCGTTTGATGGTCCTCAGGCGCAGGTCGAACTTGTCTTCGGCCAGGTTCTCCAGCACGTCGTAGCGGAGGACATATCCCGTGATGAACTCCGGGGAATCGGAATAGACGGGGATGCGGGAGTTGTGCGAAAGCTCTTCCTGCTTGTAGAACTGCTTGAGCGTCATGTTCTCCGACGCGATGGCCGCCACCACACGGGGCGTCATCACATCGTAGGCCTTGATGCCGTCGAGCTTTATGATATTCTGTATTATCTTGTTTTCGTTGTTGTCCAGCACCCCTTCCTCTTCTCCGATATTGGCCATTGCGGAAACCTCCTCGCGTGAGATGGTCGTGTCGGGCTCCTCGTCGGAAATGGTGTTGTGCAGCTTCTCGATGAGCCATACGATGGGGTAGAGGAGCCAGACGAGGAACTGCATCACCTTAGCCAGCCAGAGGAGATCCTTCCAATGGGAAGTGCCGATGGTCTTGGGGACGATTTCCGAGAAAACGAGGATCAGGATGGTCATGGCTGCGCTGATGATTCCGAACCAGTGCTCGCCTGTGAGGAGGGTGGCCTGGTGGCCCACTGCGGCGGCTCCGAGGGTGTTGGCTATCGTATTCAGCGACAGGATTGCGCTCAACGGACGGTCCGGGTCCTGTTTCATCTTGGAAAACAGGGCCGCGTTCCTGTCCCCCTCGTCCTCCTTCATGGAGATGTAGGAAATCGGGGTGGACATCAGGACAGACTCCAGCAGCGAGCACAGGAATGAAATCCCCATGGTCAGCAGCAGGTATATGATGAGCAGCGTCATGACTATCGGTTAACAGTCTGCAAAGATACTTAATTATCCGATAATCCTGAAGATGTTGCGGATGTTTTCTGTCAGGCTCCCTGAAGTTTGTTTTTTTTCTTTATATTTGTAAAACGGAGATTATCAGATAATAACCAATAAACATATTTCCATGGACAGAAGAGACTTTCTCAAAAAAGCCGGTTTCGCTACCGCGGCAGGAATCATGATCGGCGGTAAAGGCATGAGCGCCGCAAGCTACAAAAGGATAATCGGGGCCAACGACAGGGTCAATGTCGGCATCATCGGCTATTCCGACCGTTTCAAGGGCTCCCTGCTTCCCGCATTCCAGGCCAACTGTGCCAAACAGAACTTTGACATCGTGGGCGTATCCGACCTGTGGAGGCTCCGCCGCGAGGAAGCAAAAGCCACTCTCGAGGCCAGGCTCGGCCACAAGGTCAAGACCTACCTGAACAATGACCAGCTTTACGAGAACAAGAATATCGATGCTGTGATTATCTCCACGGCGGACTTCCAGCATGCCCTCCATGTGGCCGAGGCCGCGGAAAACGGCAAGGATGCCTATGTCGAGAAGCCTTTCGCCGAGACCATGGCGGACGCCCGCAAGGCGAAGGCGGCCATCGAGAAAGCCGGGACCATAGTGCAGGTCGGCTCCCAGAGGCGAAGCACTCCCAATTATCATGCAGCCAACGATTATATCCGTTCCGGCAAATTCGGCGACATCGTGATGGTGGAGATGACGTGGAACGTCAACCAGCCCGGCCGCTGGCGCCGTCCCGGCGACGTTGCCGCTCTCAAGAGGGAGGACATCGACTGGAACCGCTACCTGATGAACAGGCCATGGCAGGATTTCGACCCTCGCAAGTATCTGGAGTTCCGCCTCTTCTGGCCCTTCTCCTCAGGTATCCCCGGGCAGTGGATGGCCCATCAGATCGACACAGTGCACTGGTTCACCGGCTACAACTACCCCCGCAGCGTGGCGGCCAACGGAGGCATCTACCTCTGGAACGACGGCCGTACAAACTACGACACCATGACCGCCGTGCTGGACTACGGCCCCGCCGACAATCCCAACAAGGGATTCCAGGTCCTTTATTCCTCCCGCTTCACCAACAGCGCTGGCGGTACCAAGGAAATCTACTACTCCAACGGCGGAGAGCTCAACCTCGACACCAACATGGTGACTGAAAACGGTTATCTCACCGAGGGAAATGCTGCCGCGATGGGCATGAAGGAGAACAAGCTCGAAAGGTTCTCCCTTGCCGATAATATCAAGATCAATACCGACGCCAACACCGGAGGCGACCCTATGACCACCCTGCACGTACTCAACTGGATGGAATGCGTCCGCAGCCGCAAGCAGCCCAACGCCAACTATATGGCCGGGTACTACCATTCCATCGCCTGCATCATGGTCACGGCCGCCCTACGCACCCATGAGTTCACCGTGTTCGATCCTGCCACCCAGGAGGTTATGGCCGGAGGCAAAGTTTTCCAGTACTAAAGCCATCGGAGCCATGAAGAAACTCTTGTACGTTGTCCCCCTGCTGATGCTCCTGGCGGGCTGCTGCCGCGAGGCGAAGGTCTCCTTCGTGCGCGATGATGCAGCGAAAAAGGTAGACGTGAACATCGGCGGGAAGCCGTTCACCAGTTATATCTGGCCCGACGACGTAGCGAAACCGGTCCTCTGGCCCATCTTCACCGCTTCAGGAAAAGACATCACCAGGGGCTACCCCCGCGCCCCGAGACCTTTCGAGAGCATCGACCATCCCCATCATGTAGGGCTCTGGTTCAATTTCGGCGATGTCAACGGCCTGGATTTCTGGAACAATTCATTCGCCATTCCTGCGGAGCAGAAACCTAACTACGGTTCCATCACCTTTGACGGCATTGTCTCCGCAAAAGGCAACAGGCTGGTCACCCGCTCCAACTGGGTGGACAATGACGGTAAGGTACTCCTGAAAGAGGAGACGACATTCACCTTCGCCGGAAACGGGCAGGAACGTTCCATCATCCGGAGCGCGAAGCTGACTGCCGTGGAGAATGTCGTTATGTCTGAGAGCAAGGAAGGGATCCTTGGACTGCGTGTGGACCGCGCTTTCCAGAAGCCTTCCGACAGTCCGGAGAAGTATACCGACGCGAAGGGTAATGTTACCGAAGTGGCGACCGTCAACAATGAGGGCGTCAACGGGGAATATGTCAACAGTCTTGGCGACCGAGGCGACGACGTCTGGTCGAAGCGGGCGGAATGGACCATGCTGAACGGGACCAAGGAGGGAGACGACATCTCCATCCTCATCATCGACTCGAAGGACAATCCCAACCATCCCGCTTGGTCCCACGCACGCGGCTACGGCCTTTTCGCCGTCAACAGCCTTGGCGGCAGGCCGTTCGACAATTCCCTTCCCGAACCTGTCAAGCTCGAGCTCAAACCGGGCGAAACTGTCACGTTCACCTACAAGGTGATCGTCAAGGACAACGGTTTCCTCTCCCCTGAGGAGGCTTCAGCCCGCGCCCGCGAATTCAATAAATAGGATTTTTCCGCGTTTTTGCTATCTTTGCAGCGCGATTCTTCGGCAATGCCGGGGAGTCAAGTGTAGCAGGTACCACTAAAAAAACTGATCATGAAAGCAAAAGCGCAATTTTCCGTCACATTCCTGTGGATGGCAGTTCTCTTCACGGTCTGCCTTATTACGAGTAACCTTCTGGCTACCAAAGTATTCGCTATTGCGGGGGATATCTCTCTCCCGTGCGCGGTGCTCATTTTCCCTATCTCCTACATCCTGAACGATTGTTTCACCGAGGTATATGGCTACCGACGGGCACGGCTTGTCATCTGGATGGCCTTCGCCATGAATTTCATGGTTGTGATTT
>Ga0256404_1013260_pt1 | contig 10497 bp, 7 predicted proteins | sample RumenRJG_01DNA_FD_185990 | JGI IMG/M metagenome (GOLD analysis project Ga0256404, IMG submission 185990) | Bovine rumen microbial communities from Lethbridge, Alberta, Canada - RJG_01 | ecosystem: Host-associated > Mammals > Digestive system > Stomach > Rumen | place: Canada: Alberta | collected...
GATCCTCCTTCGTCAGGCCGAGCATAGAGATCAGCCGCACATCCATGAAATGCTGGCGGTCATAGTAGTGATCCACCGTGTTATGCATGTCGGGCGCCGTCATCCGGAGGCCGGACAGAAATCCGACCGCCAGAAGACTCATCACAAACAGTGACAGAAAGCGCTTTTTCGTGTGCAGGATCTCGCGGACCGTGTCCGTAAGAAGCATGTTTTTACTATGCTTTGTCACCCTCTCGCCTTTACGACTTCAATAAATGCCTTCGCGTAAGCCGGCAGGTCCGGAGGTCTTCTTCCGGAGACGATGTTGCCGTCGACAACGGTCTCCTCGTCCACCCAGATGCCGCCCGCATTGCTCATATCATCCTTGATGCCGGGCGTGCTGGTCACTTTTTTGCCGCGCAGAATGTCCGCGCTGATCAGGACCCAGCCTGCGTGGCAGATCTCGCCGATCGCCTTATTATCGGCATTCATCTTCCGCACGATATTCAGGACCTCGGGGAAGCGGCGCAGCTTGTCGGGCGCCCATCCGCCGGGCACCAGAAGTCCGTCGTAGTCGTCCGGATCCAGATCTTTAAAGCTCAGCGCCACCTCGCAGGGCACGCCGTACTTGCCGTGGTACAGGCCCGGTTTCTCGGCGGCAAAATCCACCTGCCAGCCCTCTTCTCTGCACCTGTATACGGGATACCAGACCTCCAGGTCCTCAAAATCCCCGCTGATCAGCTGCAAAATCTTCTTGCTCATAGTTGATCTCCTTTCTTGACATCCCTCAGTGACAAATCTATACAGCCCAAAAATAAAGTTCGTTATTCAGCTGCGGCCTCCGCGTCAGAACTCCTTCCGCAGCTCTTCCATCTGCCTGACCGCGTCTCCGAAGACTTCCAGCGCCTCGTCCACCGGCTTCGACGTGGAGAGGTCTACGCCCGCGATCTTGAGAAGGCTCACAGGGTCCTGCGTGCAGCCGCTCTTTAAAAACTCCAGATACGGCTTCACAGCTGCTTCCCCCTGCTCCAGGATGCGGTGCGCGATCGCGACAGCCGCCGAGAAGCTTGTGGCGTACTGGTATACGTAGAAATTGTAGTAGAAGTGCGGGATCCTGCACCACTCGTAGGCGATCAGGGGATCCGACACCATATCTTCGCCAAAATACTGCTTATTCAGTTCCAGATACAGGCCGCAGAGCGCATCCGCCGTCAGTGGACTGCCCTCCTCCGCCATCGCGTTGGTCCTGCGCTCGAACTCCTCGAACATTGTCTGGCGGTAGACCGTTCCCTTGAAACACTCCAGATAGTAGTTGATCAGATAGGCCTTTTCCTTCGGATCCTTCGCGCGCGCGAGCATATACTCCAGGAGCAGGATCTCATTGGTCGTGGAGGCGACCTCCGCCACGAAGATCTTATACCCGGAATTGAGATGGGACTGCGCGTGCTCGGAATACCAGGTGTGCATAGAGTGCCCCATCTCGTGGACAAGGGTGAAAACATCGTCCAGTGTATCCGTATAGTTGAGCAGCATGTAGGGATGGACTCCGTAAACGCCCGAAGAATAGGCGCCTGAGCGCTTTCCCTCATTTTCATAGACATCGATCCAGCGCTCCGCGTAAGCCTTGCGGACGATGGACAGGTATTCCTCTCCCAGAGGCGCCAGCGCCTTCAGGGATATCTCCTTCGCCTCCTCATAGGAGAACTTTCTGTCATAATCTGAGACCATGGGCACATAGACATCGTACATGTGCAGTTCTTCCACTCCCAGCATCTTCTTACGCAGGGAGACATAACGGTGCATATACGGCATTTTGCCATGGATGCTGTCGATCAGACGGTCGCACACTGCCGGGTCAACATTGTTCCCGTCGACTGCCGCGACAAAGGTTGAGGGATATTTCCTGGCGCGCGCATAGAAGATCTGCTGCTTGACCTGGCCGTCGTAGAGGGCCGCCCACGTATTTGCGAACTCGCTGTAGCGCGTGTAGAACTTCTCGAAGGATTCCCTGCGCAGTTCTCTGTCCGGAGACATCTGCAGCGGCACAAAGCGGCCGTTGGAGAGCTGGATCTCATTGCCCTCGCTGTCCTTTACCGGCGGAAACTTAAGGTCCGCGTTGGAGAGCATGCCGAAACCGTTGGACGCGGTCTGTGCCATCTCTCCGGCCGAAGCAAGAAGCTGCTCCATTTCCTTAGAAAGCGTGTGTTCCTTCATGCGGCGGATCTCGCGGATCGTCACCTCGTAATCCCTGATCCCCGGCTCCTCCTCGCAGAAACGGGCGATCACCTCATCCGGAATGGCAAGGATCTCCGGCTCCATAAAAGAGAGTTCCTCACTGACCCTGACCGACGCGCTCTGCGCTTTCAGCTCCAGCTCCTGATAACGGGAATTTCCCGCGTCCTGGTCGTGGCGCATAAAAGAATAGCCGCCCACACGGTCCAGTTTCAGCGAACAATCGTCGTATAACTTCAGCGCTTCATAGAGATTCCGGGCGCTCTCCCCGAGCCGTCCCTCATACTTTCCGACCTCTGAGGCCAGTTTCCCGGCCTCCTGAAGTTCCTGCTCCCAGAGTGCTTCGTCTGGATATATATCTTCGAGGCGCCAGGTCATCTCTTCCGGCACTTCTTCTCTTTTCGGTAATCTGTCGTTCATCCGGTCTGCTCCTGTCTGCGGCGTTCCGCGGTGTATGGTGTTTCTCCGCCGGCCGCGTTATTACTCTTCTTTTCAGTATTATAAGACAGAACGGCCGGCCGGGGGAACTGTTTTCCTTACATACTGACAGCCCCCGCCGCAGGAAATAAAAAAAGGCTGTGAAGTTGGGGGTGATCATCCCCGGACTTCACAGCCCGTTTTTTCACATCTTTTTTATCCTCTTTACCGCTTCGGCGGTGTTCTCGTGACTTCCGAAGGCGCTCAGCCTGAAGTAGTGCTCTCCGCCCGGTCCGAAGCCCGATCCCGGCGTACCCACCACATTTGCCCGGGTCAGCAGCCTGTCAAAAAACTCCCAGCTGGTCAGCCCGTCCGGTGTGCGCAGCCAGATATAGGGCGCGTTGATACCGCCCGAAACCTCATAACCGGCCTCCTTGAGTCCATTATAAATATAGTGTGCGTTATCCATATAGTAAGCAATCTGGGAGCGGATCTGCTGCCGGCCCGCCTCGGAGTAAACGGCTTCTCCCGCTCTCTGGATGATGTAAGGCGCGCCGTTATATTTTGTCCCATGCCTTCTGGCCCACAGAGACCACAGCGATACTCCGTCCGCTTTCAGATCTTTGGGAATCACGGTAAAGCCCAGACGCAGTCCGGTGAAACCTGCCGTCTTGGAGAAAGAGCGAAACTCGATCGCGCAGTCCCGCGCGCCGTCGCACTCGTAAATGCTGTGGGGAATATCCGGCTCAGAAATGTAAGCCTCGTAGGCCGCGTCATACAGGATCACCGCGCCGTTCCCCTTCGCGTAGTCCACCCACTCCTGCAGGCGGGCCTTGCTGATCACCGCGCCCGTGGGGTTGTTGGGAAAACACAGATAGATCAGGTCCGGCACTTCCGAAGGAAGATCCGGGGAAAATCCGTTTTCTGCCGTGCAGGGCAGGTAGATCACATTGCGAAATCTCCCCGCCGCGGCATCATAGTCACCTGTTCTTCCCGCCATGACGTTGGAATCGACATAGACCGGGTAGACCGGATCGCAGACCGCGATGCGGCAGTCCGCGCTGAAGATCTCCTGTATATTTCCGCAGTCGCATTTAGCTCCGTCGGAAACGAAGATCTCATCCGCCGAGATCTCACAGCCTCTCGCCCTATAATCATTTTCCGCGATCGCTTCCCGCAGGAAGTCGTAGCCGAGGTCGGGCGCATAGCCCCTGAAGCTCTCCGCCCGCGCCATCTCGTCTACCGCAGTGTGCAGCGCGCTGATCACGGCGGGCGCGATGGGCTGCGTCACGTCTCCGATCCCGAGGGAAATGATGTCCGCCTCGGGATGCTGTGCCTTGTATTCCCTTACTTTCTTCCCGATCGTCGAGAAGAGGTAACTTCCGGGCAGTTTCAGATAGTTGTCGTTTACTCTTACCATTTATTCCTCCAGACGGCCGCCTCTTGCAAGGCGTCTCCTTTATTTTTCTTCCGACTCCGCAGCGCTTATGATCTCCAGGGCGATCTCTTTTTTGCCGACGCACCGGTCCATCGCCTGCCGTTCCAGGTAATAGTGCGCCTCCTCCTCTGTCATCTTCCTGTGCTGGATCAGAAGACACTTCGCTTTCGTTATATATCCGATCTCACTTAATTTCTTTCTAAGCCGCATCACTTCATCGTCGCGCTCAGTCATTGCCCGCCGTATTGCGATCATAAACCGTACGGTCTCCGCAAGGACCTGAGCCTGCACCGGAAGGGACAGCACGAAGATCTGCGTATTCCTGCACCGGAAAGCTGTCTGTTCATAGGCGTCCCGGCGCACCATCAGAATCGTCTGCAGGCGGCTGTTTGAGGCCGCCATGTTCAGGACCTGCTCGATGCCCGGGTCCTCCTGGAGCGGCAGTTTCAGGATCAGGATATCCATCGGCTCCGCGCCGGAATACGGCGACACCTTGCTGCGAAGCTGAGAAAGAGTAAAAGCCTGCGAGACCGAGAGCTCCTCGCGGGGCACCGCGCCGCGCAGCACGTTCAAAATAGCGCTGACCCCGGCCTCGTTCCCCGCAGCCGCCAGAACGCGGCAGACTTTATACTTCTTTTTCATCTATGTATGCCTCCAGACACGCTTTGGGGACATACTGCCTGACAAAACCGCTTTCCGAAGCGAGGCGCGCCGCCTCTTCTCTGCTCTCGGGAAGTTTTTCAAGCTTGTCCGTCACTGTTATGTCTGCCTTGTAGAGGTTGATATCTAAAGGCTCCGGTGCCTGAAGCCCTTCCCTGATCCCGGCAAGTCCCGCATAGATCAGAAGGGCAAAGGACAGGTAAGGATTGGCCCCGGCATCGGGTGAGCGCAGCTCAATGCGCTTTCTGCCTGAAGGGTCCGCAGGAACGCGGATCAGCTGGGAGCGGTTCTGGCAGGCCCAGCTGACGTAGCGGGGTGCCTCCATCCTTCCGAATCTCTCGTAGGAAGCTGCAAAGGGATTCAGGAACAGGGTGATCTCCCGGATATGTCTGAGGATCCCTGCCATGAAAGCATCCGTCAGTTCTTCATCGATCTCTCCGCGCCTGTCATGCACGGAAATATTCAGATGCATCCCGCTGCCGGGCTTGCCTCTGAGGGGCTTGGGAGAGAAATCCGCATAGTAACCTCCGGAAGCACAGATCGAGCGGATCGCCCACTTCACTGTGGAAGTGTTGTCCGCCGCCGCGACCGGATCGCTGTACCTGAAGTCGATCTCCATCTGTCCCGGTCCCCTCTCGTGGTGGGAGGATTCCGGGGTGATCCCCATCTCCACCAGCGCATAGCTGATGTCACGGCGCAGATTCTCACCGCCGTCCAGGGGCTCCACGTCCATGTAGCCCGCCTGGTCGATGGGCCGGTCAGTTACCCTTCCCTCATCATCTCTGCAGAACACGTAAAACTCCATCTCCGAGCCGAACTTGACGTCCACTCCGGCTGCGGCAGCGGTTTTCACCGCATCCTTAAGGATTTTCCTGGTGTCGCACTCAAACAGCGTTCCGTCCGGATAGCAAATATCGCAGAACATGCGGCAGACTCTCCCGTCCGTCGGTCTCCAGGGCACGATGGCCAGCGTCGACGGGTCGGGCCGCAGGAACAGGTCACTCCTTATATCTACGCCAAACCCTGCGATGGCGCTTCCGTCGATAGAGATCCCGAACCGCATGGCGCGCTCCAGTTCTCCCGCCATGATGGCTATATTTTTCTGTCTTCCGAACACGTCAAAATAGGCCAGCCGGATAAACTCCACATTTTCTTCTTCTATGAATGTCAACAATTCTTCGTAGGTTCTCATCTGTTCTCCCGCATGTCGTGATGCACGCTTTTGAATGCATATATCTATGTTTTTACGCTTCCACCTTGTAGGTATAGCAAACTTTTTATTCTGTGTAAATTGGTTTTCTGCTCAATGGCAGCAGCCTGACCTCATCTTCGCCCGCTGTCTTTCATCGTTACAGCCGCTGCGATCAGCCCGGCAAAGAGCGGATGAGCCCTGTTGGGCCTTGACAGGAACTCGGGATGGGACTGGATTCCTATATAAAAAGGATGGAGATCCCACTCGATGATCTCCGCGATCCTGCCGTCCGGCGACACGCCCGAAAAGGTCAGCCCCGCTGCTGCCAGTTCGTCCCTCATTTCATTGTTTACTTCGTAGCGGTGGCGGTGCCTCTCATAGATAAGTTCCTTCCCATACAGCTTGTGCGCGAGTGTATCGGGCCTGAGCACACATGGATACGCTCCCAGCCGCATCGTCCCGCCGAGCTGCGTCACGCCCTTCTGCTCCGGCATCAGGTCGATCACAGGATGCTTCGTCTCAAAATCGAATTCCGCGCTGGCCGCGTCTTTCCATCCGGCCACACTGCGGGCGAATTCCACCAAAGCCATCTGCATGCCAAAACATATCCCCAGGAAAGGAATCCCGCGCTCCCTCGCATACTGAGCCGCCAGGATCATTCCTTCAGTGCCTCTGCCTCCGAAGCCTCCCGGAATGACCATTCCGTCTATTCCGCGCAGATCCTCCTCCGGACGCAGTTTCTCCGAGTCCACCCACTTGATCTCTACCTCAGCCTCGTTGGCGAAGCCCCCGTGGTGCAGCGCCTCCACAACGCTCAAGTAGGAATCGTGCAGCTGCGTGTACTTTCCAACCAGCGCGATCGTCACGTGGGCTTTCGGATGCCTTCGCGCTTCCACGATCCGGATCCAGTCCTCCAGATGCGGCTCAGGGCAGGGGATCCGCAGGCATTCGCACACGGTCTGCGCGAGATGTTCCTCCTCCATCATCAGCGGAACTTCGTAGATGGAGTCCGCATTCAGGTTCTGGATGACATGGGTCACAGGAACATTGCAAAAGAGCGCTATTTTGTCCTTTAATGACTGCGGGATCTCCAGTTCGGAGCGGCACACAATGATGTCCGCCCGGATTCCCATGCGCTGCAGTTCGCGCACGCTTGCCTGGGTGGGTTTGGTCTTGAGTTCCTCGGATCCGTGCAGATAGGGCATCAGCGTCACATGGATCATACAGCAGGTGCCGGCCGGCTTCTCCTGCATGAACTGGCGGATAGCCTCATAGATGGGCTGGGATTCAATGTCGCCGACAGTGCCGCCGACTTCAATGATGGCGATGGTGTCATCGGAATCATCGTCTCCCACATAGAACCTGCTCTTGATCTCGTTAGTGACATGGGGAATAACCTGCACGGTGCCTCCGCCATAGTCGCCCCGGCGCTCTTTGTTGAGGACGGACCAGTATATTTTGCCCGACGTGACGTTGCTGTTATGGTCAAGGCTCTCGTCTATGAAGCGCTCGTAGTGGCCCAGGTCGAGGTCTGTCTCCGTACCGTCGTCTGTCACGAAGACCTCTCCGTGCTGGATCGGGTTCATCGTTCCGGGGTCGATATTGAGGTAGGGATCAAACTTCTGCATAGTCACCTTATAACCTCGGGACTTCAAAAGACGCCCCAATGACGCCGCCGTGATCCCCTTTCCAAGGCCTGATACAACACCGCCAGTCACAAACACATACTTGTTCATTTTCGATTCCTTTCCATTCACAGCAAATGGGGTGCTGCGCCTTGGCGGCGCAATACCCCTGTTGCCGATAAACGATTCATTCTGTTACTGCTCCCGCAGTGACGTGTATCCCATCAGGAACTCGTCCACTTCCCTGGCACAGCCGCGCCCTTCGACGATGTTCCAGACTACCAGGGATTGGCCTCTGTGCATGTCTCCTGCGGTGAAGACTTTTTCTGCATTTGTCCTGTAATGGTCAGGACCTTCCGCAGTCTCCACAACGCCTCGTCCGGTAAGCCGGACGCCGAAGGCCTCTGCCGTATAGTTCTCGCAGCCGACAAATCCCGCCGCGATCAGAAGCAGGTCGCAGGGAATGATCTTCTCACTGCCCTTAACTTCCGTGAGCTTTCCGCCCGCAAACTCCACCTCGACTGTGCGGATCTTCACAAGTTTTCCTTTCCTGGTGATCAGTTCTTTTACTGTCGTTCTGAACACGCGGGGATCCTCTCCAAATCTGGCAGCCGCCTCTTCGTGACCGTAATCGGTCTTGAGCACCCTCGGCCATTCCGGCCAGGGATTGGAGGGTGCTCTTACCAAGGGAGGTGCCGGCATCATTTCCAGCGCGGTGACACTTTTACAACCCTGGCGAAGAACTGTTCCTATACAGTCGTTTCCCGTATCGCCGCCTCCGACGATCACAACATGCTTTCCTTTGGCCGTTCCCCGCGTCTCTCTGCTCCCCGACAGAAGTCTCTTTGTGTTCTCCGTAAGAAAATCAACAGCAAAACGAACGCCGGGCACCTCATGTGCCGGCACTGGACCGGACGGTTCCGCTTGCGGATCCTCCGACAATTCCCTGACCTTTACCGACAGGGATCTCGCTTTTTTGGCACCGCACGCAAGGATCACCGCGTCGTATTCTTTCAGGATCGCATCCGCTCTCTCCGCGTCCACGTTCACGCCGGTGCGGAAAGTCACCCCTTCCGCCTCCATGAGCTTCTGCCGGCGCTCGATAACGGATTTATCAAGTTTCATATTCGGGATCCCGTACATTAGCAGTCCGCCGATCCGGTCCTCCCGCTCGAATACCGTCACCAGGTGGCCCCTGTGGTTGAGCTGGTCCGCCGCCGCAAGGCCCGAGGGACCGCTGCCGATGACCGCCACTTTTTTGCCGCTTCTCTTGGCGGGGATCCGGGGCTGCATCCAGCCGCTTTGGAAAGCTGTCTCAATGATATAGAGCTCGTTGTCGTGGATCGTGACGGGATCGTCATTCATCCCGCAGATGCAGGCCTTCTCACACAAAGCCGGACATACGCGGCCGGTGAATTCCGGGAAATTGCTTGTCTTGAGGAGCCTTGAGAGCGCGTGATGCATGTGATCTGAGTAAATCTGGTCGTTCCACTCGGGGATCATGTTGTGGAGGGGACACCCCGTCACCATTCCGCTCAGTTTCATTGCGCTCTGGCAGAGCGGCACGCCGCAGTTCATGCAGCGCGCGCCCTGCTGTCTCCTCTCTTCGGAGCTTATGGGGAGGTGGAATTCACAGTAATCCTGCAGCCGCTCCAACGGTGCCCTGTCGATATTATTCTGTCTGGTGTATTCCAGAAATCCTGTCGCTTTTCCCATGACTGCACCTCAGCTTCCCGTAACTTCCTTGAACGCTTCAAATACCGCCGTTTCATACGGCATCCCCTGCTCCTCATTCCTGCTGATGGCTGTCAGCATCCGCTGGTAGTCGTTGGGGACGACCTTTTTGAAATAAGGAATGAACTGCTCGAAATTCTCCATGACCTTCCGGCCAAGTTTCGATCCGGTCTCCGACACATAATCTGTCAAAATACCGCGCAGCTCCTCGATCTCGTATTTCTCCGTCAGTTCCTGCAGCGATACCATGTCTTTGTTAATTCTGCGGTAAAGGCTGTGATCGGTGTCGAGCACATAGGCGATGCCTCCGCTCATACCTGCCGCGAAGTTCTTGCCGGTGCGTCCCAGGATCACCGCTCTGCCTCCGGTCATGTACTCCAGACCGTGGTCGCCGCAGCCCTCCGCCACCGCAATTGCGCCTGAGTTGCGCACACAGAAGCGCTCGCCGGCAATGCCGCAAATATAGGCTTTTCCGGCTGTCGCGCCGTAGAGCGCTACGTTGCCGAGAATGATGTTCTCGCTTGCTTCAAACCTGCTCCGCTCGTCGGGCACCAGAACCAACTTGCCGCCGGACAATCCTTTGCCAAATCCGTCATTCGCATCGCCCGTGAGCCGGATCGTAAGGCCTCCGGGCAGGAATGCGCCAAAAGATTGTCCTCCGCCGCCCTCTGCGCGGACCACAAAAGTGTCCTCCTTCAGAACATTGCCGAATCTCTTTGTGATCTCCGAGCCCAGGATCGTGCCGAAAGCGCGATCTGTGGAAGAGACTTTAAGGGATTTCTCGTAGCGGCCGATATCGACGCTGCCCTCTGCCGCGCCGGACGCAGCCTCTTTGGCAAGTCCCTCCGCGAAGGCGGGCATGAGGACCGCCATATCCGGTGTGGTCTCCAGTTTGAAATCATAGAGATTCTTGGGGGCATAGAGGCCGCACGAGCCGCTCTCTTCGCCCTGCTGCAGGACGGGCATGGGAGCCTCTCCCAGGATCTCCCTCATGTCCACTTTGAAAGCCCTGTCGGTGATCAGTTCCCTGCGTACCCTCAGGCAGTCCGTTCTGCCCGTCATCTCCGCCATGGACCGGAAGCCCAAATGCGCCATGAGTTCCCGCACCTGTTCCGCGATAAAGAACATAAAGCGGGTCACATGCTCGGGGCGTCCGCAGAAGCGGTCTCTGAGTTTCTTGTTCTGGGTGGCGATGCCGACGGGACATGTGTCCTTGGAAC
>Ga0256404_1013261_pt1 | contig 10497 bp, 4 predicted proteins | sample RumenRJG_01DNA_FD_185990 | JGI IMG/M metagenome (GOLD analysis project Ga0256404, IMG submission 185990) | Bovine rumen microbial communities from Lethbridge, Alberta, Canada - RJG_01 | ecosystem: Host-associated > Mammals > Digestive system > Stomach > Rumen | place: Canada: Alberta | collected...
TCATCAAAGACAACAAAGCTCTGATCAATCCAAAGTCCGTCCTTGGCTTTGGTATCTGACTGACCGTAGTCCGGTTCTATGAACACGTGCTGTCCGAGCATGAGGCCTACCGTAGATTCCAATGTAATGTAGAATGGATAGCTGGTGGAGCGTTCTCCACCGCCGTAGAAGTCATATTCGTTTCCGCCATCATTGGATGTGTTTTCAGTATCTATCTTGGAAATCGAACCTTTCCAGGTTTCGTTTTCGTTTACTCTTGATCTTACGATAACCGAGAGTCCGTTTGATAGGGTGGAGATTGATTGCTCGCTTACCTTGCCCTTGACTCTGAATTCACCTGTTTCTGAAATTACAACTACGGGCTGGTCGTTTCCATTGCCGTCTTCTCCGCGCTCGTTTACAGCCTTAACGACACCGGTTATCTCCGAGTGAACCTCTGCCTGCTCAATCTCTTGCTTGTAGCGCTTAAGGTCTGCCTGCTTCTGTTTGATCTCCAGTTCGCGTTCGCTGATTTGGAGGGTGATTTCTGTGGAGTTGCCCTGAGACTTAAGGTAGTTAATCTCGTTGGTCAAGCCTTCTATGTCAAGATTGATGCTTGCGATGTTATTTTCGCTGGATCTAACGTCATACTTAAACAGGGCGGTACCCTTGGAAACAGTATCACCTTCTTTGACGTAAACCTCTTCTATTGTACGATCCGCATCTTTCTTGTAATTGATGGCAGTTTGAGATTCTACGACTCCCGCATATCTATCCACGGTTAGGTCGTAGCCTGTGATAGTGGAAACCTGTTGCACATATGCAACCTCTCCGCCTCCACCAATTGAAGGCACAAGGCCTTTATAGATAAAAAATAGTATTAAAGCAGCGATAAGAACTACAGCTGCAACAATACCAATAATGATTTTTTTACGTTTTGTCATCTCTTTTCCCTACCTTTTGAATGGCAAAATTCGTGAAAACCGGCTTTTCACGATTTATTAAAAACCACGACATGTTGCTATACATGGTCGCAGTTAACCTCACTATATAGATTTTTACCATATTATATGCGATTTTTCAAGGGTTTGTATAATAAATAGGTGAATTTTTAATCACGATTATCTGACAATATGGTAGTATATAGAGTAGAGTGTGTGAGAAAGGCACGTGTTTATGAACGTATATGCAGAATATAAGGGAAAACTTAGGACGCCGGAGGATGCAGTCAAGGTTGTAAAGAGCGGAGATTGGGTTGACTATATCACTAATGTTGGCTTTCCGCCTTTGCTTGATAAGGCGCTTGCTGCCAGGAGAGATGAGCTCTTTGATGTAAAGATAAGAGGGAACCTGATTTCCGGTCCCATAGAGGTTGCGGAGTGCGATCCATCGCGAGAGCATTTTTGTTATAACAGTTGGCACTGGTCGGCCTATGAAAGAAAGCTTGGAGATAGAGGCCTTTGTAACTACATTCCCATGGTCTTTAGAGACTGCACGGAATACTACAGGCATTTTCTTACGGTGAACGTTGCAATGATGTCCGTTACGCCGATGGACAAGCATGGGTATTTCAACCTTAGCTGTGCGACGGGAGTTGCCAAAGGAATACTCGACAAAGCCGACATAGTAATTCTGGAGGTCAACGAGCATCTTCCATATATCTATGGTGCATTCGATGAGTCCATTCATATCTCCGAGGTCGACTATGTGGTTGAAGGGGAGCACGATCCGCTTCCTGAAATTCCAATAGAAAAGGCGACGCCCGAGGATATTGCAATTGCAGATGCAATAGTTCCATACATCAAGGATGGGGCATCACTCCAGCTCGGTATCGGGGCAATGCCGGGAGTCATCGGAAACAGGCTATGTGATTCGGATGTTAAGGATTTGAATATGCATACGGAGCTTTGTTCGGATGCGTACTACGATCTTTTTGCGGCAGGTAAAATCACAAATAAGAATAAGACTTTGTTCCCCGGCAAAGGCCTCACAGGGATAGTGCTCGGATCCAGAAAGCTTTATGATTGGGTGGATAGGAATCCCGCGGTTCTTGTTGCGCCGCTATCTTACGTAAATGCGCCGGAGCACATTTCACAGCTCGAGAATATGATTTCAATCAACAGCTGTATATCCGTGGATCTCTATGGTCAGGTTAATGCGGAGAGCTCGGGCTTCCGTCAGATAAGCGGAACCGGCGGTCAGCTGGATTACCTTACCGGAGCTACCATGGCTAAAGGCGGCAAGTCCTTTATCTGTATGAAATCAACTTATACGGATAAGGCGGGTGAGGTGCATTCCAATGTTAAGCCTCACTTCAAGGGGGATATAATTACAGACCCGAGAAGTCAGACACACTTCCTGGTTACGGAATATGGTGCGGTGAATCTTGTAGGTTGCAGCACCTGGGAAAGAGCAGAAAAACTAATCTCCATAGCACATCCAAGGTTTAGGGATGACCTGATTCGCGAAGCCGAGAAACAGGGAATCTGGAGATATACAAATAAGCAGGAAAGATAAGCCTATTTAATACTGATTGGAGGTTCGTAGAATTCGAATATTACGGAGTCGTTTTCACGAGCGTCCTTCTCCGGAGTTCCACCCATTTCTTTTGGATGGCTCGTCCAAACGACGTGCATGGCTCCCATAAGCTTGGTTAGCTTGACGGTCCATGGCTTATGACCGGTCTCGTAGGCAATGAAATGTGGCCTGCCGAGTAACCCAAATAAACAGTTTGCAGCAAATAGCCTTCCTATCCAGGGGAGGCTATTATCATAGTCTTTAAGTCTGTGAGCAAGCTGCCCGCGAAGAACCACGGGAGCATTATACTTAAGCCATCTAACTATGGTCGGATCAAAACTCTCTACACAGTAAGCACCGGTATATGGAGCGAGGATGCTCATGGTCTTCTTGCTAAGAGAAAGACTGCTGTTACAAGGTTTGATTTCGACAATAATCGGGACTCTTCCGTCTATTAGTTTGAGCGCATCCTTAAGGAGGGGGATTTTCTCGCTTGTTTCCGCAAGGGTATATTGAGAAAGTTCCTCGTAGGTACAATCCTCTATAGCCAGGTCCACGCCGCACATTCTCTTTAGGTCAGGGTCATGCATCATTACAACGCGGCCATCGGAAGTCAATCTCACGTCAAGCTCGATACCATAGCCCTTCCGGCATGCAGCTTCATAGGCAGCCAAAGAGTTCTCCGGAACAGATTTATCCGGAGTGTGCAAGCCCCTGTGAGCAAAGTAGCGGTTGCGGAAGGGAGCCTTCATTTCTTCTGTTGCTCGTCCCGGTGCCACAAGTATTATCGCAGTAATAAGGAATGCGACCAGTAATACTAAAATAGATATTAAAAGTGACAAAACTATTGTGCTCCTAAATCAATTAATCCATAAAAAGTGCGAACATGATATTTCGCAAGTACAAATGTACCATATAAAGATTACAGATGTGTTATAACAAGATGAGGCGTATATCGTCCAAAAGTACTATATAGAAATATAATGTATTTTATCAAAGTCGAAAATATAGTACAATACCTATATGAAACTTAATTACAAACGAACAATATGTGTTGGCTTTGCTTTTTTTCTCATATGTGCATTTTGGCAAGCCTACGACAATACTATCCCACTAATCTTAACTAACAAGTTCGGAATGTCTCAGACTTTGTCAGGTGCTATTATGGCGTTAGACAATGTGCTGGCTTTGTTCATGCTTCCTCTGTTTGGTGCATTATCCGATAGGTCCAAGAGTCCGAGAGGAAGAAGAACACCTTTCATAATCGCAGGAACCATCGTTGCCGCAGTGGCGTTCATTCTCCTTTCCATGGTGGATGGAATGCAGCTCAAGGAAATCTCGCAGGTTTCGGGAATTGACGATCCTGCTGCAAGAAAGGTGATCTACGAGCAAAAGGCAGATGAGGCGCTTATTACTCCTGATGGCGAGTCGTTTACGCTGTCCGAGAAATTCACGGAAGAAGAGTTCGTAAACATCACGAGTACCATTCCAAATCCTGCATCGTCAGGATCGGAAGTCATCACAAACCCCGACTATACCCATTATGTCGTTCCTGCAAGACAGGCGGTTATTCACGATATAACAAAGGCGTCACCGCGAAATCTAATTCTGTTTGTGGCGCTGCTACTTATTACCCTTGTGGCGATGTCCACCTTTAGGTCACCGGCGGTGGCGCTGATGCCGGATGTGACCATCAAGCCCCTTAGGTCTAAAGCAAATGCTGTGATTAACCTTATGGGGTCCTTTGGTGGAATAATCGTGCTTGCTCTCGGAATTGTATTTGCGACCAGCAGCCTAAAGAATTCCATGATGAGTTACACTCCGTATTTTATTGTGGTTGCAGCCATAATGCTCGGTGCACTTCTACTGTTTAAGCTGACGGTGAACGAGCCAAAGTTTGTAATTGAGATGCATGAGGAGAGCTTTAGGCTTGGCATCTCTGACATGGATGAGAAGGATGAGAAGGTGAAGACGCCTGCAGCAACGGAGAGGCGCAAGCTCACCGCTGCCGAGAAGAGATCCATGGCTTTGATTCTTCTTTCGATTGTTCTCTGGTTTATGGGATACAATGCAGTAACATCCAAATATTCCGTATATGCCAGCCACATATTGCATAAGGACTACAACCTTACTCTTATTATCGCCCAGGTGGCAGCCATCATATCCTATCTTCCTGTTGGTATGATTGCTTCCAAGGTGGGCCGTAAGAAAACTATACTGGCCGGAGTTGGTATGCTGACGTTGGCCTTTGGTGCTGCTGCGTTCATGAGATCGGGAAGTCCGACCATGTTTATGAATGCGCTCTTTGCCCTTGCGGGGATAGGCTGGGCTACAATCAACGTCAACTCATTCCCGATGGTAGTGGAGATGTGTTCCGAGGCTGATGTGGGTAAGTTCACGGGATTCTACTACACGGCATCCATGGCGGCTCAGGTAGTGACGCCAATAATTTCCGGCTTCTTTATGGACAAGCTGGGGATGACTGTGCTATTCCCATATGCGGCACTTTTTGCAGGGCTTGCGATTTTCACGATGATAGGAGTTAAACACGGAGACTCAAGGCCGGAAGCAAAGGTGGGCCTGGAGGCACTTGAAGACATGGAGTAAAACCATATAGGTTTTATAATTGGAGGGGAAGTCGTGAAGAAGAAATTTAATGACAAAAGGTATATGACGAGATTCGAAGCTGCGCTAGTGGCTTTGATTCTCGTTTTTTCTATGGTCCCGATGCAGGCCTTTGCTGTGGAGCCTACGCCGGTTCCGCCGGAGGAGGTAGAGGAGACGGGATATATCCAGGATGATATTCCAGCCCTTAGTATTCATGATGCGAATTATGGGCGAAAGCTTTTCTATGGTGGATATGGTGGCGCGGTACCGACGTCATATTCATCTGTCGATAGAGGACGTATTACAAGCGTTAAGAATCAGAATCCCTTTGGAATCTGCTGGTCCTTTGCCTGCATAGCAGCATCAGAGGCATCTTTGGTTAGTCAAGGAAAGGCAAGACTCTCGGGGCTTGATCTATCGGAGCGTCATCTCGCGTATTTTTCTTATCACGAACAAACCGACCCCATCGGAAACCTAGCCGGTACATATAACAAGCCCAATGGAAATGGATTTGGTAGTGATGCAGGGAATGATAAATACTTGCACGCCGGAAGCAATGCGTTCACGACCATGCAAACCATGGCCACATGGAAGGGCCTGGTGAACGAAAATGCGGTGGCAGGTCTTAAGGGAACCAACTACGACACTTTTCGTGAACACTATTACAACATAGATAATATATGGGATGCTGCTACCATGGACGCCTTCTATAGAGACACTGCAATTGATGGTTCTAATGCCTTTGCCAAGGATGCGTGGCATCTAACAGGTGTTTACTCAATTTCCTTTGAAGATAAAGCCGAGATTAAAAAGGCCATCCAGAGATATGGTGCTTGTGCTGCTTCGATTAACACCCGGTTCATTAACTGGGTTGGCATGATGAACTATAGCCATTGGGCGTATTACAATGATGCGGTCAAGGATAGCGATCATCTTGTTACAATAGTTGGATGGGATGACAACTTCGACAAGAATATATTTAAAAGTGAATATTATATGTCCATTCAAGAAGATACAGAACCTCACCATCCTAAGGAAAATGGTGCATGGCTTGTTAAAAACAGCTGGGGCGAGGACTGGGGTGATAGAGGATACTTTTGGATTTCATATGAGGATCTTTGCCTTCAACAAGACTGGTCCAAGGCATGGTTCTTTGATTTAGAAAAAGCCAATAACTACGATAACAACTATCAGTATGACGGCTCGGGAGCCTGGTATTACAACCATATCAATTCAGGCGGATCCATAGCCAATGTGTTTAATACGGCGGCAAATCAAGGAGGAAGCGAGAAGCTGGAGGCAGTAAGTTTCACTATGTCATGTGATGTTAATGTTGATTACAGCATTCAGGTTTATACAGGGCTAACCAATGCAAACGATCCAACGAGTGGAACGCCGATGCTGAAAACTCCGACAAGAGGCAAGACGACTCATGCCGGTTATTATACGGTGGAGCTGAATCAGCCGGTAACGTTGAAGGGTGGAAGCCAGTTCTCGGTTGTGATTACACTATCTCATGCAGACAAATCGCCTGTTAATTACGATGTGGATAGAGCGTGCAACGACAGAACGTATGCCGACTTCTACCATCAGGCGAAGAGAAAGCGGAGTTTTGAACAGGATAAGGCAGGAGCAAGGTGGGATGACCTTGCTTTAGCTACCTTTGATGAAGGGGATGAGCCATACTGCACCGCGCGCATCAAAGCCTTTACCAAGAATGTTCCCAAGGTTTCAATAGCGACAGCAACGGTATCCGGACTCTCAAACAAGACCTATACAGGGAAGGCCATTACCCAGAGTCCTACGGTTAAGCTGGGTCGTAAGACCCTGAAGAACGGAACAGATTATACATTGAGCTTCAGCAATAATGTGAAGGTTGGAACTGCTACAGTTACAATTACCGGTAAGGGTGATTATAAGGGTACGGTAAAGAAGATCTTTAGGATCACAAGAGCGGCACCAAAGTTTAGGAGACTTTACGGTGATTCGAGATTTGAGACAGCGATTAAGATAGCTGACGCATACATGGGTGACAGCGGACAGAAGAAGCTAAGCAATGTAATCGTTGTAAATGGTCAAGACAAATCTTTTGCTGATTCTCTATCCGCAAGCAATCTCTCGGCGAAACTAAAGGCGCCGATTATCCTGACAGACGGAACCGCAACGAGAAATAACCAAATAGTAAACTGGGTTAAGAAAAATATGAATAAGAATGGCGGCAAAGTTTGCTTTGTTGGCGGTACGCTGGTGCTACCAAATTCTCTGAAGACTCAGTTCACTAAGGAGGGCTACAAGGTTGGACGAGTTGCGGGTGTTGATAGACTTGAGACGAACCTTGCTGCACTTGAGTTCGCTAAGATTAAGACAGGAAGCGAAGTGATTGTTGCAGATGGATGGGAGCCATATAAGGCGCTAATCGCAGCGGGAACCGGAAAACCTGTACTTCTGGTTAATAACTCCAAGCTCACTGCAAAGCAGAAAACCTTCTTGAGAGGAAAGAAGTTTAAGTTCACCGTTGTTGATTTTAAGAAGGAGACCATAAGCAAGATTTCAAATGAATTGAAGAGTTATGGAACCGTAAGCAAGGTGACCGGAACGAACCTGGATGACCTATCCGTAAATGTTGCCAAACGCTTCTGGAAGACGGAACCCAAGGAGGTGTTTGTAGCGAGAAGCGATGTGACATTTGCTGATTCACTGGGCGGAAGTGCGGAATGCATCTACCTGAAAGGACCGCTTTTCTTGGTTAATAGCAAGGCATATTCCAAGACCAAAGGATATGTAAATGGCATAACTTATCTAAAGCGAGTTACTGTATTTGGAGGCCCGCTTGCGGTGCCTGACAAGGTGGCAAAGGAGATTGCGAAATAGTTAAATAATAATAGACACTCATAGGTTTCTTATGTTATACTTTTGTTACTTATATTAGTGTAATTAACTGCGTTTAGCTAATCTGGGGTGGATATTATGAAGAGCGTACATGCAACTAATGCAGTTCTAAATAAGATAGGAGCACTTCTTTTGGTGGTGCTCCTTTTTGTTGGATGCATACCAGCAGCAACTTTTGCAGAAGAATCCCAGGAAACCCAAGACAACAATGAAGTATCGCAAAGAATCATAGCTACCGATACAGATGCTAGAAATATACTTCCGGAAACAGATGTGTTGCTTAGTCAATACATTGAGGTAGAATCGTTTGGTGAAGTTGTTAGCCCTGAACTGCAGGTTAAGGAGACGAAACCTAATTTTCGCAAGTCCAAAGGTGTCAAACTAACTGGAGAAACCGAGACAGCATACAATATACTTAAGCCTAAACTTACTCAGATAGCCGATGGCGAAGAGCACGTTGCAAGTTTTTCTATACCTTTGGAAAATCTATATCCGAATTTAGATCCAAATAAAATGTATAACGCTGCCGACTTAGGGGTAGGTGTATTATTCGATGAACATGGTGAGATACTAGATGATGCATATGAAGCGCTACTTAATCAGTATCCTCCGATTTACACTGGAGATCTACTAACTGCATTGCTATATAACTGCCCGTATGACCTCTTTTGGTTTGACAAAACCGTAGGTATGGGGACTAGCGTTGCATATAATCGTGATGAAAATTTCGAATATGTGTACATATCTGCATACATATTCAATTTTGCCGTATCGGATGACTACCTCCAAGAAGGGGGAGACGAGGCCGTGTTCGTAATTGATGATGAGTATAAGAATGTAATCGTTGAGACGAACGCAGCTAAGATGTCTACCATATCATCAGCAATTGATTATGCCAAGACAATAGTTAGTGATGCAAAAGATAAAAATGATTATGAGAAACTGCTCTATTATAAGGACACTATATGTGACGAAACAGCTTACAATGATGATGCTGCAGAGGAAGAAAACGAGGTGCCATATGGTGATCCGTGGCAGCTTATCTGGGTGTTTGATAATAATAACCAAACTAATGTTGTATGTGAAGGCTATTCTAAGGCGTTTAAGCATCTGTGTGATTTGACAATAGCGACTGATGGTTTTGATGATGATATAGATTGTATATTAGTTACGGGAGATATGCGAGGAGGAACCGGAGAAGGCGGCTCCCACATGTGGAATGTAGTAACCCTTGAGGGTGAGAACTACCTTGTTGACGTTACAAACTGCGATGAAGAGTCCGTTGGTTACTCTGATTTGTTATTCCTTAAAGGAAATAACGACCCTGAGGCGGTTACAGCAATAGATGAAAGGTATGGGTGGGAAGCGCCATCTATACGGTATGCATTTTATCCTAATGATTATCTTATTACGTATGAATATGACTTTGATACAGCCAGCAGTTACACTTATCCCGAACTAGAGCTTGCTGCGGATGATTATGTTTTTCAGAATGAGAATCCCATAGTGAAGTTTGAAACTTATGGACATTATACAGCGCCGGATTCACAAAGCGTATCCTCAGGCGAATATGCCACCAAACCAGAGCATCCTACCACTGATGAGAGGTCTGAGGATTATGAAGCAACGGGACTATATTTCCGCGGATGGAACAAATACCCACCGGAAAAACTTACATATGATAGACTTTGCAATGCTGTAGGGACGATTGGAAGTCATGGAGAGGAAGGCGGAATCTTCACGTTTGACACGACTCCAATAACCAAAAATACTACAGTTCATGCATTGTATTGGGCAACGCTTGAGTGCTATACCAGAGACATAACTACCGAATCTCCATCATCGACTTGTGGGCAGATTAAAATTAGCACAATTGAATATACGAAAGATTGGAGCGAGTCTTACTATGCCACAGGGGTATATCCAATTGCCGGTACAGATGTAACTGTTTTTGCGAGACCAAGTGCAGGTTATAGATTTGTTGGATGGTCAGAAACGCCATCGGTTGATGATATAGTAAGCACTGAAGAGGAATATAAATTTACCTTTGAGAACAGAACATCTCTATACGCCTTGTTTGAAGAACTGCCTCCAGAGGTGTACTTGAGTCTCGGCTTATCTGATGGAGGATCATATGTTATGCAGGATCCACGTCAGAAGAAAACGTATAAAACTAGCATAAATCTTACGGAGTATGTAGGAGATAGCATAACACTTACAGCTAGCCCGGATACTTGCAATGAATTCAAGGGTTGGTATGAGGGGGTTCGACAGATGGATTCTGCCTTGCCAGGGTTCGGCTTTGTTATTGATTATGACAAAGATAAGCTTGTTTCAGAAGATAAATCGTACACGTTTGCCATTACTGAAAATACCATTTTGTATGCGTTGTTCCAGAAGTCGCACACAATAAAGAGAGTGCCGGCCAAGGAAGCAACATGCACAGCCAACGGAAACAATGAATACTGGAAATGTACTGCATGCAATAAAGTGTTTAGCGACCAA
>Ga0256404_1013264_pt1 | contig 10495 bp, 9 predicted proteins | sample RumenRJG_01DNA_FD_185990 | JGI IMG/M metagenome (GOLD analysis project Ga0256404, IMG submission 185990) | Bovine rumen microbial communities from Lethbridge, Alberta, Canada - RJG_01 | ecosystem: Host-associated > Mammals > Digestive system > Stomach > Rumen | place: Canada: Alberta | collected...
TCATTTCAAACGGCTCTCTGTTGATTATAGCAGTCATAACCTCTGTGATGCCTGTTGTATCAACGGTATCATCAAGCTGCATATATGCTTTTGATAAGCTGTGCTGCGGGTCACCGTCGATTAACAGAACCTTTTTGCCCATTTTGTTCAGCGTCACACCGAGATTGAGGGCTGTCGTTGTTTTTGCTACGCCGCCTTTTTGATTGGCAATAGCGATGATTTTCGTGTCTTTCATTTGATTTTTCCACCTTTCATTTTTTTATAAAACAGCTTTCATCAGCACAGGTGGAAGGGAAGGTGCTGTTAGACCTTCCCCACAGGTTGCGCACCCTGCTGTGCCGAGTGGTATAACACCACCAAAAATACCGACGAGCTTATCGCTTATCGGCATTGTTCGTGGTATTCTTTTTCGAGTTCAAACAGGTGCAGTAGTGAGGTATAGCATCTGATGTGCTGCTCGACCTGTTTTTTCATTTCCTTGTTGTTCTTCACGCTTTCAATCAGCTTCTTGTCGCTTTCGATTTCTTGATGAAGCAGCGAGATTATTTCTCGCATTTCAAGCTCGTTAAGAGTTACGGTGTAAATCATTAAGCATCACTCCTTGACTCCTGCATACCAAATTGCTCACTCCTTTAAGTCGTCAAGTATAAACTTATCTATATTATGGTCTTTAAGCTCTTTGAGGTCGTCAGCGTAGGCAATCGTGCTGCTTGGATTTGAGTCGTTGTAGACCCGATAGCAACCCATATGCTCGATGTATTCTGCGTGGACTCTTGGCTGCTCGTAGACTACAAGCTCAACGTGCCATTCTTTCGCAAGAAAAGCTATGCAGTCGTAGTCAGCACTGTTGTCCTCGCTCTTGATGATACCCCAGAGCCGACCGCCTTCCTTTTCTACGTCCTCAACCTGTGCAACCGTTCCTTCGGGTCGCGCCTGTATCTTTGCTCGATGCTGTCCGAGGATAACATAAGCGTCCTCGCCATACTCGCCAATGAGAGCCGTAAGCTCGGCTCTCGTCAGCGGCTTGGCTGCAACTGCCTTTATCATAGCATCACTCCTTCTTCCGTTTTTTTGTCACGGTGACAATCTTTTTTTCGAGAAACAAAAAAACCGACAAGTTTTTGAGCTTGTCGGGTATACTATTATTATATATAAAGTATGGTGGGTGAACGGTCTCCAAAACCGCGTGCCGAGGGTTCGAAACCTTCTGCCCCTGCCAATCCGTCCGCAGTTGCTTTCTGCGGACTTTTTTCTTGTTGTTTTGCTCTGATACTTGCATTTTCTATTGTAATGGTGTATACTATTGTTGTAGATAATGATGAGATCAAAATGTATAGGCTTGTAGTCTCAGCAACTGAGCTCCAAGCAAAAAATATGGGCTTGTAGTCTCAGCAACTGAGCTCCAAGCTGTGAAATCTATGGGCTTGTAGCTCAGTTGGGAGAGCGCTGCGTTCGCAACGCAGAGGTCGGGAGTTCGAACCTCCTCAGGTCCACTTTATGCCGTCTTGTTTTCAAGGCGGCTTTTTTGTCAAATCTTACAAAGCCCGTTTACGATTCTTGTGCAAATAGCTGAAATATCAGTTTAGATCGTTTTTTATGCACATTTTTGTCTGTCTGAATCGTTATTAGTACAGAGGTAGTTCAATACCTATAATTATTTCTGTCTTACTTTTTGGGGAGATGGTTTTTTGATGGACAATGAAATTGAGATATTCTTCAGCTACATTGCGTGTGTTCCGCTGGTCTGTTTTTTTATATACACGTTGAGACATTCCCACGACAGCGACACTGCATATGCAAATGCTGAAGCGCGGCTTGGGGGATTTCTGACTGTTTTTGGCGGCGCGGCTGCTTATAAGCTTGTATATGACAATGTTTTGTCTATTGAAGGGGACTGGAATGTTCAAATCTATGACTTCCAGCGGCATTTCAGCATTTCATCAAAATTTATGGCTGCAATAGAGATAATTGCAATTGTCGGCGCAGTGGGATTTCTTGTTCTTTTATTCTCATCTGCGAATAAGCTGCCGCCGCTTATCTCGATTTTCTCAATCGCATCGCTCATTCTGGGAAATATCTTTCAGGTAGTTTTCTTTATACAACTCATTCCAAATTCGCAGACGCTCTTCTTCTTTATTTACCATTTGCAGCTTTTGATACTTTCCGCGTCACTTATACGAACGCACGTGAGGGAACAGGTAGCGCAGGCGAAGGAAAAGTGTATGCAGCAAAGCCGCAAAAGGCTTTTTCGCGGACTTTACCGTGTAATGTCAAAGGTTTCGCGCTATAATTTGCTGGTGTTTGCCGCGCTGTTAGTAATTATCGGCTTGCTTGAGATCATCTTTGTTTTGTGCGGGCAAGGATTGGATGCGCCGATCAAGGCATTTACCGATACTGCTGACTGGACATTTTCACAGCAGACACCGCCGCCGCCGATGGCTTACGATGGTCACTATCTTTGCACAGTTGCCGCAGGCGGTCACAGAAAGGTAGTGAAGCCGCTGCGCTACGGCACTCGGCTCGGTGAAACTATCGTGGTCAACCGACAGCTTTGTGTTGCAAATGCCTTTGAGGATTACATAAAAGAAAAGCTGCCGCGCTTTCACAGGTTTATTCGCGGTGCGTACGACAAGTACGGCTATCCGATCTCAAAACACATAACAAATCCGACACGGGCAGATGTGGTTTATTTTATAATGAAGCCGCTTGAATGGGCGTTTGTGGCTTTTTTGTATCTGTTTGATGTGCAGCCCGAAAAGCGCATCAGCAGGCAGTACAAGTATTGCGGAAAATAAAAAACTGTATGCAATATCAATAATAGCATACAGTCTTTGCTTTTTTGTTTTACAGCCATTGTATAAATGCGGTCTTATCGGTGTTGTTGTAGCCCGCGTGCTTGTAAAAATCAAGTGTCTTTTCGCTTTTTGATCCTGTCAGCAGCATTATTTTGTAGCAGTTTTCTTTAAGGGCGATCTGCTTTGCAAAGTCAAGGCACTGTGTTGCATAGCCTTTACCGCGGTGTTCGCCGTGGGTGACGACATTCTCGATAAACGCATACGGTCTGACGTTTCTCGTCAGGTTCGGGATCACCACGCATATGCACGAGGAAACGATCTTCCCGTTCTGCTCGCAGACGATAATGTGGTGATTACTGTCGCCTATCATCTGATCCCAAGTGACTTTAAGGTGTTGGTCATTTTGCGGTATGCTGTCCTCGTGAAGATACAGGTACAGCTCCAGAAGCTGATGCAGGTCGTTCTGATTTGCCTCTCTGATCATAGCCTTTCCCTTTCGTATAGCAAAAGACCGCCGTATCTGCGGCGGTCCTGTATTTTTACTTGAACTTTACTGCCGTGCCGTAAGCCATTACCTCGGCAGCGCTTGCCATAACGGCTGAAGTGCCGTATCTGAGGCTGACGATAGCGTCTGCACCCATTTGCTGTGCGTTTTCGATCATTCTCTGTGTTGCGATGTCACGAGCCTCGTTCATCATTTCAACGTAAGCCTTTACTTCACCGCCGACAAGATTTCTAAGACCTGCGCCTATGTCCTTTCCAACGTGTTTTGACTGAATGGTAGAACCCATAGCTACGCCGATGATCTCATAAGTCTTTCCAGGAATGTTTTCGGTAGTTGTTAGAAACATTTTTATTTCCTCCTTATTGTTTATAAAAAATCCCCCATTGTTTGAATGAGGGAATTTTTTGTTTTAGTTGAGATATGTTTCGTAATCAGCATTCTCCTTGAGTATCTCTGCGATAGAGTTCTCAAGCTCCTGATTAGCAGCTCTGCTTCTCACCGTAGCGTCAAGCAGCTTGGTTTCGTTTATCTGATATTCGGACAGCTTCGAGCTGAGGTCTGTGAGCTTTGCATTTATTTCACTGAGCTGAGCATTGAGCTGTGAGATCTCGCCTTCGCACTGTTCGATATTTGTTCTTACCGATGCAAGTTCAGCCTCATCGTGAGCAAGCTCGTTGGCAGTTCTGTCCTTTTCGGCATTCAGGCTGTCAAGCTTTGCATTGTTCTCATCTATCTGCTGCTTTGCAAACATCTTCATTTTTTCCATTGGGGTCATTTCTGCGTCACTCTCTTTCAATTCAAATGATATTTGCTCTTCCTGCGGCTGTGCAGGAGTTTCAATGCTGTCAACGGAGTCCATATCAAAGTGAACATCGTCGATAGCTTCTATCGCTTCGTTGGAAGCTGTTGTAAGCGGCTCGTCAAACACGAGGTCATCAGTAGAAAGCGACGGCATCTCGCCGAGCCCGTCATCTTCAAACTTGATATCGGGGATATACTCGCCGTTTTCGTCCGTAGTGGGCTTTTCGGTGATGAACTCATCAATATTGAATGTATCCTCAACAGCAGGCTGCTGGGTATACTCGTCTGTATATGTCTGCTCTGCGGCAGGCTCGGAATAATCGGTATAGTTCTGCACGTCAGCCGCTGCTGTCTGCATCGCATCAGTTTCATACACAACTGCATAAGGGTCTGCAACAGCGCCCGGGCCATACGGGTCATAGCCTGAATACTCCTGCGGCTGTTCCTGCACCTGCGCGTGTTCGGCAGCCTTTTCCTCTGCAAGCTTGGACAGGTTATTGTCGCGCTTGATCTTATCGCTCATAAACGGATTGAAATCTTCCTCATCGGGCTGCGCCGAAGCTGCCTGGGGTGCGGGCTTTGGCTCGATGGTCATCTGATCCATAGCCGTTTTAACTGCTTTGACATCGTTTATAGTGCAGTTAAAAAACTCTGCGATCTTTTTATCGGAATCTCCGCGTTTTATCATCTTTGCGATAGACTCGGTATGCTTGTCGATAAAACCGTTCTCATCATAATTGAGGTTGAGAGCAGCTGCAGGTGCGCCTGCTGCGGAGTGGTTATCGTTCTTTTTCTTCTTCTTGAAAGGGTTGCCTATCTTGCTCATAACACCGCCGCTTTGTTCAGTCAGCGGAGTAACGCCTGTTGGCTGCTGATAGCTCTCATAGTCGGGCATATACTTTTCAAGCAGCGCTCTTGCAGCGCCCTTGTTAAGCTGCATATACGCAGAAATGTCATCAATGCTGTGCCCTTCCTTGTACAATCTTACAACCTGTTCAGAAGTGGATTCCTGTTTCTTTGCCATGTGGAAATCAAACCTTTCGTATGTAATATGCACCCCATGCCCTGTCTTAAAACGGGGCTTATATTTAACAGTTAACTAACATATATTATACCTTAATTCTGCAATTATGTCAACAAAAAAAGAACAAGAAAAGAATAAACTAATAACAAATTTGCCGCGTTTTTTTTGTGATTACTGCACAAAACAACTTTTTGCAATCAAAAGATTGCTGTTGAAAATCACGTTGAAACAGGTATTTTTGCTGCTGCGCGTGCATAGATTATACCAAAGGAGTTGTAGCTTATAATGAAAAAGATACAAAATGTAGTGTGTGCGGCGCTTATCTGTGTATTTGCGCTGGTATGGTTCTTTTCAAAGGACGTATCTGTAACTGTTCCTGCGTCGGCAGATGCGGGGGAAAATGTGAACAAAAAGGTCATAGTTCTTGATGCGGGGCACGGCGGTATAGACGGCGGCTGCGTATCGGTGAACGGTGTTGCGGAAAAGGGGATAAACCTGTCCATTGTACAGACTCTGCGCGACTGCTTTGACATTCTCGGCTTTGATGTGGTCTGCACGCGCGAGGACGACCGTTCGATACATGACAGCGGTGTTGAGGGCATCGGCAAGCAGAAGCTTTCGGATATGAAGAACCGTCTTGACATAATCAACCGCTATGATGATGCGCTGGTGCTGTCTGTGCATCAGAATCAGTTCGTTGACGAGCGTTACAGCGGTGCGCAGATGTTCTATGCCAAGGACAACGATGACAGCCGAAGGCTTGCCGAGTGTATGAAAAAGCAGTTCGTCGCGCTTTTGCAGCCGAACAACGAGCGTGAAACAAAGCCTGTCGGCAAGGAGATATACCTTATACATAATGCAAAAAGCCCGAGCGTTCTGGTCGAATGCGGTTTTTTGTCCAATCACGATGAGGCAAAGCTCTTGGAAAGCGCGGACTATCAGAAAAAGGTAGCGTTTACCATTCTCACGGGTGCGCAGGAGTACCTGCTGACAATGCCGAAAGAGTAGGGAACTTATAATTCTCCCAAAGCTTGATTTTTTGAAATTACGGTGCTATAATGTACTGGAAGGAAAACCTACTGACTTGGGAGGATAATATGAAGATAAAAAAGACTCTTGCCGTTTTATTGGCATCTGCAATACTCGCGCTGACAGCGTGTTCGGAGGACACGCGCGGGGTGCCGCTGACCGATGATCCTGTCACAACGACAACTACCACACAAGCGACTACCACGACAACCACAAGAGGTACATCTGCCGTTACAACTGCCGCAGCGCCCAAAAGCAGCGTGAATGTTGATTTCAAGACCTACACCTACAAAATGAAGGATGCGCAGAATTACGAGTACGAGATAACTCTCACGTTAAGCCCGTGGATACTCGATACCCAGAGCGATGTGCTTGATTCTGCGTGGGCAAAGGTGGGTAAGGGAAAGAACAAGCCTGCAATAAACAATATGGGCGCACAGAAGTACGCAAACAATGTGTATACTACCCAGCTTTCCGATTCGCAGGGAAGAAATCGCACATTCTATGCCACTATGACAAATATGTATTTCAGCGTGGGAACGATGTCGGTCAAGAATGTCACAAGCGGCTGGGACTTTTCCGCAAGTAAGCCCGGAACGCCGAAGATCGCACTCAACTGGGTAAAGAATATCAATCAGAAGTCCCTGGTTATCGAGAACGAATTGTTAATGACAAAAACGTTCTATACATCCAGCGAGAATACTGATATCGGAGAGCTGTATGCAAAACCCAAGATGACAAAGAATACATGGGGACCTGTAACTGTTGTGCTTGCGCACGCCGAGAACATCTCGCCCAAGTACCCCGGCGGTCAGTACGCGGATTATGTCAAATCGGGGTATCTTCTTGCAGATTGGGCTGTGAACGAAACCAAGATAACGATACCTGTGTACACAGGCAGCAGTTCATCGGGCTGGCTGAATAACAACGGAGATAATAAAACGGCTGCTACCACAAAACAAACGGTATCAACTATCAGCCCGAGTGCAAAGGCTAATGATTTAGGGAATGGGCTTTTTGAGCTTGGCGGTCATTATTACAAGGCGTTCAACAACCCTAAAAAATGGGATTTCAATGACAGCAACGCTGCATGTCAGAAAATGGGCGGTCATCTTGTTTCAATAAACTCTCAAGCTGAACAGGACCTGATTGTGAAGATCGCAGGCACGAAAGATAACTATTGGATAGGACTGATCCGCCACGGAAGCACATGGCGTTGGATAGATTCGAGCGAGTTTGGGTATACTCACTGGGACAGAGCAGGTGAAGAGGGTGGTCAACCCGATAATTACGGCGGAAGAGAAAATGTTGCAAGAATAGCCGGTAAGACTGTAAAATACGATGACTGGACAATGAACAAGGGCGGCTGGCTTGACACGAATGCACTTGGAGAAGGTGAAGACTTGTCGACCTACGGATACATCTGCGAGTGGGACTCCAAGCCCGATATGAGCAAAATTACTGAACAGTAAACAAAAACAGCTCTCCCGATAAACTCGGGGGAGCTGTTGTGTTTTATTACTGCAATTCGCCTCGGTTGAACTCGGAAAGCTCAAGTCCCTCGTTCTTTTCAAGCGCCCAGCGGATATTCCACTCGCTTGTGAAAAGCAGAAGGTAGTTGTCCTTAAAGTCCTTTACCAGCTTGGTGTCGCTTGACAGCTTGAGCGTTTTGGGGTCAAGGTCCTTGTTGTCTATCCAGCGTATATACGAGTAGGAAAGGCTTTCCTTGAGAAGATCAACGTTGTATTCGTTCTTCATTCTGTACTCAAAGACCTCCAGCTGAAGCACGCCGACAACGCCGACTATGACCTCCTCCATACCCGTATCAGGCTCGTGGAAGATCTGTATAGCACCCTCCTGCGCGATCTGCGTTGCGCCCTTTACGAACTGCTTTCTTTTGAGAGTATCCTTTTGGCGAACGCGCATAAAATGTTCGGGGGCAAAGGTGGGTATCGGTTCAAACTCGAACTTTTTCTTGGGATCGCAGATAGTATCACCGATAGAGAAAATACCGGGATCGAACACGCCTATGATGTCGCCTGCGTATGCCTCGTCGATTATTTCGCGCTCCTGCGCCATTATCTGCTGCGGCTGCGAAAGGCGCATTTTTTTGTTGCCCTGAACGTGCAGAACGTCCATTTCCTTATCGAACTTGCCTGAGCATACGCGCAGGAAGGTGATCCTGTCGCGGTGTGCCTTGTTCATATTCGCCTGAATTTTGAACACGAATGCCGAGAAGGCCGGGTCGAACGGGTCAACGATGCCCTCTGATGACATTCTCGGTGTCGGTGAGGTCGTCATTTCAAGGAAATTTTCAAGGAAAGGCTCTACACCGAAGTTGGTCAGCGCCGAGCCGAAGAACACGGGCGAAAGCTCGCCCTTGCGCACAGCATCTATATCAAATTCGTAGCTTGCGCCGTCGAGCAGCTCTATATCGTCCGAAAGCGTTTCGTGAAGCCACGGAGTGATAAGCTCATCAAGCGACGGGTCGGAGAGGTCGACCTCTGTTGCAGCGACCTGATGCTGCCCGTTGTTTGCTTCAAAGGAGATGATGTGGCGCTTATCTCTGTCGTAAACGCCCTTGAATTCCTTTCCGCAGCCGATAGGCCAGTTGACAGGGTAGGTCTTGATGCCGAGCTCGTTCTCTATCTGGTCAACAAGGTCAAACGGATTGCGTGCCTCTCTGTCCATTTTGTTTATGAAAGTAAATATCGGTATATGGCGCATAACACAGACCTTGAACAGCTTTCTTGTCTGCGCCTCAACGCCCTTTGATGCGTCGATCACCATTACTGCGGAGTCAGCCGCCATAAGCGTGCGGTAGGTATCCTCGGAAAAGTCCTGGTGTCCGGGGGTGTCGAGGATATTTATGCAGAAGTCCTTGTACTGGAACTGCATTACCGATGATGTGACGGAAATACCTCTTTGCTTTTCTATCTCCATCCAGTCAGATACCGCGTGGCGCGAGTTCTTTTTGCCCTTTACCGCGCCTGCCTGCGCTATTGCACCGCCGTACAGCAGGAACTTTTCGGTAAGTGTTGTTTTACCTGCATCAGGGTGGGAGATAATGGCGAATGTACGCCGCCTTTTGATTTCTTCTTCCAGAGTTTTCAAGCTCATTCCTCCAAGCAATCGTTTCAATTCAACATACCATAATATTATAACATAATCAGCGCGTGTTTGCAACAAAAATCAAAAAGTTTAAAATTTACGCCGAGAATATTAATGCTTGATTATTGTGAAAACAGACAAATATAAAGGTTGAATAATATTGAATATGTCTAAAAAAACTTCATAGTCACTTAATTGTATTGAAAAACTGACAGGTTTGTGGTACAATTAAGCTACATAAATATGCTGTACGAAAACTATTTTTTTGTCAGCAAAGGGGACATGGAGGACAGATATATGGGATTAGACGGTAAAAAGGAAATATCGTTAGCAAGTTTGCTGCTTATTGTATGCGGAATTGTTACTATGATACTTGCTTTTGTTGCGAACTCGGGTACAAACAAGACCAATGATACAATGAAGAACTTGAAAGCGTACTCACAGGCGCAGCAGTCGCAGGGGCAGCAGGGCTACAGTGCAACACCCGGAAACATGGATAACAAGAGCCTTGAAACTTTCGATGAATGGTACGGCAAGTCAAAGACCTACGGCACGATAATGATAGCTGTATCAGCGCTGCATATACTTGCAGGTCTTGCGGGACTTGTGCTCGGCGGCAAATCGGGCTCATCGACGATACTGTACGTCATCGGAGGAGTTCTGCTTTTAGCAGCGGCGGGAGTGATAATATATCCGCTTATCGCCAATAAAAAAGAATACGATCAGATAGAAGCCGCGTTCAAGTTCATCAAGGAGCTTATGGATAAATTTGGCGGAGCAGCATCGTCACAGGCGCCGTTTGATTTTAACTTTGATATGCTGGCACTCAAGCCGTTCTCGCAGGTCATCACCTACACATCGGCAGTGCTTGGAATAGGTTTCCTCGGTTCTGTTGCACTTGCAAAGCAGCAAGAAGGTTCTTCATCAAGACCTATCGCGCAGAGATCCAACCCTATGAACCTCAGCGGTATAGATCAGCCTGATGATTTCTTTGCACAGTTCAACAAGCCTCCTGTACCGCAGAAGGCACCTGCACCGCAGGGACAGCCGAGACCACAGGGCGCACCGATGCCGCAGGGACAGCCAAGACCACAGGGCGCACCGATGCCGCAGGGACAGCCAAGACCGCAGGGCGCACCGATGCCGCAGGGACAGCCGAGACCACAGGGCGCACCGATGCCGCAGGGACAGCCAAGACCACAGGGCGCACCGATGCCGCAGGGACAGCCA
>Ga0256404_1013265_pt1 | contig 10492 bp, 8 predicted proteins | sample RumenRJG_01DNA_FD_185990 | JGI IMG/M metagenome (GOLD analysis project Ga0256404, IMG submission 185990) | Bovine rumen microbial communities from Lethbridge, Alberta, Canada - RJG_01 | ecosystem: Host-associated > Mammals > Digestive system > Stomach > Rumen | place: Canada: Alberta | collected...
GCCTGGTCCCACAGGAGTCTCATTACGTTCTTGGCGCCCGGCAGACGGTAATTAGGCAGCTCCATGACGAACGGAACAGCCTCACCCCTGAACAGCGCGCCGCGGTAGAGAAGCGCTACCAGTATGGCTACCAGTATCCCGAGGACATAGAGGCCTGTCATGATAAGACCGCCGCGTCCCGGGAAGAATGCGTTGACGAAGAACGCATAAATCGGGACTTTGGCTGAGCAGCTCATAAACGGCGTCAGCAGTATTGTCATCCTGCGGTCTCTCTCGCTCGGCAGGGTACGTGTTGCCATTACAGCCGGAACGGTACAACCGAATCCTATAAGCATCGGCACGATGCTGCGGCCAGAGAGCCCAAGCCGCCTCAGTGTCTTGTCCATGACGAATGCAACTCTCGCAATATAGCCCGAATCTTCCAGTAATGAGAGGAAGAAGAACAGAACCACGATGATAGGCAGGAAGCTCAGAACGCTTCCGACGCCCTCGAATATTCCCTTGATGATCAGCCCGTGCAGAGCCTCATTGGCATTGCCTGCTGTCAGTGCTGCATCCACGGCACCGGCCAGTGCGCCTATGCCTGTCTCGAGCAGGCCCTGTAGCCATGCACCTATCACATTAAATGTGAGGTAGAACACGATGCCCATTATCGCGATGAAAGCCGGGATAGCAGTGTACTTGCCGGTCAGGAAGCGGTCTATCTTCTCGCTTCTGATCCTCTCTTTGCTTTCATGCGGCTTGCGTACAGTCTGGGCTGTGACCTTCTTTATGAAGGCAAAACGCATGTCTGCTATTGCAGCGCTTCTGTCAAGTCCGCGCTCTTCTTCCATCTGGAGCACGATGTGTTCAATGGTCTCTTTCTCGTTCTGATCGAGCCCCAGGCTGCGGATGACTATAGGGTCACCTTCGATGACTTTGGTCGCGGCAAATCTCAGAGGGATACCTGCGCTCAGTGCATGGTCTTCGATGAGGTGTGACGCCGCATGTATGCATCTGTGCACCGCTCCGCCGTGATCGTTCTGATCGCAGAAGTCGGTTCGCATAGGTTTTTCCTGGTATTTTGCGATATGTATCGCGTGATCGATGAGCTCGTCGATTCCCTGGTTCTTGGCAGCCGAGATAGGAACTACCGGTGTGCCGAGGATGCTCTCCATCTCATTGACATCGACCGTGCCTCCGTTGGCGTGGAGCTCGTCCATCATATTCAGCGCAACTACGACCGGAACGTTCATCTCGAGAAGCTGCATCGTAAGATACATATTTCTCTCGATGTTGGTGGCATCAACGATGTTGATGATCGCTTTCGGCTTATCCTGCAGAACGAAGTTCCTCGATACGATCTCTTCGCTGCTGTAAGGGGACATTGAATAGATACCCGGCAGGTCTGTTACCAGTGTATCCGGATGACCCTTGATAGGTCCGTCCTTGCGGTCTACTGTTACTCCCGGAAAGTTGCCGACGTGCTGGTTGGCACCCGTAAGCTGGTTGAAAAGGGTGGTCTTGCCGCTGTTCTGATTGCCTACGAGGGCAAAAGTCAGAAGCGTTCCGTCCGGCAGCGGATTTCCGGTGCCCTTAGGATGGAAACGTCCGCCTTCGCCGAGGCCCGGATGCTCAGTCTCAGCCTTTCTGTATTCTTCGACAGGCTGCAGAGGTTCGCTGTTTTCCTCGGAGGATAAGCTTGCAGCTGAGGCTGAATCACTTTTTTCAATTTCGATCTTTGCCGCATCATCGAGCCTCAGTGTAAGCTGGTAGCCCTGTATCTGAAGTTCCACCGGGTCTCCGAGCGGTGCATATTTAATAACGGTAACGTCTGCGCCCGGGATAACTCCCATGTCGAGAAAGTGCTGACGGAGTGCGCCTTCACCACCGACAGTCTTTATGACAGCAGATTCACCGATTCCAAGTTCCTTTAAAGTCATGAATACCTTCCGTGTATATATTATTAACAGTGTTGGTTAACTATGATTAACTGATACGCACAGATGATATCACATTTCGGGAATCTTTTGAACTCAAATCTGGCCGACGCAGAGCAGAGCTCTGCTCTCGATTTGAAGCAATAATCCTATTGCATTTACCCGAGTCTTGTGTTAAGATATTCGAGCTGAGCAGAGCAAGCCAATCTGCCCGGTAACTGAATACAGTTATTTAAACTTGCAGTGGAGGATTGACCGAGCGGCTAAGGAGCCTGATTGGAAATCAGGTAAGGTGTAACAGCCCCGTGGGTTCGAGTCCCATGTCCTCCGCCATAGAGAGCCTTGGAATTTCAACGTTCCGAGGCTCTATTCTTTTGCTTTGACGGTTACATATGGGGTTTTAGCTGTTACATTTTCAGGTTTTGCCCAAAATAGTCCCATGGGCATCTAAGAATCAGGTGTTTTAAGAGGCAAGCGCCTTCTGGATCATATCCTTTTTTTCTGAATCAGAATTTCTGTCATAAACGTAGCATCCGAGGGTAGTACGCTCATCTTTGTGACCAACCAGTTCTCTTATGGTGTTGATGTTTACGTTGCCATCATACAGTGCGGATACATAGGATTTTCTGGACTTGTGCGAACTCTTGCTGATGATCTCCAGCTTTTCGCAGTAACTCGGATACAGTTTCTTCAGCGCGTCATACGACATAGGCTTGTCATTCAGCGAGAAGATAAATTCGTTTGTTACACCGAGTTCCTTCTTCCTTTCATCCGCAGCCCGTATAATATCCAGAGCCTTATCTGTAAGGATAACATCCCTTTCACCGAAAGCACCTTTGGTATCATCGATTACTTCATCGGTGGCCGCTCTGTACATGCGTCTGACAGTAAACTTGTCACCGTCGATATCTTCATATTTCAGAGCGCAGACCTCGCCGATCCTGAGTCCTGTCTGGAACTGAAAGAGCATCGCGAGAGGTACCAACTGATTGACCGGATGCTTTTTCTTTTCGAAATCATCCCATGCGAGAGCTTCCATCGATGCCTGCTCTTCACGGCTGAAGACCTGAGTCTCACTGGACTTTTTTGCTTCTTTCCTGAACAACTTGCTGTCAACTTTGACTTGTGTGAATGGGTTGAGCGGGATAAGCTTAAGCTCTACCGCATAATCAAGGATCTGCCTGGCAATCATAGTATGGTTGTAATATTGCTTCTTGGTGTAATTGTTATCCCTGATAAGCTTATGGACCCAGGTATCGATAGTCAGTTTGTCAAGTTGCGAGACAGGGATCTTGATGATCTCGTCGTCAAGATAATGGTTCTTCCATACGCTTTCTATGCGTATGATAGAAGTCTTTGCATCAGTGTGAAGCGACTTATAGTCTTTCCATCTTGGATACAGAGATTCAATTGTATGATCCTTAAAAACGTCCTCCTTTAAAATACCTGTATAGAAACAGTAAACTTCCAGCTTCAAATCATCCAGAGATGTCTTGGCGATAAGGCGGCGCTTCTTTCCTTCGTATACTGAAGTCCGCCATCGTCCATCAGGACCCTGAGTGATCGGGCTTGTGTGAGTGGTCTCAATGACCTTTTCAATTTCAGCTTTGATCATGTCGTTTCTCACTCTACTCAAGTCAATATTACTACTGGAAGTGATGAACGACAACATTTCTTCGGGGGTGAAAGATGCCGAGGACGACATCTTCTGTTGTAAAGATTTCTTACTTGCCATACTTCGGCATCCTCCTTTCCATAAAAATCCAAATAGTTCTAACATTAAAAATGCCGATCACATGCTGTGATCAGCGTGCCTGATCGCGGTCGGTCCGCTGCCTGCTGCGGTGCTTCGTATGATCTCCGCGGCAGTATTCTAATTCTATTTTGATGTCCTCGCGGACATGTTCGCTTCGCCCAAGAGTGAACTCCGCAGTCTTAATTTCCTTTCTTATCCCAGCGATCTCTTTTGTAAGCTGATCTCGTTCAGTCTTTAGGTCATCAATCACCTCAGGATCCTTTGCCCGTCTGAGCTGGTTCCGTATTTTATTCCGTTCTCCGGTGAGCACATCCATGAGCTGCTCTGAGTTCGCGATGAAAGACTTAACATCAGTTTCAGTGTGAAGGTGATACCTTGCCATCAGCCTGGCGCAGTCTGAATACATGTCACACATTCTGCAGGCCTCACGCATCTCCGGAGAGAGCGGTCTGTGTTTTTTCTGCGGTCGGTATCCCATCAGGTACAGGTAGTGAAGGTACTGCGCATAAATGCCGCTGATCTTCCTGAGCTTTTTCCTGTGGACTCTGACCGGTGTATGCCTGATAGGAACCCGGAAGGGCTTCGACCTCAGTTCCTCCCGGTTGCGAATTACAGTCTCAAGACTGTTCTCATAAACGCGCTGCTCAATCCGCTCGAGTTCATATTCTTCACCGAGCCGGAACAGCCTTGTCGCTTTCTTGGAGTGTACCGATCTTATTGTCGGATACTTTCTGCTTGCGCTGTATGCGATGACATAACCCTGCTGCTTCATCAGGCTCATGAATGTCGGCATGTTTGCACTGAGAGAGATAGCACTATCGATCGCATCACGCATCAGATTGTACTTGGTAGGCTCACCATTTTTCTCAGCGAAATGGATCTGCCTTGGTGTTTTGCCGAGCGGTTTTTCTATTACCGAGAGACCATTCTCGATGCAGATCTCATCAGAAAGCCGCCTGAGTTTTGTATAAGCTGCTTTGTTATCATTGAACTTTTTCCCGTCGATGAATGAAACGGAGCAGCACACCAGGTGATTATGAAGGTGATCTTTATCCAGGTGGGTAGCTACCAGCACCTGGTATCTATCACCGAACATCCTGCGTGCGAGCTCAACTCCGAGCTCATGACATTGCTGAGGGGTCACTTCACCCGGCTTGAATGACTGGTAACAATGGTAAGCAACATTGCCTCCGGTCTTACCAAAGCGTCTTTGAGTGCTCAGCATTTCGTCAAGTACGGTCTCAGCGTAGCAGTTCACTCCGGTAACATAACACGCTTTTTCATCTGTGTCTGCAGTTTTTTCACCGTTCATCGCGTACATTATGACAGCTTCGAGGTCATCATTTGTCGTCTTTTCAGGGTTGGATGCGTAGTCAACGAGTCTCTTCAGAGTCCCTTTTACCGGCCAGATCTTAGTCGTCGCCATCGCTTTTCACCTCACTATTTGATCCGGAGTGTGTGAGAAGCTGCAGCGTTTCGGTCTGGATTCTGCTCAGACGATCAGCGATATTTTTATAAAACCTGATGTTGCTTTCGTTTGTTGATGCCTGAGCATACTTCTCAAAAAGGCTGACTTCCTTATGAAGACGCATAATACTCTCGATTATTTCGTCTGACGGAAGTTCTTTAGGCTCGACATTCATCGCCAGCTGCCTGAGATATTCCGACACAGTCAGCCTGCATTTCTTTGCATTGCGCTCGATTTTTTTCTTCTCGGCAGGTGTTACCCTGATGTTTATACCGAGATTTCTTTGTCTGTTTGCCATTATGATTATCCTTTCTGTGACGGTAAGCGTCACTATTATTGCAGTAGCTGTTGTACTTTCAAATGGAAGGGCTTGCAGGGGCAGGGCCCCTCCCGGTATTGCCACGAAGTGCATTGCCGCGGCTGTGTGAGTATTGCTATGAATTGGCTGGCGATACATAGCCTATGCTCGCTATACCTGCGGACAGACCATCAGGCTGTCCTTGTGGCAACACCCGTGTCAATACACGGATGTTGTTCTCATACATGGCCATATACATCACATTATGACAGTTATGACGCTAATGACGGTATTCCGCTCTTAGAGCGAGGAAGCGTCATTTGCGTCATCGCCTGCTTCATCATTGTCAGATGCTCCTGCTACAGTGAATACATAGTTGCGATCGCTTGACACACGCGCGCTATCATAGGTGATGCCGAGAGGCAGTAGCACCTCATCATGGAACTTTGACAGCGCCCGGCTGAGCACGTGCGGCTTGATATGGGACAGCCCAAGCTCACAGAGCAGGGCAGACATCGTTCCGATGAATCCTCCCTCAGCCATGAGGTAGTCGACCACCCGGTAGACGACCTCTGGAACATTCTCCTTGGCAAGATCCTCTTCGGACTTTTCTTCGAGTACCTGCCACTCAGGATGCTGCCATTGCATCACCAGCTCGATGTCTGGTGCATCTCGTCCGCTCACGCTCAGTGTGCCGGCAGTTCCTCCGCGGTTCTTGCGTAGTATGAGTATCATGTCAGCTGTGCCTGTGACCGCAGACGAGCCAAGTACGTCGTTGTTGCCGTCGCGCGAGTCATGCTTCTTGCGCGTGTGATGGACAAGGACGACTGATATCTTTCTCTGATCAGCGATATCCTTAATCCTGGTCAGCTCTTCATACTCGCAGCTGTACTGACTGGCATTAGATACAGGCTCAGTGTTGTTTCTTATCTTCTGCAGCGTGTCTACTATGACAAGCCGTACTTCCGGATTGTTATCCAGACAATTCTCCAGGTCGCTGATGAAATCTCCTGCCGGATCTATCACTGAGGTTGCGTATATCATTTCAGATGGCGGAGCAGTACCAAGGTCAAGCAGTCTGCTCTTGAGTCTGGCATCGGTGTCCTCGAGTGCATAGTAAGCGACGCCGCACTGCTTCACTTCGTGACCCAGGAACGGCTTTCCGAGACTGACAGAAAGTGCCAGATCGAGCATCAACCAGCTCTTGCAGGATTTTGGTGCGCCGGCAATGATCGTCAACCCTGTTGGGATCAGGCCATCCACTATCATCTCAGACCTACACTGGCTGACGGGGTTGTAGTATAGCTCCTCAGCACTCTTAAAATTGTTGGATCGTTTTTTTCTTTCTTCCATAGACATTTTCCTTTCCCAGCATCACTGCTGCTTTTTCTTCTTACGTTTCGAGTTGTATTCGGGACATGAAACGATGACAGCACGGAAGCTCTGCTTGCAGTCGCGGTCGCACTTTCTGCAAAGCTCGTTGTAAGTTATCCGACCATGTTCATCGAGGAAGAAGTCCCATTCTTCCTTATCCTTCTTTGACATCCTGGGCATCTATATCACCTCCGATCTTCATTTGATGTCTTCAGTAGAAATAACTTGCAAAACAATAACGCCCATCCAGGCCCGAATCCGATGTAGCTTTCCGGGGCGAAAATGGACGTTTTTCTTCGCTGTGAAGCGTTTTTTTCAGTCAAATGATGAGTTATACCTCACAGTTCATCAGGGAGCAAAATGCTCAGAAATAATGCTGTACTAAGAATTGCCCTCGCTCTTCTTCGGACCAAAATAGTTGTTGAAAAGGGGCGGGATAGTCCATATAATGAACATGCGTTCGGAACAGTAGTTCGAGCAACGAATCTTTTCCCTCTATATATAGGAGAAATCCAGGGGGTAAAACGGAACTCTTTTTTCAAAACACAAAGATAATTATTGCGATGAAGAATCGTCTTCAATTCCCCCTCTACTATATGGAGAAATCTGAAGGGTAAAACGGAACTATAATTTTTGGATCAAGGATATTTTTTGAGGATATACGGATGAACGGATTATCGCGCGAAGAATGGTATAAAGACTACATGCGCATGATGGATGAAGAATATGGCGACTATGGCTTTGTGGATGATCCTGTGGTCCTTGAAGAACTGGCACTGGAAGAAGAGAAGGAACAGACCAGGGAATGGAGATCTAAGAACAAAGTTATTATAGAACCTGATGATGATGAGGAATGCAACGTTCCCGCAGAGGTCATAAAACTAAGAGACATCAAGATACCTGAAGACAGTAAGCATATAAAGGTGCTGAAGCGAGATGTCAGAAAGGAGATGCTCAGAAGATTAGAGCAGGCTGCAAGAACAGTGACAGATTTCAGGAATCTTGGTAACTGGTACGATTATCTTGAAGAACTTGAGAGACACAGGGTCTGTGACCATGAAGTGTCCAGAAACGGAGATGATTTTCCGCTCGAATATGGTGAAAGTGAAAATGCGGGTTTTCCTCCGCCTTGTCTCAGCAATGTGATTGCGCGTCAGCTTCGAAAAGGAGATTTCCTGGATGCTATTTACTGCAAGCCGAATACGGTCGATGAGCTCGTGACAACTGACTACCTCATACATTTTATGCGGGCGATAGGAGATGACGATAGGGAGTTGTTCTATTTCAAGGTAATGGAGGATCTATCCTCAGCAGAGATCGCGGAGATGCGAGACCAGACGGACAGGGCAGTACGTAAGGCATGGAAGAACCTGCTGTTCCATCTGAGACAGCGGACAATGGGAGTGCTTATCTTCAGAAGTGATAAGGATTACTCTTTCACGGGCGATGAGCAGAGATTCCTGGATACTTGCCGGGAGAAATACGAGTACAGAATCGAATCTGCGCATGACAGCTGAGAAAAATGTGTGTATGCTATAATTGTGTTTGCAAATATCTGTGTGAAGGTGGGTTATGAACAGACTCTTTGAATACTCAAACTCGTTCTGGGTGAAGTACAGCGATTATGTGATCCGTGAAACGTCAGATGGGATCAAATATCTGCAGGCAGCTCCTAAGGCTATGCCGCAGCCTTATGATCCAATTGATGAATTTCAGAACATCGTTGTTGATGCTGTCAATGTCGGACGTATTTGCATGAAAAAAGAAAGACTGGAAGAAGAGATGCATGATGCGATCCGTGGCTTTGCGCTCAAGTATGGATTGCTGGGCATCATGACTGCGCTTCCGACTACACCGAGATTCCTGTCATATGAAAATGTATTCTTTCCAAAGAACCATTTTATCCGAGAAGAGTCAATGACTGTAAAGCAGTACATGGATGAGTTCTTTCCGTTCGAGAAGTTGAATTTCAAAAAGAATGGTGAAGAGTACAGCTGGATACGTGAAGGGGATAAAGAAACGGTGTTGCTCGGATTATTTTCAGACGGCAGGCCGAATGAGACACATATGATTTTTCAGCGTGAGTATGCGGAAAGAATGGATTGGATGAAGGAACAATTCATAGACTGGGCGTTTACTCTCATGACGCTGTTCTTCTTTTACGAAGATGAGGCAGGCATGACGGAAAAGCAGAAGGAGTTTCACAGGCAGAGCATGGCGGCATTCGATGGACTGACTCCGACATATCATGTTGCGCTTATGGATGACAGGCCGCGGCTAGTATGGAACTTTAATTCACTGATTCAAGGGATACAGCTGATGTATTCAATGATGCTGACAGATGAATATAAGCCGATAAAGTTGTGCAGAAACTGTGGCAAGGCATTCATTGCTAAGAGGTACCGGGACAAATTCTGCAGCAAGGAGTGTTCAGAAGATTATAAGAATCAATAAAGATGTGATTCTCTTTATGACATCCACCATAGACGACTGTAACAATATACAGTCGTTTTTGTGTGGAATATGAAAGTGTTGTTAAGATATAGAGAATAATCTTGATGATCTACAGAGGTAACCATAGTCATCGGGTTGCTCTTTGTTATAGCAGGTGTGACGGGACAAATTGTTATGAAATCAACAGGCCTTGATTTCGTGTCTTTTGGTATAACCTGCGTAATAGTCGGCTTTGTGGGTTATAATGACACACTTCTTCTTCAGGTGATGACAGGTCGCCCTGAACTGATCAGGGTTGTGGAATATATGTGCCTGGTGTTCCTGCCGCTTCCAGCGCTTTCATTCTTTGCCAGTACAACAGGAGATTCACATTCTAAGCTGCTGACCGGTATGTTTGCAGTGTGCCTTTCGAATTTTTGCCTTCAAGTCTGGCTGACACAAAGCGGGATATCAGACTATTACTATCTTGTTTATATTTCGCAGCTTATTATAATAATCACTTTCGTGTTGGCTTCAGTGATTGTTGTCAGGGCCATACGTCTGGGGAGAATCAAACAAACACTGCTGCGCAGCGTGGTTTGGGGACTATGCGCCTGCGTTTTGGGCGCCGTAATTGATTTGATCCGTTATTACTTTTTCCATAGTTACGGAGATTTAACTTTTACACGTATGGGAGTGCTGCTGTTTACAGCGTTTTTGGGAATTTATCTATATAGGGATCATATCGATTCTTTGAAGAAGAAGCAGAAGGAGAGCGCTATTTTTGCATCCGAGATATCAGCGGCTTTTGCCAAAGTCATAGATATGAAGGATACGTATACCAACGGCCATTCTGAGAGAGTTGCAAAATATACAGCCATGATCGCAAAAGAGATGGGGTATGACGAAGAGACTGTTGAAAAGTATTATCGTATCGGTCTGTTGCATGATGTAGGAAAAGTTGGAATTCCGAAAGCTGTGCTTAATAAGCCCGGTAAACTTACAGATGAAGAATATGACGTAATAAAAGAGCATACTACAAAGGGACACGAAGTGCTTAAAGATATAAGTGCTGTACCTGAACTTGCGGTAGGTGCGCTGTCTCATCATGAAAGGCATGACGGAAAAGGCTATCCCAATGGACTTTCAGGGAATGACATTCCTGAGGTGGCACGTATTATCGCGGTCGCAGACAGTTTTGATGCTATGTATTCCGACAGGCAATACCGTAAGCAAATGGATTT